>Ga0307434_1000605_pt1 | contig 22628 bp, 16 predicted proteins | sample SalMarWE160220MG_FD_202156 | JGI IMG/M metagenome (GOLD analysis project Ga0307434, IMG submission 202156) | Salt marsh sediment microbial communities from the Plum Island Ecosystem LTER, Massachusetts, United States - WE1603-220 | ecosystem: Environmental > Aquatic > Marine > Intertidal zone >... | reverse complement strand
TGGTGCTCGTTGGGAGGTACCCAACGCGGACCGGATGGCTGCCCTGTGCTGCCTGCTCTACAGCGAACAATGGCAGACCTACTGGGCCGAACAGGCCGCCTGACCGCCATAATCGGTTGCTGGACCCGTCCGCAGAGTCCTTTCACTGGTCCACTGGACACCCAAGGCCTCATGGTGATACACTCTCGTTCCCGGCGTTCACGGAGGCCATACCAATGAAATCAGTGACAGGCGCGATTCTGATTCTTGCGGCAGTCATTGCGGCTGATGGCCCTTTGATGGGCGGCATCGCACCCGCAATACTCACGCTTGCCGGACTTGCCTATTTCATCGCAGACTGGCGACAAGGTCTGCGAAGGATGGAGCCCGCTGCCGAAGCTGCCCAGGGTGCCGCAGGGCGCGAATAGAGCCAGTTGGGCAATACCCCGTCCGATCCGGTAGCATTCGCCAGGCGGCCGGTGATGCGGCAACGACGGCAGAGTCTGCTGCGATCCTCTATAGCAGTCTCACTTTTTGCGTAGCAGTCTGAAGAGCCGCGCGTTCGTTACCTGCTCCAGCCGGACGAACCCGAACTTCGCCTGATTACGGATAGTCGTTCAGACTACTCCAACCGGAGCGTCGCCATCGCGTTGGCGCCGAGCTCGAGCGAAACTCGGCCGTTGTCGATCGCCAGGGGCCCCTGCACCCGCTCGACCAGGTCACATCGCGAAGCCTTCTTGACGCCGCCAAAGCCCGTGGTGATCTTCGCCTGGGTGTCCCTGCCCGCCGTCTCACGAACGCGCACGATCAGCCCCTTGCCGTCGTCGGCACGTTTGACCGTTGTGAGCGTGACGCTGTCGGGCTCGACGCAACAGAAGCTCTTGCCCGGCGGGAGGTTCGGATTCCGGCGGCCCGTCTGCAGGCGAACGGATCGCATCGGTTGAACCGCCGACTCCCCGAACAGGGACGCCGCCGACGTATCGATCGACGCGTCGCTCGTCAGACTGTATCGAAGTGTGAACCGGCCGTCCTGGCCGGCCTTGTAGTTCGTGAACCAGTAATTGTTCATGGCATAGGCGAAGATCGTGCCGCTGGTGATCGGCAAGTCGTCGAGCCACTTGCCCGGGGTCATGTCGCACAGCGTGATGAGCGGCGTGTCGATCGGCGTCCAGGCCACTGCGGCATCGTCGGTATGGACCGTCACCCATCGCTGCACGGCAAACCAGTCGCGGCACGCGCCGGGTATATGATCCTCGTTCGGGCGGACGCTCCCGCCGCCGATTTCGTAGCGGAACTTCGGGTTTGCACCGGCGACTGGGAAGGCGACGTAGACGGCCTCCCGGTCGTAGGTCATCTCCTTATTCAAACGGAGGACGAAATCGACCCGCCGGTCGTGCTCGTACAGTATGGTTTCCAACTCGACCGTTGGGAATCGCGTGAGCTTGCAGGACATCTTGACACTGCTGAACACGGGCCCGCCGGCGGCCGGCTCGATCTTTCCATCCGTCGTCGAGGAGAAGTTGACCTTCTCCAGGTTCGGCCCCCAACACCAGTAATGGTCCTTGAACTCGCCTCCCGCGGCGTAGACGACCTGCCCGAGCTTGTACTTGCTCGTCTGATCGACCAGCTCCTTGCCCAGCTTCTTGTCGATGAGACTCGCGATTCCGCCCCCAGCCGGATCGAACGTCACGCGGTAGAAGTCGTTTTCGAGCACCTTGCCGTCAAACCTTTTGGGCGTCGCGAAAGGGCTGCGGACATCGGGCCCGACACGATAGGTCCGGTACCCGGCCGCGGGCACGTCCCGGGCGACAAAGGCCACCGTGCGATTCTCCAGGACGTCCTCCCTCACGATCTGCTGCGGCAGCGGCCCCTTCTCGCCTGTGATCACCATGCCGCGGGGTATGTCCGCATGCACGACCCCGGTGCGGGGCCGGCCGGACGGATTGAACACCAGCAGCGAACCGTCCGCGGCCTTCACTCGCCCCGCCAGTCGCACAAGACCTCGTTCCAGCAGTCGCTTCGCTTGATTGGCGGCATCGGTGGCGTACGCGGCTTTCACCGCCCATTGTCGCTGCACGAAGTCCGATGTCGGCGCGGTGAGGCTGTTGTGCGCGCCCCAGGTATGCTCGTCGTAAAGCAGAACGTTGTCCCAAACGCGATCAAACTGGGCCTGCGGGAATTGCGGCGCCTTGCCGACGCCCACTAACACCGCCCAGACCTCTTCCGCCGCAATGACGGCCTGGTGCGTCACTCGGTTGATGCCGGTCTCGAGCGCACTGGAACCCGCCCCGTCTTCCCACCAGCTTCCCCCGCACCCTCGCACCGTCGGGATCTTGTCCGCGAAGTTCTTCTCTATGTACTCGAAGAAGTCGTTGTTCGCACAGAGGGTCACCTTCGGGAAGGCATAACGCTTGCTGTAGTCCGTGATCGATTGGGCGATGTCGCGCCCGATGGCAACGTTGTCGGAGTAGGCCCCGTGCAGGAGGATCGCGTCGTAAGGGTAATCCTCGCGCTGGCCCCACCGGTAAAGATCGGTGGCAACCGCCTTGCGCATGCGATCGATTCCGTCGCTGAGTCCGATCCGCCCGGCCTGAGAGTAACCCTCGGTGAACCAGGTAAGCACGCGGGCCCCGTCCGGGCCTTCCCACCAGAAGGGCGCCTTGTGGTGAAGCTTACCCTTTTGCAGCAGCGGGGCCCGGATCCCGTTGATCCCGCAACTGAGACAGCGTATGCCCGCCCCGGCCAGGACGCTGGGGACGGTCCAGACGTGCGAGGGTGCGTCCGTCAGCGTGTGACTCTCGAAGGGCACGTCGTGCTTGCGGTGCAGGCCGGCGGAGTAGTACAGGTTGCGGATCAGCTCTTCCTCCGAACAGAGCCCGGTCAGCATGTTCAGGTAGCTGGATTCGATCCCGATCCGTTTGTGCCGGGCGGCTTCGTACAACTCCTCGTGGCGGTACCACGGGCGATCGCGAAGCCACATCTGTGCCGCCCACGACGATTCCAGGTTCCAGTGATACAGCGGGAACTCCTTGATCAACTCCAGAGCCAGGTCGGTGTTGCGGTTGTGCAGTTCGATCACCTTGTCCTGAATGTTCGTGTAGCCGATGTCGGTATGCGTGCTCGGGGCGCAGAAGATGCGCCATTTCTTCTGTGGCATCTGGGTTATTGACGTGACCCCGCTCCGCCCGCCGGCGGAGACGGAGATGGTCAGTTGCCGCGGCGCATCGGCAGGTGCCATGTGAATCGTTCCGGAAACGGTGCCCAGCGAAGGCTTCCCGAGCGTGAACGTTCCCAGCAGATCCACGCCTGATCGCACCTCGATCTTAACCGGTTCGGCGCTCGCCACGCTGCTCGCCGACGCGTTGAACTCCTGTTTGAGTTCACCGTCCCGCTCGACGAAGAAAATCGACGGCTTGATAGAGACCTCGATCGGCACAGCAGCGGCGTCGGCCAGCTTGTTCAGGGACAACGAATCGTACAGCAGCCAGGAGCCCCTGATGTTGCGCAACTCGATCCGGTTTGAACCTTGCTTGAGGACCCCGGCCCCGAAGACAAAACGAAGCGTCCGGGCCTTGCCCTTTTCGGGATGGGCCAGCGTCCGGTCACCGGTGCCGGCTTCCAGTACCACCTGCGCCTGTTCTCCGTTGACGTTGACCTCCAGGGTTGGGGGCCCGGTGGCGTGCGTATCGACCAGGTCGATCACTAGCTCGTACCCGCCCGCCGGTGGCGCTTCCAGGTCGAACGTGATGCGGAAGGTGTGCGGCTTCCTGCCCGCCCAGTCATCGAGAGGCCCGGGGTGAATCGAACTGAAATCCTTCTGCGGATCGCTCTTGCCGATCGCGAAGTTCGTGTCCTCCGGGAACGTCTTCAGATAGGTGCCGAGATCGCTGACGTGGGTCAGGTCCCTGAAATCGTGGTCGCGCTTGCCGATCTGCCAGATAGACTGCCCTGCGGCCTCGCTGCCGGCGGGGACCGGGATCAGCACCGCTGCGACCAGGGCTGTGACGACGTTTCGCATCATGTTACACCTCGCTTGTGTTTCCGGGACATCGTGCCGTGGCACCGGCCTTGAGACACCATACGGCCCGTTCATTGTAAGGGCGGCCTCGGTGCGCACAAGGCTTGTGTGCCGCCGGACGGCTCTGACCGATTCAGATGCGATAGCCCTGCCTGGCCTGCAGGGTATCCACAGTTGGGGCAATCGTCGGAATTGGAGCAGGGCCTGGGATCGGTGGAACTCGACCTGAAAACAAAGATGCAGTAAGGTGCCCGTGCCGTCCCGGAGGATGGGACAGCGCAACGCTGGCGAGTGACCCGAGTGCCGCGACGGTTCCCAGACGGGAGAGGAATACGCAAGGTACCGCAACCGTGACTACCCACGATGCCAATGCCATCGCCCTTTACGGCCAACCTCGACCCCGGCGCGAACCGGTCCAGGCCTGTGCGGGGCCCGTCCGCTTCGTGCTCGAGGACGGGATGATCAAGCACGTTCGGCTAGGCAGGGTTGAACTCGTTCGGCGCGTCTACTTCGGGGTGCGGACCGACGACTGGGACACAATCTACCCGGCCTTTTCCGATCTGGAGATCGACGCGACGGGCGAGACGTTCAGGGCAACCTGGACGGCCCGGTGCGAAGGTGGTCCGGTCGATTACCGGTGGACTGGTACCATCGAGGCCGGCGCCGATGGTACCATCCGCTTCACCGCCGCCGGCGAGCCGATGGCTGACTTTGCCTCGAACCGGATTGGGCTTTGCCTGTTACTGCCCGCCCAGACGCTGGCCGGTTTGCCCTTCACCCTCATCAAACCCGATGGTCGGGAGGAAGCCGGCACCTTCGCTCGCTACGTGTATCCCCGACTGCTCGGCTCGCAGTTCCGCGGCATCCGCTACAAGCCGCCCGCGGGAGTAGTCGTCCAGTGCGACATGGACGGGGCGATCTTCGATATGGAGGATCAGCGCCTCTACATGGACACGACGTACAAGGCATACGCCTCGCTACCGCACGACTATCCCCGGGTCCGCGCGGGTGAAGCTTTCACCCAGACCTGGACGATGCGGCTGCCCGACGGGCCGGGATCGGTTCAATCCATCGACGCCGGCGAGCCGGTGACCGTCAGGCTGGGCGACCCCATCGACGGCGGGCGGTTACCCGGGCTTGGGCTGACGCTGACGAACACCGACCCCAAGCACCCGCTCACCGAACAGGAGGTCGCCGACCTGGCGGCGATGGAACTGGCCCATCTGCGGATAGAAGTGGACCTCAACGATGCCGCGTGCCAGGCACGGGTTGCCGATGCCCTGCCTCTGGTCGGCAACATCACGCCCGGACTGCTGATCTCAGCGCAGAACGTCGGCGAATCAACGCTTGATCGGCTGATTTCAATCGTCCGGCGGGTCGAGGTTTCGCCTATTGATGTGCTCCTGATCGAGGCGTGCGATGCCGATCCCGGCCACTTGCCCGCCATTCGCGAAGCCGTTCAATCTAACCGGATGAAGGTGCTTGTCGGCGGGCCCGGCTCAGCCGACGTCTCCGGGCACCCCGACCTGCCGGCCTGGGCGGACGCGAAGCCAGATTTCCTCGCCTGGGCAGCATCGCCGGCCATCCACCAGGAGGATGACGAAACGCTCATGGAGAACGCCGCGGGCATCACGGAGCAATTGGCGGCGGTTCGCCGATACGCCGGCAAGCTTCCGCTGGCGATGGGGCCGTTCCGGCTCGACGGCGCCTGGCCCCGCCCCCGGCCAAGCCCCCGGCACACCGGCCTGTTCGCCGCCGCGTGGGCGGCGGCGGCGGTCAAACATCTCGGCGAGGCCGGCGCCGCCTTCGCCACCCTATTTCGCACCACCGGGGCGGCCGGGGTCCTCTATCGCCCGGAATCGTTCCCTCAACCCGGCTTCGACGATACCCGCCGGCGCCGCTATCCCGTCTACAATTGCCTCGCCTGGTTGAGTCGAACCCGCGGCATCCTTTGTCGGGCCACCACCAGCCATCCGCTCCGCGTCGAAGCGCTGGCCGTCCGGCCCGACAACAGGGCCGCCGGGCCCGACCGCCACGCCGGCGAGCCCATCCTCCTTCTCGTCAACAAGACGTTCCGCCCCCAATCCGTTCGCGTGCAGGGCATTTCGCGGCGTCGCAACATATACATTTTCACCGGAACCGCAAGCGATCCCGGAAACCTATGGGCGCGCGGCCAGCACACGGCGACATACGCTCACAACCAGCCGTCCCCGTCGGCGCTGACCGTCCCCCCCTATGCTCTGATGTGGCTGACCCCGGACGGATGAGATGTCCGGGGGGCCCCTTGCCGCGGGTACTTGGAGCCTGTAGACTGAACGGTGCCAAATCGTAAGCGATGTGGATGGATCTTGCAGGTTTGGGCTATGGGCGCGGGCCACGTCGCGATAGCAAGAGTGTGTCACCGGATTTGAGGTTGGTCGGAGCTATGGACGTGCGGCTGATCATGTTCAAGGAGAGCGGGGAATCCAAGGAGTTCCCGCTCGAGCCCGGCAAGACCGTCATCGGTCGGAAAGAGGAGTGCGATCTGCGCATCCCGCTGCCTGAGGTTTCCCGCCGGCACGCCGTGGTGATCGTATCGGGCCAGACGGTGACGCTGCGCGACATGGGCAGCGCCAATGGCACCTACCTCAACAACAGCCGGATCACAGAGGAGGAGCTTTCCCCCGGCGATCATGTCGTGATCGGACCGGTTGTATTCACCGTTCGGATCGACGGCCACCCCACAGACGTCCGGCCGGTGCACACCCGGCTTGAAGCCCGGTCCCCCGGCACGGCCGAGCCCATCGTCGACCAGAAGCCGACTGAGGCCAAGGCGGCCAAGGCGGCCGACGACGACATCTTCAATCAGGAGGAGGATCCGATCAGTGCCCTCGAGGCACTTGCCGCCTCGGACGACACCGCCGCCCTCGACCTCGACGACTCGTTCGGCGAATCGGAAGAGACATCACCCTGAGCAGGGCTTCCTGCCTTCGCACCTGCGCACTTGCTCACGTTCAGACCTTCGCCCTTCTGGATGAAGCTTTAGCCTTGACAGCGTCTCTGTTCCGAGCGGAGGTCGATTCAACGGTTCCGCCCGACGCCTTGCCGGTCCCGCTACGGTCTGCCGCATCCCTTGGGCCGTGCTTGGCCAGAATGCGCTGCCGAATTTCCTCCAACAGATCGGGATTGTCTCGGATGAACTGCTTGGAGTTTTCGCGGCCCTGGCCGAGTCGAACCTGCCCGTAACTGAACCAGGCACCGGTCTTCTCGATCAGGCCTTCCGAGGCCGCCAGGTCGAGCAGATCACCCTCGGCGCTGATCCCGGAGTTGAACATGATGTCGAACTCGGCCGTCTTGAAAGGTGCCGCCACCTTGTTCTTGACCACCTTGGCCCGGACGTGATTCCCGACCGCCGTGTCACCGTCCTTGATCGTGGTGACCCGCCGGATGTCGATCCGAATGGAACTGTAGAACTTCAGCGCGCGCCCTCCGGGCGTGGTCTCCGGATTGCCGAACATCACCCCGATTTTCTCGCGAAGCTGGTTGATGAAGATGAGCGCGCACCTGCTCTTGGAGATGATGCCCGTGAGCTTGCGAAGCGCCTGGCTCATCAGGCGGGCCTGTAACCCGACGTGAGGCTGGCCCATCTCGCCCTCGAGCTCGGCCTTCGGCACCAGGGCGGCGACCGAATCGACCACGACGCAGTCCACCGCGTTTGATCGAATGAGCATTTCGACGATATCCATCGCCTGCTCGCCGGTATCGGGTTGGCTCACGAGCAGTTCTTCGAGCTTGACGCCGCAGCGCTTCACCCAGGTCGGATCCAGGGCGTGCTCGGCGTCGATGACTGCCGACACCCCGCCGCCCCTTTGTGCCGACGCCGCCACGTGCAATGCGAGCGTGGTCTTGCCACCGCCCTCCGGCCCAAACAACTCCACGACTCGCCCGCGGGGTATCCCGTAGCCTCCCAGGGCAAGATCCAGCGACAACGCCCCGCTACTCAGCCCGCTGCTGATCGTCGTCTCCTCATTGAGCCTCATGATCGCGCCTTTGCCGAAGCTCTTTTCGATCTGCTGCAACGCCCGATCAAGTGCTTGACTCCGGCTGGCGGGTGTGGTTCGGCTCATATCTGTGCTCCCCAAAAGCCTCTGTCATTCGTCGACCGTGCCGACAGTATAACGCCAATCTAATGTTTGGCAAGTGTTCGGTTAATCTCGTCGGCCAGCCGGGGGCCGGATAGGTCATAACCTCTTGAGAAATAGGAACTTACCGTTAATGTCCATCCTTGCCGGCGGGCGCGACGCCCTCCCGCTCGCGGCTCAACGACCTCACCTCCGGGCTGACTACTTGGCCGGCCAGATCGTGATCTTGCGGTAGGAGATCGGACCGTGATCTCCCTGGAGGTAGATCGGTCCAGGTTCAGACTCCTTGCTGTCGAGCGCCCCACCGGTGATACCCTCCATCTCCTCGTTGTCGATGATTACCTGTCCGTTGTGCACCACCGTGAGATAGGCACCGATGAGCGTCACGTCGAATGTTTGCCACTCATCATGCTTCCTGGCCGCGTTGACGTTCGGGGCGATCCGGCTGTAGAGGGCCCCGCAAATATGCCAGCTCGGCTCGTGCCCGTGGCTGTCGGAGACCTGAATCTCGTGCCGCCCCCGCAGGTACACGCCGCTGTTGCCGCCCCGCGGGACCTTGAACTCCACGTGCATCCTGAAGTCGCGGAACTTCTCCTTGCTGACGACGTTGGCTGACCCGCCGCCGCCGGTGTTGGTCATGACGCCATCGATCACCTTCCAGCGGTAGTTGTCTGGGTCTCCGAGCGGCTTCCAGTTCTCCAGATCCTTGCCGTTGAACAGTTCGACCGGCTCGCCCCATTCGCGCTGGCGGTAAGCGGTGAACGTATATCGCCGCCGGCCACTACCCACCAGGCCGTTGAGAACGTCACCTTTCACGCTGGCGCTGTACCTCCGTTCACCCGACGAACCCTCCACAGAAAACCTGAACAGGCCTATCCCTATGGGCTGCGCGTCCCTGACCTCCATTGTCGCGTCACCTTCCTTGAGCGTGCCCGTGATCTTCGCGCCCTCCTGCTTGAGCCCCAGAACCGCAGGATGCGCCGCCGGCACCCCGCTGCGCTTCAGACACCATCTGCCGGTGAGATCCACGTTGTGAACGGACCGCTGGCCGGTCCAGGTGCTCTTGTCCTCTTTGTTCTTCTTGTGGACGCGGGTGCCGGTGACGGTGTCGCCTTTAATCGTGCCGGTCCACTCCTGGTCATGGGCGCTGAACTTGATGGTCAAGCCTTTGTCTTCGACCTTGACCTCGCCGATGTCGCCCACGCTCCCTGCGCTGCCGAGGAACCGGCCCACATGCTTGCCCTCCTTCATTTCGATGACCAGCCAGGACGGATGCGTATAGGTTCCCGTGTCGACCGTCAGGTTCCATCGCCCGATGGCCGGGTCACCCGCGGCCAGGGCCGGCCCCGCGGTTGTCACGATGAACCCGGCCAGCACCAGGTGCATGAGTGTCGTCCGCTTGTGCATGGTATTCCTCCCTTTGAGCGTCAGTTGGGTCGTTGAATTCCGCCATACGTTGCGCGGGGCGGGTATTGTCGCGTGTCGCCGGCCGGTTGGCAAGCGGCGGCGCCCGCACGGGTGCGTGGCCTAGGGAATCGCATCTGCTGGGCGGACCCCGTAGGGTGCATGACACTTTGGGCGGCTTGTTGGAAGGCGCCGCCCCCAGGTGTTTCCGAACCGCGCCCGTAAGGAAGCGGACCCCCTCTCCGTAGCGAGCCCGTAAGGAAGCGGCCCTGGCGTATCCGCAGATACTCCCCTCCCTGACGGTCGGGGTTCGGAAAAGCGAGGTGCCGTCCCCTTCTCCGCCCGAAGGTCCCCGCCGGAACTGTCACGCACCCGTGCGTGGCCCAGGGAATCGCATCTGCTGGACGGATTCGGTACGCCCCTTTTCCAACGGCTTGACCGCCGATCCTCCACCCGCGACAATAAGACCTTGTGATCAGTCCGGGGTACCCGGGTCGGAGGATCCGCAGGGCCCGCCGGGCGGACGGCTCTACCGCCGCCTGGACCTTTGTTCTGCAGGGCCCCGACCCCAAGCCAACTGCTGGAGCGCGAGACGTGTACGCGATTTTTGAAGACGGCGGTAGACAATACAAGGTGTCCGCGGGCGACAGGGTCTACGTGGACCGGCGGGAACTGCCGGAGGGACAGGACATGATCGAGTTCGACCGCGTCCTGGTTCTTGGCCAGGGGTTGAACGCTCGAATCGGCCAGCCTTTCGTCGATGATGCGAAGGTTGTCGCCCGCATCGACGGCGAGGTCAAGGGCCACAAGATCGACGTGATCAAGTTCCGCCGCCGCAAGAACTACCGGCGCAAGACCGGCCACCGCCAGAAACACCTCCAGGTCACCATCAGCGAGATCGTGCCCTAACCGTCAGCCGTAGGCTTTCAGTGATCTGACATGCCTTGTTCAGTAATCGCAGGGCGGCCAGAAGACGTAGTCGTCGGAGGCCGCTTCGTTCGTGATCTCGTCGTCCCACCTCCGCGAGTGGACGCCCCCGTCATCGACCCCGTTCTCCGAGAGTGAATAGACAGTGGGTCCGTCCGGCGTCAGCCGGTAGCCGAAGTCGCCGCCGGTGAACGGGTCGATCCTCATCCGATGGCCGAACTCGGCAGGCAGCTCGTCGAGTGAGGTGGGCCAGCGGCCATTGCGGGCCTTGAACAGATGAACGGCGTAAGAGAGCTGCGTCGCCCGGCGGGATGCCTCACATCTCGCCTGCAGCTTGTACATCCGGCTCAGACTCGGCATGAGCTGCCGCGTCAGGGCGTTCGTGAGGTACCATTCCTCCCCCAGGGCGTCTATGTCGGCGTTACGAACGTCCGGATAGCCAACCCGCCAGTCCTCGGCCAGCTCCCGAAAGTAGCTGTCGGCGGCGCCGATCGCGTCCCGAGCGTCGTCCACCTCAAGTTGGGTGAGATCCTCGAGGTCCGTCTCTGACGTCCCCAGGCAGCCAAACAGCTTTGCCGCCTTCTCGACGTTCAACCCGGGCTCGCCCCCCGCTTCGGTGGGCTCGAACAGGTACTGAATCGCATCCATCATCATGGCGTGCTCGCCCGGCAGGCAGTGGGCCGGGTCATCGCTGGGCAGGTCGTGGCTCTGTAGCGTGCGGAGCGCTGCCTCCATCTCCTCGGCCGAGGTGAACACGTTGTTCCGCAGGGCCCAGCGGGCCTCGTTGTGCACGAGATTCTGTTCGGCGGTCCCCACGAGGCTCTCGATAATGGTGGCTCCCTGCTGAAGATGGCCGGCGTTATCCAGCACGGTTTGCCAGGCCTCCCGCATACCCTCCGGCGAGACCACCCCGTTCTCGGTGCGCCAAGCCTGTGACAGTACGGCTCTTGAGAGAGCACGACAGGTGCGCAGCCCCGGCAGGTTGAGTCCCATCAGCAATCGCTCGTTGACGGCGGCGTTGTCTGAGGCGTCGTCGGGGAAGATCACCGGATTCGCGAACCAGCGAGGGTCCCCCGCCGCTGCCCGAAACTCATCCATCAACCCCTGCGACGCCTGGTAGGATCGCTCCCAATCGGGGAAATCATCGGGATGCCAGGGCGCGGGCGGGCCGACGGCCTCGTCGCCATTGAGCCGGTCATTCAAATCCCACTCGGGACGGAGCTGCGCGTTCTCATCGAGGGGATCGCCGAAAAGGCCCGCGTAGGCGTCGTAGGCATTATCCCCCGGCGAGGGGAGAAGGTTGTCCTCATACCACAGGATGTAGTCGATCCGGTCCTGGAAGTCCGGCCTCGGCGCGAAGGGATCCTCCGGGTCCTGCTGCCCCCAAGTGGGCTGGGCGCCCCAGGCGTCGTCCAACCCGTCGCCGAGTTCCGAATCGAACCCGGCCGGCGTGAACGGCTCCCAGTTCGACCGATCCGGCGGCGTGTTCGGCGAGAACCCATTATCACCCGGCCGATCGTCACCGGGCGAGGGATCGCCGCCTCCCAGGGCGTCCGGGCCGGGCTGGTGCCCGAGCCTGGACTCCTCACCCGCGCCTTGCACAGCGTCTCCTCCTGACAGGGCCAGTGCCTTTTGCGGCAAGCCCGTGGACCGGTTCTCCAAGGCGGCGACATACAACATGAGAAACGTGCCGTCTCTAAGCTGAACCACGGCGGGGTCGGACGCGTTTCGCAAACGCACACCGGGCTCGACCCTCCACCGCAGACCGTCGCCGGAGATCATGGAACGCACGGCGTTTCCCGAGGAGAGGAACATGCGAAAGCGGTTTTCGCCCAGCGCGAGGATGTTGCCGGTGGAACCGGCCTCCCGGATGCGCGGCGACGGCTTGAACCGTCGGCCGTCACCTGAGGTGAACCGTTGCACGCGCCACGGACGGCCAGCGCTGCGCGGGGTCGGCCCATTCCGCCCCACCACAAACAGATCGAGCTGCGAACCGAACCATGCCCCCGATGGATGAACGTCCGCAGGCCCCTCGCACCGGAGGTGCACCTGCCGATCAATCTCGTAGTGAAGCCCGTTGCGGGTGACTGCGGACCCGATGAGGCCCGTCGGGCGGCGATGGCTGGGCTTGGGGGCGCTGTCCCCCGTTTTGAAGTAGAGCCGGACCAGCCCGCTCAGCATCAGGGCCAGATCGCCATGCTCGGCCCTGGCGGCCCCTCGCGGGGCACCACGCAGGATAATTGGCCGGGGCGGGGACCACGACCGGGCCTCGTCAGTCGAACGCGAAACCGCCAGTACCCGCTCGCCACCCCTGCCCGAACCGTCCCGGTAATCGAAGATCGCCAGAAGCGTCCGGTTGGGCAGGCGGATCAGGTCCGGCGCCGAGGAGTTCTGAAGAAACACCTCGCCTGTATCAGCGAAATCCAGCCCGTCGTCCGACTTGGCGATTCGCAACACCTCTGTGACGGATTCCGACGCCCGCAAGGCCGAGCGGTCCCCGCCGCGTGACGACGATTCCCCCGGGGCGGGTGATAGTGAGACCAGCGCCGGGAGGGCAAGCGCATACAGGCCGGCTCGCATCACAGGAATCCTCCTTCTCGTCCACTCCTGCGGATGCACGGTATCGTTCCGCCATATACTGACGTCCCAAAGGCGCTTTCATACAGGTCGGTCGTATTTGGCCTACTTCTCAGGTGCCCGGAAGCCAGGGCCCGGCAGGGTCGGTCTTGGCCAGGGCGGCACCGTAGACGCGGGCGGCCCCGGCGCGCTTGAGCACGCGGGCCGTCTCTCGCAACGTCGCACCGCTGGTCAAGACATCGTCGATGACGCAGAGCGTCGCCTTATCGACGCGGGCGCAGCGGCTGATGCGGAAGACGCCACGAACGTTTGCAGCTCGCTCGGACTGAGGCAAATCGACCTGTTTGCGTTTCTTGCCCCGGACGTACAGCAGTGGCGCAAGCGGCACGGACAGTTCGCGCGCGACGCCGGCCGCGATCAGATCTACCGGCCGGAAACGGTATTGGAGCCTGCTCCTCCAGGTTGTCGGCACCGGGACCAGTGCCTCGACGTCGCCCGCCCAGGGTTGGCCCTGAATCGCCGCCGCCAGGAGGGAGCTTAGCGGCCGATCGAGTTGTTGGCGGTGCCGGTACTTGTACCGCCTGACCATTTCGCCCACCAGGCTGTTGTAGCTCCCGACTCGGGCGATGCCGTCGAGGGGGTTGTAATCATCCCGGCAGGCCCGGCACCCGGCGGGATCCACCAGATGAGGCCCCACCGGCAACCCGCAACGCGGGCAGTAGTCCGACCCGGTTGCGCTGAGCAGTTGCTCGGCACAGTCCCGGCACCAGACCTCTTCAGCGACTGGGATCGTCCGATCGCAACCCGGGCAGGCGCGGGGGAAGATCAGGTCGGCGGCCAGGCCCAAACCGCGGTGCCAGTTTCTCATGCCGGCATTGTCGAGCCCGCTCCGGGGCCTTGCAACGCCGGGCTTGCCGCAAGGGTTATTAACGTATATAATTAATGAATGTGAAATAATTCAGGGGCCGATCATTTGGAGGGGGTTGTCGGCGAGGAACGGATGATCGGCTGGCATCGAGCCTAAGATCAGAACCCAAAAGATGTTACAAGAAAGAGACGGCAGTCCGGTCTTCCATCTTCGTTGCAAGATGACTGGCCGAGCGTTATGAAATCCTTTCCGAGACTCAGCCGTCGTGAACGAAGCGACCGCGTCCCCGCGAGAGGCAACGACGCGACTCGTAGCGAGGTGACCGAGTGACCATGAGATCACACCATCAGAGTCAGACCCGCTTGGTGGGCCGGGCTATGACGGCCATGGCAGCAGTCTTGCTGAGTGCGGTGGCGAGCTGCGACAAGGCGAAGTCGGATGCCCCGGCATCCAGCCGGGATGAAGGGGTACCGGTGCGCGTCGTCCGGGCTCGGGCCGGGACCTTGCGCGAAACGGTGCGGGGCATCGGCACCCTCCGGGCTGCGGAGACGGTAGAGATCAAGTCGGAGATGGACGGCTTCATCTCTGAGATCCACTTTGAGGAGGGCGGAAAGGTCGAGAAAGGACAACTGCTGTTCTCCATCGACGACGAGAAACTGAGACATCAGCTCGAGGCGAAGGAGGCAGCCCTCAAGGCGGCGCAGGCCCGCCTGGCCGACGCTCAACGGGTATTCGACCGGATGCAGAGACTCATCCACAGCGACTCGGCAGCCGAGGACGAGATCGACGAGGCCGAAACCCACCTGCGGGCGGCGGTGGCCGAGGTCGATGGCATGGCAGCGGAGGTCAAGCTGGTGCAAGCCCAGTTGGACGACACCCGCCTTCGCGCATCGTTCGACGGGGTCGTGTCCGAACGCCATGTGGACGTGGGCGACTACGTGAAGGCCGACAATCATCTGGGTACCATTTTCCGGATCTCGCGAATGGAGATCGCGTTCACCCTGCCGGAGCGGTTCATGGGGCGAGTCCAACCCGGGCAGGTGGCCATCGTCGGTGTTTCCGCCTACCCCGACCGCGAGTTCGAGGGCGAAGTGTACTTCGTGAGCCCGAACGTGAACGAGACGACCCGCGACTTCCTGGTGAAGGCGAAGATGAAGAACCCGGGAGGATTGCTCAAACCGGGGGCCTTTGCAACCACGGTGGTAACCCTGGACGTGCACCAGGAGCGACTGGTGATCCCGGAAGCGGCGTTGGTCGCCACGCGGGAGGGTTACATCATCTTCGTAGTCGAGCATGAAACGGCCCGGCGTCGGGCGGTGCGGATCGGGCTTCGTGAGGCGGGCATAGTTGAGATTCGTGAGGGGCTTGAGCTGGGTGAGCAGGTCGTACGTTCCGGGCAGATGAACCTGTCTGACGGGGCCCGGGTGCGGGTCGCCCAGGACGGCGACGGGCAAACTGAACCGCAATCACGACCCCAGGCTAAATCGGACGAACGCTCGTGATCTGGAACTTCTGTATCCGCAGACCGGTCCTGACGGTAGTGATCTTCGTGGTCATTGCGATCTTCGGCTTGTACGGCTACCGCCAGATGGCGCTGCGCGAGTTTCCGGATGTGGATTTTCCCGTCGTCAGCGTCAACGTGATCCTCTCGGGAGCCGAGCCGGAGGTGATCGAAACCGAGATCATCGAGGGGCTGAAGGAGTTGACGTCCGAGGCCCGGGAAGAGGTTGCCACGATCACCGCCGAGTTCGAGCTGTGGCGCGACATCGACGTGGCGGCCCAGGACGTGCGCGACCGGATTGACCGGGCCCGGCGCGATCTGCCAGACGACATCGAAGAGCCGATCGTACGCAAGCTCGACCCCGACGCCCGGGCGATCATGTGGATCACGCTCACCGGCGACGAGCGATGGGACGAGATGCGGCTGACCGAATACGCCGACAAATCGATCAAGGAGCGGCTGGAGAACATTCGCGGGGTGGGGCAGATCCACATCGGCGGGGAGCGCAGCTACGCGGCACGGGTACGCCTGGATCCCGCGAAGCTCGCCGCCCACCACTTGACCGTGCAGGACGTGGTGGACACCATTCGCCGCAACAACGTGGACATCCCTTCGGGCCGGATCGAAAGCATCAGCCGCGAGTTCCTGGTCAAGACCCAGGGGCAGTTCTCGTCCCCCGAGCCGATCAACAGCCTTATCATTACCTACCGCGATGGGGCGCCGGTGCGGGTTGCGGATGTCGGCCGAGCCTTCGCAGGCGTAGAGAACGATCGACAAGTGGCCCGCTTCGTAGGCGATATCTCGGTCGGCCTCGGCGTGGTCAAGCAGAGCGACGCCAACACGGTAGCTCTGGCGGCCGAGGTGCGCAAGCGAATGACACGCATTGGCAAGGACTTCCCGCCCGGGCTGAAGTACACGATCGTCGTGGATAACTCCGAGTACGTTCAGGAGAACATCTCCGACCTGGTGACGACCATCTTCCTCGCCACCGGTCTGGTGATACTGGTGGTGATGGGGTTCCTGCGGAGCGCGCGGGGAACCCTCATCACGACGCTTGCCATCCCCACGTCGTTGATAGGGGGCATGGCGGTCATGTACGCCTTGGGCTTCAGCCTGAACGTGATTTCCATGCTCGGTCTGATCTTGGCCATCGGCGTCGTGGTGGACGATGCCATCGTGGTACTCGAGAGCAGCTACCGGCACATGGAGGAGGGCGCCGAATCCAAACCGGCGGCCCGCACCGGCACCACCGAGGTGGCCTTCCCGGCCATTGCCAACACCCTCTCTCTGGCTGCGGTGTTCATCCCCGTGGCTTTCACCGGGGGGCTGATCGGCCGGTTCTTCTACGAGTTCGGCCTGACGGTTGCGGTCACCGTGTTCGCTTCGACCTTCACCGCCCTGACCCTCACGCCGATGCTCTGCTCCCGCCTGCTGCGGGTCCCGGAGCGGCACGGATACCTGTTCCGCCTGTCGGAGAGATTCCTGCGGTCACTGGAGCGGGCTTACACCTGGGTGCTGGATCGCGCATTCCGGCACCGGGCGATGACGGTTCTGATCGGGATCGCGGCTTTCGGGGTGGGGATTTTCTTCTTCAAGCAGTTGTCCACCGAGTTTGTCCCCATGGTGGATCGCAACGCGTTCATGATCTCTTTTGAAATGCCCGAAGGGGCAACGCTCGGGGAAACCGATCGTTTTGCCCGGCAGATCGAGGCGGTTCTGGCAGACAGCCCCGAGGTCGAGCACTACTTCCGCGTCATCGGGATGTCCCGCAGCGGTCCCGGCAAGGTCAACGAGGGTATGGCCTTCACCCATCTGACGCCCCGTGAATCGCGCAAGCGCCACCAGGTCGAGATCATGCAGGACATGCGCCGTCGCTTCGACGATATCCCCGGCGGCCGCGCCTACGTCCTGGAGATCTCCGCGGTGGGGGTCGGCGGGGCCCCACTCCAGATCGTCCTTCAGCACCCGGACATCGAGGAGCTGGCCCGTCAACAGGAGGCGGTCATGAACTGGATGCGAAACCAGCCCGAATACACCGGGGTGAACTCCGACCTGAAGGTGAACAAACCCCAGATCAATGTGGCCATCAACCGTGACAAGGCCTCGGAAATGGGCATCTCCGTTTCCGACATCTCCAACACGATGCGCTACCTGCTCGGGGAGCCGGACATCTCCAAGATCGAGCGGGCCAGCGAGCGGTACGACGTGATTACCGAGGTGGTGGGCAAGGGCCGAATGGTGCCCGCCGCCCTGCGCGACCTGTATGTCCGGGGAGCGAACGGGGCCCTCGTTTCTCTGGGCAACCTGGTGGAAATCGAGGAAAGCATCGGCCCCAGCGAGATCCACCACTTCAACCGCCTGCGGTCGGTGACGATCTCCGCGTCCAACCCGCCCGATGTTGCCCTGGGCGACGCGCTCGCGAAGCTCGAGAGCCACCTCCGCGAGAACCTGCCGGGAGGTTTCGACTACACCCTGGCCGGTTCGGCGCAGGACTTTGAGGAATCGTTCCACCACCTGACGGTCACGATGATCTTCTCGGTGGTTTTCATCTACCTGGTACTGGCGGCCCAATTCGAGTCATTCCTGCACCCGCTGACGATCCTCATGACCCTGCCTCTGGCCGGCATCGGGGCCTTCGGTGCGCTGTACGCCGTCGGGATGACGTTCAGCATCTTCACATTCATCGGGCTGATCATGCTGCTGGGTCTGGTGACGAAAAACGCGATTCTGCTGCTCGACTACGCCAACGTGCTGGCCGCCCGGGGCCGAAGCACCATCGACGCTGCCAAGGAGTCGGCGCGGGTCCGCTTCCGACCCGTGCTGATGACTGCCATCTCGACAGTCCTGGGAATGCTGCCGATCGCTCTAGGCTACGGCGCGGGCGCTGAAGCACGCTCCTCACTGGGGGTCTCGGTGGCGGTCGGAATGCTGGCCTCGACCATGCTGACGCTGCTGATCATCCCCGTGGTATACTCCCTGCTCGATCAACTCCGGTCCTGGGCGCTCCGGCACTTCCGCCGCGAGACAAGAACCGAACCTGCGGACGCTGTCACATGAGACTGGTGCATCTGAGCTTCCACTTCGAGTACGCTGAAGCCGTCGGATCAATCCTCGACCGGCACGGCATTCGCGATTATGCGCGCTCTTCTATGGTCGAGGGCAAGGACCGTGACGGGAAGCACTTTGGCACCCAGATCTTTCCAGGCAACGTAACGGTGATTCAAGCCCAGGTGCCGGAAGAGATGGTCGATGCCCTGTTCAAGGACCTGCAGGCCTTCCGCGACCAGAAGGACGCCCACCGCCACCTGGAGGCCGTTGTCCTGCCGGTGGAGCGACGGCTTTAGGCGCCAGACGCACCGCGCCACGTGCATGCGCGGCAACCAATGTTCTCGAATCGAATTGGGTAACCCCTTGGTACGTTCTGTATCAGCGTGCGTCGATGCAGCCTTGGCCGCCAGGCGAGGTCTGAGCAGCCATGAAGACCTGAGCGCATATCGGGTTTTCAATGGCCGGGCGGACGGTGTTGAGGGGCTGGTGGTCGAGAAGTTCGGCCGCGTCCTGGTCGTCCAGTTGCACGAGGGCCGACTGGAGCTTGCCCTCGACGAAGTCCGGGCGATCGTTGAGAGGATTCATCGCCGGCTCGGCACTCGGGCGGTCTACAAGAAGACCTTCGTGCAGGACCGCGGTCACGTCTGCGCGGGAATTGGCGAGGCCCACCGTCAGGCCGAACCGTGGATCGGCGATCCGGTCGAACCGGAGCAGATCATCACGGAACACGGACTCCGGTTCGTCATTCGCCCGTACGACGGTTTCTCGGTGGGGCTCTTTTTGGAGCATCGCGGGAACCGCCAGCGGATCCGGGAGCTGGCGCCCGGCCGGCGGGTGCTGAACGCCTTTGCCTACACCTGCGGTTTCTCCGTAGCGGCGGCCGCTGGCGGGGCGAGAAGCGTGGCCAGTGTCGATCTGGCCAAACGTTTCCTCGAATGGGGCAAGCGGAACTTCGCCGTCAACGGGGTTGATCTGGGCAACCACCGCTTCTTCTGTTCGGACATCTTCGACTTCTACAAGCGGGCCCGGCGCCGGGGGTGGCGCTACGACCTGATCATCCTCGATCCGCCCACCTTCTCCCGGCTGCGGCGGGGGAAACGCATCTTCGCGCTGGAGCAACACTTGGGACGACTCCTGACCGGCGCGATTGACGTGCTCGCTCCCGGCGGCTTCATCTTCCTGGCGACGAACGATCGTCGAATCACGCGAGCCCGGCTCGAAGAAGAACTGGCGGCCTCAACACAAGCCAGGGGGCGCCAATCCACGATCGTGGCACGTCCCGAGTTGCCCGTCGATTTCGCCGGTGATCCCGATTATTCGAAGTCCGTCATCGCCCGGCTCGACTGACCTGGTGACATTCCAGAATGACGATACCCTTTTGGCCCGGTACCGGGTAATATACGCATCAGCCGAGGCCTGCCCAGGCCACCTTCGCGACTTTCATTTTGGAGGTCCATGACCGATGAGCAATGCGGAAATGTTGTCTCGGCTAGCGGGTGCGGTCGAGCGTCTCGATGCCCAGGGAGTCCGCCCGCTGGTCGAGGAGGCCCTCGCTTCCGGACTCAAGCCTTCGGACATTCTGACCAACGGGCTGTCCCAGGGGATGCGGCGGGTCGGGGAGCAGTTCAACTCCGGCGACATGTATATGCCGGAGGTGCTAGTCGCGTGCGACGTGTACTTCGCGGGCCTGGAGATCGTCAGGCCGTTGCTCGCCGCCGACGGGGACGACCACATCGTCGGCACGATGGTCCTGGGCAACATCTACGGCGACATCCACACCGTAGGTAAGAACGTGGCCGCACCAGTGTTCGAGGCCAACGGGATTCGGGTGATCGACATCGGCATCAGCGCCAGTGACGACGCGTTCGTCGAGGCGGTCCGCGAGCACGAGCCGCAGATCGTCGGGTTCGGCACCTACATGACTTCAACCTTCATGCACACCAAGGAGACGGTGGCGGCGATCGAGAAGGCGGGCCTTCGGGATAGCGTCAAGATCATCTGCGGCGGACCGGCGGTTGACGCCGATGCCGCACGACGAATGGGCGCCGACGACGCCACCGACGACGCGTGGATCGGGGTGAAGAAGATCAGGAAACTGCTGGGTCTGTCCGACAGCGGCCAAACGTAGCCGGCGCATCGTGACCGCGCGCGAAAAGGAGACGATCTCGTGAACAGCAAACGCTTTCTGCTCCTGGGCATGGTTGCCATCATGGCCTTGGGGCAAAGGTGCGAATTACCTGTGCCCGGCGACAACCCGCCGGCCACGCAGGACATCGAGCTTGATGAAGGCGACAACGGCAGCACGATCCTCGCCCCTGTTTCGTCGCGCATCATCGTCACGCTGGTATCAAACGCCTCGACCGGCTATCAATGGGAGCTGGGCGAGCTCGACCAGTCGATCCTGGAAAACACGGACTGGGAGTTCGTGCCACCTGATGTCATGATGCCTGGCGCACCCGGCAGCGAGATATGGGAGTTTACGGCCCGATCAGCCGCTACTACGACACTGCGGCTCGAATACCGCCGGCCGTGGGAATCCCAGCAAGTCGATCCCGCGGACACGTTCACGGTTACGGTCACGGTGCAGTAGCGAGCCGGCCCGTCCCCGGGGCGGGATTCCCATCAACGAGATGAACAGCGAACCATAGGGAGTCAACACGATGAGCGAAGTGGTAGACCGGTGGGTTGACCGGCTCAAGGGCAAGCTCGAACCGATCGGCGAGATGACGCACTGGGAGCGGATGGCAGCGGCGTTCGACCTCCAGCCCACCGACCTCGTCCCCGCCGCCCCCGAACTCGACTACTGGCAGATCACCTACGCCGGTTACTCACACCGCGAGATCTACAACGACGCGGACAAGACCACCGACGCCTGCATCAAGACCTGGGCCGACCTCCGGCCCGACGCCATCTGGATGTACGTTGATATCAGTCACCAGATCGAGCATTTCATCCCGCCCGAGCGCCGGCCCGAACACTTCATCCATCGCGGCAGAGATGATTACCTGATGTTCAAACCCATCGCCAGAACCCTCGATGAAGCGATCGCCATGTACGAGGAGCGCACGTTCGAGAAGTACGCGAGCGGCTCCCGCCCGGAGACGCACTATACGCCGCACATGCTGCAACTGCTGGAGTTCCAGGAGAAGATGGACCGGCAGGTACCGATCATCGTCGGCATCGCCACCCCGATCAACTATGCCGAGACCATCGTCGAGGTCCAGAACTTCCTCAAGTGGATGGTGACCGAGCCCGAGCAGAAGATAAAACACTATCTGAACCTGTGCCTGCAGGAGCGGTTGGAGGCCCTGGATTACTACGCCGAGTTTGCCGCCAAGAACGGTGCCCGCTTCTGCTGCGGGTTCGGCGGTGCCCGCACCTGGGGGCCCAGGCATCTCGAGAAGTTCGGCGACGTGGACCGCATCTGGGTTGACAAGGCCAAGAAGATCTTCCCCTACATCTTCTGGCACATCTGTGGGCACAATTTGCCGGAAGCCCTACAAATGCTCGCGAGGTGGGACGGCATCAATGCAGTTCAATACGACATGCCCTACTACGGCCAGGAGATGTCCTGGCCCGAATGGTTCGAGCACGTGGCCAGGCTTTTCAAGGGCAAACGCTGCGCAATGAACGCCCCCACGACGCAACTTGCGTGTCACGGAACGGCGGAGCAGGTCAGGCAGATGGTCACTCAGTTCATCGACGCCACCACGCCGCATACCACGGCCTGCGTGATGCCGGGCTGCGAGATCGATTCCTTTTCGCCGTTGGAAAACGTAAAGGCGATCATCGAGACAGCCCACGCACGACAACCGTCGCACCGAATGCGGCAACCCGACAACGGGTGAGAAGGGGTCTACTTGCTGCGCTTGCTCAGCAGTTGGTCCAAATGTACGAACATCTTGTGCCGTTCGTTGGGAGAGGCTTTCAGAAAAGTGGCGATGGCCGCGGCAACGACACGCTCACGAACGTATCCACCCCTCTTGCACTCCTTGTCAAACAACGTCACCAACTTGCTGGGCAGGAAATATGAACGTTTTGACTTGTCCATCGAATACTCCTTCAGACGGGTTAACTCGATTGTGGTATTATCCTCCGATTCAAGGCTTTTGCAACCTCTCAGACGGCGTAAGGCCTATCCTTTTCGGTGGAATAATCCGCCGTGACCGGCAACGCAGTCCGGGC
>Ga0307434_1000602_pt1 | contig 22717 bp, 20 predicted proteins | sample SalMarWE160220MG_FD_202156 | JGI IMG/M metagenome (GOLD analysis project Ga0307434, IMG submission 202156) | Salt marsh sediment microbial communities from the Plum Island Ecosystem LTER, Massachusetts, United States - WE1603-220 | ecosystem: Environmental > Aquatic > Marine > Intertidal zone >... | reverse complement strand
GTGTCTCAGGAGCAGAAGGGTGTCGCGACCTCCTTGCTCGACGATGTCGCGGAGCGCCTCCTCTTGGAGCGACAGCCCGTAGGAGTATTCAGTCTCCTGCCCTGGGGAGATCACTCTGAGATTCATGGCACTTCTAGCCCATTGTCTTTCTATACTCGTCCGGCTTCAGGAGGTTGTCCACCTGGGCCTCATCCCCTGTTTCCAGCTCTATGAGCCAGGTCTCGTAGGGTTTTTTGTTGATGTTGAAGAGGTCGCCTCCGCACACATAGGTCTTTGCCGTTTCCCCGGTGTCGAAGACATCTCCCAGACCCTCGGTGTTGATCGCCACCACTTTTCCGCTGAGAGGGGAGTCCAGCTCTGAGGCGCCCTTTTCGGATTCTATCTGGCCCCATGCCTGAAATTGTTCCAATGTCTCTCCCACCTTGGGCAGCTCAACAGCATAGATATCCTTGAGGTTATCCTGGGCATAATCGGTTATCCCTACCCAGAATCTGCCATCCCCGATCTTCTTGGCCCACTCGTGGGTCTCCGTGTAGAGCCTATCTTCCAGTACCACATATTCTTTTGCCATCGCTACACACCTCCACCTCGAAACTCTCTTATTCGATGCGACCTATCCCGTTTTCTCATGATCCCGCATGATCGCATTGGTTGCGGATATCGGAGCTATTGCTGTAAAGCCCGCAAAGTTCGAAGCACCCTATTCGTGCGGCTTTCACAGAAAGTTTGTGAAAAGGGTTTGTATCAGGGGCTTCGCCTCTTCCTCGGGAAGGCAGTAGGCCATCTCCGTGAATCTGGCCCTGAACCGAGCGATGTGGGCTCCGATATCCTTGTGATCGAGGATGACCTCCTTCATGTACCCGGCCAGTTCCTCAAAGTCCTTTTCCTTCATGCCGAACCTGGTCATCTCCTGAACGCCCATCCTCAGGGCGCTGCTCGAGCTGAAACCCTCATCTGAGGGTATGGACTGGTAGTTGACGATGATGTTGTTGCGCTCGAGTCTCTCGGCTATCTCGGGGCCAGTCGCATACCCCACATTCAGGATCACCTGGTGTGTTTCCGTGAAGCTCACCTCCGGGTCCCCCTCCACGAGAAATCCGTTGTCCCGAAGTGCTCGTGCGAAGGCCTTTGCATTGGAGAGAACCTGGCTTTGGTAGTCCCGCCCATAGAGGTTCATCTCGTAGGCAGCCATTAAGAGGCCCAGCAAGGTCCCCAGGTGATGGTTGCTCGTGCTCCCGGGAAAGGCCTCCCTTTGGATCGTCTCCCATAGTTGATAATCCCTGGAGTCATCCTCCATGTCGCTGGCGATCACTCCTCGCTGCGGGCCGAAGAAGGTTTTGTGCGTGGAGCCTGTCACGATATCGGCCCCTTCCTTGAAGGGCTCTTGAAAATGGGGGCCCACGAGGCCGAGCACATGCGCCATATCATACATCAGATAGGGCTTGTCGTTCATGGCATCGATGATCCCTCGTAGTTCTGACACAGGTTCCGGGTGCAGGACCATGCTCTTGCCCAGGATGATGAGTTCCGGTTTATGCTCTTCTATGAGGCGGGCCGTTTCATCCAGATCTATCCTGTAAGGGTTGTCCTTTCGTACCGGAAAGTTCACCACGGCCGGTTTTTCCGTAACTGGGTCCACCATGATATAGTGCCGTAGAGCACCGAGAGGCTGGGCGCTGAGGTGCCCGCCCTTTCCCAGATGGTTGTTCATGACCTTTCTCAGCCTCTGGGGCTCGGTCTTCCTGTCAAGCCTGTTCTTGTAAGCAACGAGGGCGCTGAACACGGTCTTGTTCGCCTGTTGCCCGCTGATGGCCCGTACCTCAACCTGGGCGCATCCCAGGAATCTCGCCATCTCCTGGGCCAGGAGCTCTTCCACACCTATGATGAATTCAGTTCCCTGGTAGTAGGGCACCTCTGAGTCACCGAGGGCCTCGATGAACTTGTGCTCCGCGTATCTGCCCGAAGGATCCATGGAGCAGAGAAGCCTGACCAGCTTTGAGGGGGTCTGCTCCGATGGGATCAGGTTAATCGTTTTGCTCTGTCTCCAGAGGTGGTTTTGAACGGCCTCCTCAACCAGATCTTCCATCAGCCGAGGAAGTTCTTTGGCTTGCTCCGGAAGCATTTGATCGGCCTTCACGAGTATCGGCCTGGCATAGGGGGGCGCCTCGGCGCTGAGAAACCTCCTCACTACCACTCCATCGAGGACTCTGCCCCGTGCGTGGATCCTGACTTCCTTGCCGTCCTCGGTTTGGGAATCGATATAGGCAATAGCTATGGATCTCTTCCCCTTGTCCTCGGTGATGTGGGAGGAGGCCCCGTGCCCCTCGAACTTCCAGTAAGAAACCATGGAGCCGCTGGTGACATCGCCTATGAGTCTGTTGTTCAGGTAAACCTCATCTCCCCCTCGTGCCGCGCCTATGCTCGAGATTGCTATGAACATGATTCGTTTCGGTAGGTACTGCTTCGGGCACGGCTTTCCTTGCTCCAGCTGTTTAAACTCCAGGAACTGCCGTTTCAAAGCCTCCTTCCCTATGGACTCTCCCTTAAGCCCTGAAAGGCTCACGGCATGCCGTGCCAGCGGGATGGCGAAGATGGGGATCTCCTTTCCTTCTTTATCCGTTCCAAGCTCGTGGCCATACAAGGGCAGGCCCGCCTCGAGCCTCAGGCTGTCCCGGGCACCCAGGCCGGCGGGCAGTATGTGGTACTTCTCTCCCGCCTCCAGGATTCTTTCCCATAGAGAGAGTGTTGTTCCCCTGGGCACAAAGAGCTCAAAGCAGAGCGGTTCTCCTGTGTAGCCCGTTCTGGAGATGATCACCCTCTGGCCATCGAAGTATACGATACTCAGGTTATTCCTCCCCGCCTCAGGCAATTCTGCAATGCCGTGAAAGATCTCCTCCAGGACCTTTTTCGTATGAGGCCCCTGGAACGCCAGCATGGAGAGCTCATCGGTTGTATCCTCCATGTGCGCCTTCGGGAACCTCTCTCGCTCCTTCTGAAGCCACTCCCGGTCTTTCTCCGTGTTTGACGCATTGACCACGAGTATGAAATCCTTGCCGGTTATCCGGTACAGGTACGCATCGTCTATCGCACCGCCGTTCTCATCCGGGATGATGGTGTAGTGCGCTTGACACTCCTCAAGGGCTGCGGCGTTATTGGTCAAGGCATATTGCAGGAACTCCAGGGCCTGCTCACCGTTGATCAGGAATCGACCCATGTGGGAGACGTCAAACAATCCCCCGTACTTTCTCGTTGCCAGGTGCTCCTGGATTATCCCCGGCTCATACCGGAGGGGCATGTCCCAGCCTCCGAACTCCACCATGTCTCCGCCATGGTCTCTGTGCCAGGTATTGAGGATTGTTTCTCTCATGTTCACCCCTTACACGGGGATATACACAAGGGTTTACGAGCCCCTGCGTCCTTTTCCCGCTCTCAAAAGACCCTGTGACTACTCACGTAGTCAGCCCCGCCTTCGGCGGGATTTAGACTGAAGGCTTACAGTGGTCAGAAAAACATAATTGCAGCACTTTGTTGAAGAAACAGCAGCTTCTCGCAGCAAACATGGCTTCACAATGTGCCGTATCCCCGTTTTTCCCTAACAGTCTTCAGCCTATGGTTCGACAAGCCATTCGGCAGGCTCATGGTCGTGAGCAAGGTCGAACGACTCACCATCCTGAGCATAGTCGAAGGACAACCTATCTACCTCCTAAGAAACTCGAGCAAGTTTCTTTCATGTATAACCCTGAAGCGAAGCACCGGGGTCATGTGCTGAGTTACAAAAAACCCTTACGAAAAACAGGGGAGCTTCGGAAGGATTCCAAAACTCCCCTGGCCTTTGCCCGCTGAACTATCCCCTCTCCGGTGGCGTTCGAAGACTCCTCCTCTTGCCGTATATCAGCGATCTTTTCCAGATAAGCAACTGGATTACGGTCTCCTTTTGGAGGGCTCGCCCTTGATCGGATGGCAGCCCTCAGCACACCGCATCACGATTTGATTCAGCCGAGAGATCTCTCCTGCAACCCTTTTGAATGCCCATTTGAGCGAAGGAACTATATGGGTAAAAAGCTTCAAGTGTCAAGAGAAAAATCTTGCAATTCAGACACTGGAATATACGCAACAGCTGCAAGACCTATTTACCGCAAAGCCGCTGAGAGAAGTCTTTTTTCACGTGCTGTTGACCCCAGTTAAATAGGCTATCGCATGTAACGGGGCAGGAAGGACGGCACGTGAAAAGAACCTCAGCCCTCCGGGCACCAGCACCAGCAAGCTATAAACCTCGCTACACTCTCATAATCTACTCTTACCATAGCACGATTCCTTTTTGCCTTCCGCCCCCTGCCCGCCATCGGCTTCGCCTTCAGGCGAGGCGGGCGGGTCTCAGCGGAAGGCAAAAAACTATCTTTGCGCTCTTAGCGCCTCTGCGGTGAAATAGATAGGTCGTTCATCAAAATGGAGATGTAGTGTCTGAACCACAGAGAAAAATCGTCCGGGTCGCGGCCGCGTTACGGGCATTACCCGTTGCAAGGGCGCCAGGGAAAATGGTAAGTAATGGGTGTACGGAAAGGGCTCGTTTCGACCACGATAAAGGGGTCTGAAGGGAGGCATGAACATGGCGCCCGAAGCGAATACAGCTGCGATCATATTTGCCGCTGGGTATGGAAGCAGGATGAAGGGTTTTTCCGGGAACAAGGTGCTCCTTCCCTTGATCCCTGAATCCGATCCCTTCAGAGGGATGCATCCGATTATCGTTGAGATCATCGGAAATCTTCCCCCAGGACCAAAGGCCATGGTCCTACATCACAGGAGGGAAGAGGTGATCACGGCCACTCGAGACCTGGGCGTTTCCTACTGCGATCAACCTGTTCCGAATGGAACAGGTGGAGCCCTCATCGCAGCGAAGGACTTTTTAGAAGGAATAGATCAAGATCACCTTATTATCACGATGGGGGATGTTCCCTTGGTGAAAAGGGAGACGTATGAAAGCCTCATAAGCAGTCTCCATGATCGAGATCTCGTGGTCCTGGGGTTTAAGCCGAAGGAGCGGGCGCAATATGGCCTTGTGGAGATACAAGGGGAGGAGGTGAAGAGGATAACGGAATGGCGGTATTGGAGGGGATATCCATCAGAGAGGCAGGTTCGGTTCGAGGTGTTCAACGCCGGGATTTATGCAGCGAGAAGACAGTCCTTGCTCTGCTACATAAGGGAATTGGAGAAGAGGCCTCACCTGGTCCAGAAGGAGCGAGGCGGCCGCATGGTGATGGTAGAGGAGTATTTCATTACCGATCTGGTGGAGCTGATGGCCAACGATGGACTCCGAGTGGGATTTAGCCTGGCCGAGGGAGAGCAGGAGGTTATGGGGATCGACACGGTGGAAGATCTTATGGCGGCACAGCGCCTATTCGCCAAACGAAAGGGAAAAAGGCTTTGATTGCGCGGGGAGTAAATGATATTTTTATGACAACTACTTAGCTGCCAAGTCACCAAGACCCGCCCGCCTCGCCTAAGGCGAAGCCGATGGCGGGCAGGCACAAACAATTGAAAATTGAAATTTGTGGCTTTGTACCTTGGTGGCTCAATAGCACATTTTTATAAATTATAAATAAGGGTTATTGAAATTATGACAAGGGGATCACCTGAACCATTGTCAGCGGAAAACGTGTGTCGAGTCCTTTTGAACAGGGGCCTTATCTCCAAGGCGCAAAAGGATGAGGTCTTCAAGAATAAGAACACACTCCAGGGGAGGCTGGAGAAGCTCCAGATGATAAAGGGTGCCTCTAAGGGTACTTCCTCAAGCGTTATGACCCCGGTTACCATCATCGATATTGTCTCCTTTTTAAAGCTCGACAGGTTCGATGAGCCAGGGAGGGATCTTGATGAGGAAACGATCTTTCAAGCCCTTGCCGAGGACTGGGGTGTGGAGTACAAGAAGATAGATCCCCTGACGCTCGATCTCAAGGTAGTAACAACGACCATTCCCCGATCCTTTGCCATGAAACACCTGGTATTGCCCATAGCCGTTCAAGATGGGTGGCTCACGGTGGCCACGCCAAACCCCCACAATCTCGAGGTGATGGAGGATATAGGCAGGGTCAGTCAATTACGGGTCAGGCCGGTTGTCTCGAGCAAAACTGATGTCACCAAGCTCATCAATGAGTTCTATGGGTTCAGGAGATCCATCGCCGCAGCTGAGCAGCAGTTTTCCGGTCCTTCGATCGACCTCGGCAATCTCGAACAGTATACGAGGCTCCAGGAGGCCAGGGATCTCCCATCGGATGACAGGCACATCGTGAATGCCGTTGACCACCTCTTTACCTATGCCTTTGACCAGAGGGCCAGCGATATTCATATCGAGCCGAAGAGGAATACCAGCCTCGTGAGGTTACGGATCGACGGGGTCCTGCACTCGGTATACCGGTTGCCCAAGAGCGTTCACGGGGCGATTGTCTCAAGAATAAAGGCCCTCTCGCGCCTGGATATGGCCGAGAAGAGGCGCCCGCAGGATGGGAGGATCAAGATCGACAGGGGCAAAGGGGTTGAGGCGGAGATCCGGGTCTCAACGGTACCAACTGCCTTTGGTGAGAAGACCGTGATGAGGATACTGGATCCGGAAATCCTGCTTCAGGATATCGGCAATCTCGGCATGACATCAATGGATTCGGTGCGCTACCAGCAGTTCATCAACCTTCCTCATGGCCTGGTGCTGGTGTGCGGCCCTACGGGAAGCGGAAAATCCACTACCCTGTATTCTACCTTGCGATATCTCTCGAGCGAGGAGAAGAACATCACCACCGTGGAGGATCCCATTGAGATGGTCTACGAGGATTTCAACCAGATAGGGGTGCAGCCTTCGGTGGATGTCACCTTTTCGAGCATTATAAGAAACATCCTACGGCAGGATCCCGATATCATCATGGTTGGTGAGATGAGGGATCTGGAGACCGCGGAAAACGCCATTCAGGCGGCCTTGACCGGGCATCTCGTGCTTTCAACCCTCCATACCAATGATGCCCCGCTGGCGATCATCCGTATGGTGGATATAGGAATTCCCCGCTTTCTCATCCATGCGACCCTGATCGGCGTACTGGCTCAGCGACTGCTGCGCAAGATCTGCCCTTATTGCGTGGAGACCTTTGAGATGGATGCCGATGATCTGAAGGCGATGGGTATTGAGCTGGAGCAGAGGGGGTCGGTCACCCTCAAGAGGGGAAGGGGTTGCATACGGTGCAGGGGCACGGGTTATCTAGGAAGGATAGGCATATTCGAGGTGTTGGCCGTGACGGAACGGATACGGGAATTGATTGACGAGGAGGCGAGTGCTGAGATGATCAGACAGGCCGCCTGCAAGGAAGGCATGGTCAGCCTAAGGGAGAATGCCGTTGTGAAGATGCTCGAAGGGGAGACCACCTATCAGGAGGTGCTCCGGGTAACCTGGGAGCAGATGTAACCCATGCTCGTGCAGCTCGCCATCACCGATTTCGCGATCATAGAGGCCCTGTCGGTTGCCTTTTCAGGGGGGTTGAACATCCTCTCCGGTGAGACAGGGGCGGGGAAATCGATTATCATCAATGCCGTGAACCTCATCCTTGGAGGACGGGCCTCCCCTGATCTTATCAGAACCGGCGCTGACAAGGCGGTGGTTGAGGCCATTTTCCACCTGCCGGAAGGATCCCCCCCCTCATCGACACTTGCCGAGATGGGAATACCTTTTCAGGGCGAGGTGTTGATAAAGAGGACCATCTCAAGGGAGGGCAAGAGCAGGGTATGGATAAACGGCTCTCTCGCCACCGTTCAGATGATCTCCAAGCTCGGCCCGCATCTGATAAGCATCTCCGGGCAGAACGAACACCAGCTTTTGCTGAGGCCGGAAAACCAGCTCTCTATCCTTGATGATTTCGGCGGCGTGACGAAAGACAGGCTCAGGCTCAACGCGCTGTACCGGAAGCACCGGGACCTTGCGGAAAGGGCAGAGAGATTGAGAACCCAGCTCCAGGAAGAAGGGCGGCAACGAGAGCTGGCTCAGTTTCAGGCAAGGGAGATCCACGAGGCCGAGCTTGCCCCTGACGAGGATAGCAGCCTTGAGGCCGAGCGGAGCAGGCTCATGCACGCTGAGCGCTTGATGGATATCGTATTCAGCTCGTATCAGGCCATGTATGAAAAGGATGAATCCATTATCGCAACCTTGAGCGCGCTTGTAAAGAACCTGGAAAAGGCTGTGACCATCGATCATGATCTGGAACAATACAGAGCGCAATTGGAATCCGCTCAGGCCCAGCTGGAGGACGTGGCCCTGGCGATGAGGGATTACCGCTCTCACATAAAGATCGATCCGGGAAGGCTTGAGAAGGTCCAGGAGAGGCTTCAGCTTATCAGAAACCTCAAGAAGAAGTACGGATCGAGCATTCAGGAGATACTGGCGTTTCAGGAAGGGCTCTTGGAGAGGGAGTCTCAGTTGACGCAAGGGAAGGAGGAATTGAGGCGGCTTGAATCCCTCGTCGAGGAGAAAAGACGGGATTTGTTCACCATGGCCAAGGAGCTCTCCAGGCAACGGCGCGAGATCGCAGCGGTATTCGAGATGAGGGTTGAGGAGGAGCTCAGCGTGCTCGAGATGGGAGGCACGAGGTTCACGGTACACTTCAGCCCCGAGGGTATTACCGAGGATGCGCCCGATTCAGCCATTGCCCAGGATGGGTTCGATACCGTGGAGTTTATGATATCACCCAATCCGGGCGAGGAGCTGAGGCCGTTGGCAAGGATTGCCTCAGGCGGAGAGTTATCCAGGATCATGCTCGCGCTCAAGACTATTCTGGCCCGATCGGGGATGGTGGAAACCCTTGTCTTTGATGAGGTCGATTCCGGCATCGGAGGGGCTACGGCTGCGAAGGTCGGCGAGAAGCTGAGAGCCCTGGCCGGATTTCATCAGATTGTGGGTATCACTCATCTTCCACAGATCGCCTCCTGCGGTGAGGCGCATTTCCTGGTGGAGAAGAAGGTTCAAAAAGGAAGAACCCGGACCTCTATCACCTCATTAGATAGGGAGCGCAGGGTCTACGAGATCGCCAGGCTCCTGGGCGGCAAGACCATATCCGAGAAGACCCTGGCACACGCCCGTGAGATGCTCTCTTTATAGTATCATCCTTAGTCTATGCTCAATAAGCGCAATGGTATCGGGGACCAAGAAAATCGGGGTCTGCCTCTTTGAGAGGGAAAGTCCGGCGTTTTCAATGACGGGCAACCAGCTGCGGGTTAAAAGACTATCGTGAAGGAATCAAATTCCCCGGTGAACTTCTCATCAAGCCTTTGGAGGGCGGTGACCCTTGCAGCGGGAGGCCCGTGGTGACACCATTGCACCAGGTTCTCTACTGCATTCCTTGGCCCTTCGGCAACCACCTCCACGCTCCCATCGAAGCGATTTTTCACCCAGCCCCTCAGGCCTAACCCAATAGCCTCACGTCTCGTTGTATCCCTGAAGAAGACGCCCTGAACCCTTCCCTCTATGATGAGATGTGTCCTGATGTTATCCATCGCAGCTTCTCCCTCTCGCACGTTGAAGATTCAGGTTATGCAAGCATTTTTTCCGTAGTATATATTTCAGGTTTATCCATGCTTTTTCGTAATCGATTGTACTGGTAATGTGAGGAGAAATCCAACAGTAAAGATACCGACCAACTCCTGGGCATACTCTGGAGCATGAAGTGGCGGTAGCGATGTTCCATGCCTCGGGATTCTTGGGCAGGGATATCGTCTATCGTGTATCTCACACAGGATTTTGTTGACATAGGTATGAAAAAGCCATAACATTCTATCGCAATGAGGACTGCATGCCATGTTTGAGCTTTTAACTGAAAAATTCGGCAGGGTTTTTAAGGAACTTAAGGGCCGGGGAAGATTAAGCGAAAAGGATATACAGGAGGCATTGAGGAACGTTCGGCTTGCCTTGCTCGAGGCAGACGTGAACTACCGTGTTGTCAAGAATCTCCTTGAGGAGATTCGTGGGCGAGCCCTCGGGCAGGAGGTAATGGAGAGCATTACCCCCGGGCAGCAGGTGATAAAGGTGGTCCATGAGGAACTCACCAAGCTCATGGGAGAAGGGGTACGAGATCTAAACCTGAACGATGACAAGCCTATAATCCTTATGCTGGTCGGCCTCCAAGGTTCCGGAAAAACCACTACTGCCGGCAAGCTGGCCATTTTCTTGAGAAAGAAAGGGCTCCGGCCATACTTGGTGCCACTCGATGTGCGGAGGCCTGCCGCCATTGAGCAGCTAACGAGATTGGCAGAGGAGATCGATATCCCGGTTCACCCTACCGATAGGAATGATCGGGCTGAGGATATTTGCGTGAAGGCCCTCGGTGCGGCCTCTGAGATCGGTTCTGATGTCGTGATCCTGGACACCGCCGGCAGGCTCCATATAGATGAAGGGCTTATGGATGAGCTGGTAAGGATCAAAAAGACACTCCACCCCGTGGAAACCCTTCTCGTAGCCGATTCCATGACAGGTCAGGATGCGGTAAACCTGACAAGCACCTTTAACGATCATATTGATCTCACGGGGGTCATCTTAACAAAGATGGAAGGAGATGCCAGAGGAGGAGCAGCCCTTTCCATAATGTCAGTCACGGGAAAACCGATCAAATTCGTTGGGATCGGCGAGAGGCTCGACGCCTTAGAGCCCTTTTACCCGGAGAGGATGTCCTCCAGGATATTGGGGATGGGCGATATCCTTACCCTCATCGACAAGGCGCAGGCTGAATTCGATCAAGAGGAGGCACTCAGGCTCGCGAGCAAGATCAAGAAGGCAGAGTTCGATCTCGAGGATTTTAAGACGCAGCTCCGCTACATTCGAAAGATGGGCTCCTTCGAGGAGATTCTCGGCATGATACCCGGCCTGGGAAGGATGATGAAGCGGGGAAGGGTGAATGCAGATGAAGGGGAACTCGTCAAGGTTGAGGCCATTATCAATTCAATGACCGCAGAGGAGCGAAGGGACTGCAAGATAATCAACGGCAGCAGGCGAAGACGAATTGCGAGGGGAAGCGGAACAAAGGTGGAGGACGTAAACAGGCTGCTCAAGAACTTTGCACAGACCAAGACCATGCTCAAGAAATTTGGACGCGGATCTGCCCCGGGTCTCTCTTCCCTAGCGGGTTTCGGGTAGGATGCCAGCGCTCGTGAGTGAGACACTTGACAAATGAGGTGAACTTTAGCAAAAGAAGATCTTCTTCAGGTACATGACAACGATAGAGTAGTAAACAAGGTAAAGGGGGTGAAATATTCAAGATGCCGGTAAGAGTTAGATTAACCAGAAAGGGCGCTAAAAAGAGGCCGTTCTATCGTATAGTGGCGGCGGATTCTGAGGCACCAAGGGATGGAAGGTTTCTCGAGCTATTAGGATACTACGATCCACTACAGGATCCGGCTTATGTGAGCCTGGATGAAGATAAGGTGAAGAAGTGGATCCAGAGGGGAGCTACGGTCTCAGAAAGCGTTGGGTCTATTCTGCGCAAAAGGGGGGTATCCACGGTCCCTTCCCAATCGGACGAACAAGCGTAAAATGAGAATCTCAGACGGGGGAAAAAATGGAAATGAAAGAGCTGATCGAATATATTGCGAAGGTTCTGGTTGATAATCCGGATGAGGTGAGTGTTACGGAGCTCGAGGGGAAACAGACGTCGGTGATAGAGCTAAGGGTGGCAAAGGAAGATTTGGGAAAGGTCATTGGCAAGCAAGGAAGAACTGCCAGGGCGATGCGAACGATACTTGGTGCAGCCTCGACCAAGTTGAAAAAGCGATCTGTCCTGGAAATCTTGGAGTAAGTGAACAGCGCTCATCGAAGAGATCTCGTTCAGATAGGGCATGTTATCCGCCCCCACGGTGTAACCGGTCTGCTAAGGATAGTTTCTTACGCGCAATCAAGAGAAACGTTCTTGAAGGCCGGTTCTGTGTTTATAGGCAAGGCCAACGAGGAGTTGGAGGAACGAAACGTCTTATCCATCGGAAGACATGGCTCGGTGTACCTCCTGAAGGTATCCGGGTTGGAATCGGTTGAAACGGCGGAAGAGCTTAGGGGAGCGGATATATTCATAGGCAAAGAGGCCCTCGCGGAAAAGGAGGAGGGAGAGTTTTTCCACTTTGAACTTCTGGGCTTGGATGTATACCTGGATGAGGGTTCTTATCTGGGAGTGCTGAAGAGTATCTTTCCAACGGGAAGCAATGACGTGTATGTCGTCGAAGGCGGGGGAAAGCAATATTTGATACCGGCACTTTATCAGGTCGTCAAGGAGGTAAATCTGTCCGAAAAAAGGATGGTCATCTCACCAATGAAGTATTTGTTGGATCTGTAATGAGGTTCGATATTCTCACCATTTTCCCTGAAATGTTTGTCCCCCTCACCAGTTATGGAATTGTGGGTCAGGCAGTACGAAGGGGAACCATAGAGATTCATGTGGTCAACATACGGGATTTCAGCGATGGGCCTCATTTCATGACCGATGACAGGCCCTATGGCGGAGGGGATGGTATGGTGATGAAACCGGAGCCGATTTTTCGGGCACTGCAATCGATTCACAAGGCTGCCGGGGAACACAGGGTCGTTTTACTGACTCCCCAGGGCCAGCTCTTCGATCAGTCATTGGCTCGGAGCTTATGCACCCTTGCCCACATTATACTGATATGCGGGCGATACGAGGGGGTGGATGAGAGGGTGCGATCCACGTATGTAGATATGGAAGTATCTATCGGAGATTATATCGTAACTGGAGGCGAAATTCCAGCCATGGTCATCGTTGATGCGGTGAGCAGGTTGATTCCGGGCGCGTTAGGAGGTGAGAGATCGGCCTTGGAGGAATCCTTTGAGGATTCCCTCCTGGAGTATCCGCACTACACAAGGCCTCAGGTCTTCCAGGGAGAGTCGGTGCCGCCGATTTTGTTATCAGGGGATCATGAGAAGATACGGCTCTGGAGAAGGACGAAATCCTTGGAAAAAACACTGGAGCGGAGGCCTGATCTTCTGAAGCGGGCTTGTCTCAACGAGACGGATAGAGGCATGCTTGAGGAATTACAAAAGCGCCGCTCTACCGCCATCACCACGGCAGGCGGATCCGAATCCGGTGACAGCAACGGCTCAGATGAGATAGCTCAGCGACGCAATGAGTAGTTCACCAGGAGCGGTTGTCTTGCTATTTTCCGTTATCTGGAGTATGGTTCGCCTGGCAGGCATAGACAACCCTGGATTCCGCAGCAGGTCATGACGATTGGGCGGCGATGATTGTTCTCGAGCCCAAAGCCGCGAGCGGATGCGTGGAGATGGGTGTTATAGACTCATACCTTGACCCCAGAGGCACCGTTATGCCATTCTATATCGGGCTCGTACATTATCCCGTGTACAACAAGAGGGGGGAGGTCATTGTTTCGGCAATCACCAACCTGGATCTCCATGATCTGGCGAGGCTGGCAAGGACATATGCAGCCGAGAGGTTCTATGTTATAAACCCCCTCATCGACCAGCAGGATCTCATCAGAAGGATATGCGGTCATTGGGTGGGCGGCCATGGAGCACGGTATAACAAAGACAGAAGCGAGGCTATGTCATTGATATCAGTGGTGTCGACGCTTGAAGAGGCGCTCGATGAGATTAGGGTCAAGGAGGGAACAGCGCCGATTCTTATCGCTACCGATGCGAGGAATGATAGGGGGGAAACGGTGCCCTATCCGTTTGTACGTGAGATAGTGGCGTCTCATAGGGCGGCAATAGTCCTCTTTGGCACTGCGTGGGGAATAGCCAAGGAGCTTATCAGGGATGCGGATTATCTCTTGGAGCCCATTATGGGTGTTTCAGAGTATAACCACCTTTCGGTGAGGACAGCTGCTGCGATAATCTTAGATCGACTATTTTCACAGAATTGAACCCGTAAGGATGTGAGAGGTCGGCAGAAAGGAGCATGGTACGATGGACCCGAGGGTAGAGATGCTGGAAAAGGAACAGATGAGGGTAGATCTCCCTGCCTTTCGAGCAGGAGACAAGGTGAGGGTGCATAGCCGAATACAGGAAGGCGATAAGGAGCGAATCCAGGTGTTTGAAGGGGTGGTCATCAGGAAGAGAAAGGGCACCATGGGAGCTACCTTTACGGTACGAAAGGTTTCATACGGTGTGGGCGTAGAGAAAGTGTTTCCCGCTCATTCTCCCACTATTGATAAGATAGAAGTAGTTACGAGAGGGAGGGTGAGAAGAGCGAGACTCTACTACCTGCGTAACTTGCGGGGTAAGGCCGCGAGGCTTAAGGAGAAGAGGGCCTGATTTTCCGCATGTCTCACCTTCTCTACGAATCCGATGCCCGGTGTGCGGGTTACTCCCTCATAGCCGGCATAGATGAGGCGGGTCGAGGTCCATTGGCTGGTCCCGTGATTGCGGCCGCAGTGATCTTGCCTGAGAACGCAGAATTGAAGGGGGTACAGGATTCAAAGAAGATGACGCCCCGCGCGCGAGAGCAAGCGTTTTTCCTTATCGAGGAACGGGCAATAAGCTTCTCCATGGGCGTGGTAGGACCCAGCGAGATCGATCAGATCAATATCCTCCAGGCTACTCTGAAGGCCATGAAGCAAGCGGTTTTGTATCTCGATCCACAGCCGGATTTCTTGCTCATAGACGGCACTGGCCATGTTGAGCTCCCTATTCAACAGAGGTGCATTGTGAGGGGTGATCAACAATCTCTATCGATATCAGCAGCCTCGGTAGTGGCCAAGGTATACCGGGATAGAATGATGTGCAGCTACCATGAACTATATCCCCAGTACGGCTTCTCTTCAAACAAGGGATATGGGACGCGCCGGCACCTCGCGGCGATTACGAGGTATGGACCGTGTTCCATCCATCGGTTCACCTTTAGGGGTGTTGTTTCGTGACAGAGGAAAGGCTTGCCCTTGGCAGGCTTGGGGAGGAGCTTGCGAGCAGAAGACTACGAAGCCTGGGTTATGAGATCCTGGAGAGGAACTACCGGTGCCCCCTCGGCGAAATCGACTTAGTCGCACGGGATGGTGATGTGCTGGTGTTCGTTGAGATTAAGACTCGGAAAAACAGGCCCTTGGGTGAGGCAAAGGAGGCAGTCAACAGGAGAAAGCAGGGCCAGTTGTCAAGGGTTGCACTCGCATACCTGAAATCCAAGAAACTGTGGGACGCAAAGGCGAGATTCGACGTTGTGGCTATTGGCGTGGGGGAGGGGAAGGAGAAGATCGAGATCATAAGGGATGCCTTTGAATTGGCCTACTGACGAGATAAAGTTTGCCAGGGGCGCATATGGCCAACGTGAGCAAGCAGCACCATCATCTCTCGCCCCTATTTCAACGCTATCGGGCACAGGTGACTGTAGACACCCCGTAATGGATTCCCATACGCTCAATCATAGAGCCCACCAGGGCACGATCTATGTGGTTTCCACCCCCATAGGGAACCTGGAGGATATCACCATGAGGGCGATGAGGGTATTACGGGAAGTGGATCTGATCGCAGCTGAGAGCGTGATCCATACCAAGAAGTTGTGTGCCTATTATCACATCACCACCCCCCTGACGAGCTATAATAGCCATAACCAGCGCTATAAGGGGCGAGTCCTTATCGAGAAGGCGAAATCAGGGCTTGACATAGCGCTGGTAAGCGATGCGGGCACACCTGGAGTGTCCGACCCCGGTTCAAGGTTGGTGGGGGAGGCCATCGATGCACACATACCGCTCGTGCCCGTTCCAGGAGTATCGGCATCTCTTACCGCGCTCTCTATTTCCGGTTTTCATACCGACAGGTTTGTCTTTGCGGGGTTCCTCTCGCGCAAGAAAGGGAGGCGGCGAAAAGAGCTCGAGGTCCTCAAAGATGAGCCGCGGACCATGATCTTGTTCGAGGCCCCCCATCGGTTAGTGAAGATGCTCACCGATCTCACCGAGGTCCTTGGCAATAGGGATATCGTGCTTGCAAAGGAGATGACCAAGATGTTCGAGCAGGTGGTGCGGGGGCCGGCCCGTGAGGTGGTATCCTCGCTCAAGGATACAACGATCAAAGGGGAGTATACGGTGATCGTCAACGGCCGTGAGGGGGAGAAGAAGTCGACATCTGTCGATATCTGCCATTGACAATTGTCGATCGGAAAATTAAGGTTAAAAGGTTATGGAAGAGGTACGATCCCTAAAGGTAACCAATGAACTTGGAATGCATGCTCGGGCGGCTGGCAAGATAGTTGAGCTGGCGAACAGGCACGGGACAACACTATTTTTAAAGAAGGACGGCAGAGAGATAGATGGGTCCAGCATCCTGTCGATACTTTCCCTGGCCTGCCCTAAAGGGGCTGAGATCGAGGCAAGGGCAGTTGGCAAAGGTGCCAAAAAATTCATGGATGAGCTGGAAAAGCTCTTTAAGGATAAATTCGGAGAGATGGCAACAGGACAGCATGGTCCCCGCAGGAGGCTGTTAAAGGGATTTTCGGTTTCCCCAGGCATTGTGATCGGCAAGGCACATCACCTAGCCCAATCCAAGGCGCAGGTCTTCCACAGGAGATTGCTCGATGAGGAGGAGGTAGAAAGTGAGATAAACCGTTTCAAGCGGGCGGTCGAGATGGCAAAGGAACAGATCCGGAAGTTCAAATCCGCGATTCCAGAGCCGGTCGAGGGATACGCCTTTGTCCTGGATACTCATTCGATGATCCTGAACGACAGCATGCTCTTCGACTCGACCATGCAGATGATCCGGAAGGAGAAGATTAACGCGGGATGGGCGCTTGAGAAGTCGGTGAGGAACATCCATCAATTGTTCAGGGAAGTGGAGGACGATTACATCGGCAAAAGAATGGATGACGTGGATAGCGTGAGCGAGAGGGTTTTACAGAATTTAGAGGGAGTTGAGCCGGATAGCCTTGCGGACCTTAATGAGGAGGTTATCGTGGTGGCACATACCCTCTCACCCTGTGACGTAGCAGAGATCAACGTTGATTATGTCCATGGGATTCTCACTGATGTAGGAGGTAGAACCTCCCACATGGCCATTATGTCTGAGGCCCTTGAAATTCCAGTGATAGTTGGATTGGAGAGGGCAAGCGATGTGATTTTGGAGGGCGATATCCTGATTGTCGATGGGAACACCGGAGAGGTCATCGTCAACCCCGATCCCGATACCATCCTCTCCTTCGGGGAGGAAATAAAGCGGTATGCGAACTACAAATCCGCAATCGATCGTGTCAGGCATCTCCCGGCTGAGACCTTGGACGGACATAAGATAACGATCAAGGCCAATATAGAGTTCATAGCTGAGGCCAAGGCAGCTCTTGAGAGCGGCGCAGAGGGCATAGGGCTCTACAGGACGGAGTACCTTTACCTCATTCGGAACGATTTCCCTGACGAGCAAAGCCTCTTTGAGGACTATAGCCAGATTGCGAAGATGGTTGCTCCTCATCCCATCACCATAAGGACCTTGGATATTGCAAGCGATAATATGATCTCTGATAAGGAGGCAACAAAGGAGGATAATCCCGCACTGGGGCTCAGGTCTATCCGATTCTGCCTGAAGGAGCGGAAGGTGTTTAAGACCCAGTTAAGGGCTATCTTGCGGGCGAGTATATACGGTAACTTCAAGCTGATGTTTCCCATGATATCGGGCCTTGAGCAGTTCCTGGAGGCAAAGAGGATCTTAAGGAGCGTTATGCGCTCATTGGACAGAGAGGGTATTGAATATCATAAAGAAATGCCTGTTGGCATTCTGATCGAGATTCCCTCAGCGGTATCGATTGCTGATATTCTCGCAAAACACGCGGATTTCTTCTCTATCGGAACCAATGATCTTATTCAATATGCGCTCGCCATAGACAGAGATAATGAGCACGTTGCCAGCCTCTATGAGCCCTTTCATCCTGCTGTCTTGAAAATGGTTCATCAGGTTATCGAGTCAGGTAAAAAGGAGGGCATTGATGTATCGCTCTGTGGGGAGCTAGCCGGTGATCCCCTTGCGATTTTAATACTGATTTCCCTGGGATTAGAGGAATTCAGCATGAACATCGGCTCTATCCCGCTTATAAAGAAGATGATTAGAATGTTGCCATTGCGAAAGGTGCGGCAAGGCTTTAAGGATATCTTAGAGCTCCCTACCAGCAAGAAGGTCGAGGATTTTGTCCTGAAAAAGGCAAACGAGCTCCTGCCCGATATCTTCGAGGAAGACGTCTTTCGTTACCGGACTCCTGGCACTGCCTGAGAGAATTTCCCATGGAGAAGAGGATTGTCTGTCAGAATAGAAAGGCCAAGTACGATTACTTTATTGAGGAAACCTACGAGGCAGGGATTGCCCTTCTTGGCCCTGAGGTGAAATCCCTGAGGGAGGGGCGTGCAAGCCTAAAGGATGCCTACGCCCGAGTCAAGGGTGAGGAGCTCTTCCTGCACAATATGAACATCTCCCTATATCCATTTGCGCATCACGTGCCTATCGATTCCGTCAGGACGAGGAAGCTCCTCATGCACAAGAGGGAGATCAGGAGGCTCATAGGAAAAATAGAAAAAAAGGGATACTCACTCATCCCGATTTCGATATACCTTTTGGTAGGAAGGTTCAAGGTCGAGCTGGCCCTTGCCAAGGGAAAGAGGAAATATGACAAGAGGCATGCGCTCAAGGAACGGGAGATGAAAAAGGAACTGGGCCAATTGAAAAAAGGGGGCAGCCCTTGAAATTATTTTTTTTTGTGTTATTATATATACATTATAGAAACTGTGTTCCTTGAAAAATGGGGGCGAAACGGCTTCGACGGGGATAAAGAAGCTTAGGTTGCATACCGAGGTTCTGCTTGCTCGTTAAACAGGCGGAGCTAAAATAAACGCAGACGATTATGCGTATTCCTTAGCTGCTTAAGCGGCTAACGTCCAACCGGCCTTTCCTGCGAGGACGGATCTGGGCGCCGACGAGCAGGATAGCCGATCTGAGAGGCCTGGACCTCAGGGAGGCGAATATGCATCCAGGATAGCCCTTACGCCACCGTGCCCGATGGGTGTAGTAGGGGCGAACATGAAAAAATCGGGCTATGTATGTAGATGCCTACGCGGAATATTCTCGGACGGGGGTTCGACTCCCCCCGCCTCCACCATCTCCTGTTCTTTAGCCCAATGAATTGCTTGCCTTGGCTGAGTCAGAGCGCGGAGCGAGCGTGTCTGGCTCCTACATTCAATAAAGAAAGTGAATGATGCACTACCCTATTCATGCCATATTTTCAGTTCAGAGAGCCGCATATACACTGTGCTGGAGTTCCATCACAGTGTTACATCATAGCGCGTGACCTCGGCGCTTCGCTTCAGGGTTATAGGTAAAAGACATATCCATGATCATTTGCATTGAGTTTTTTCAGGAGATTAAGGAGCTTTCGTTACAGCTCGGTGGAATACTTACGGAACAAGGGTGGTTGCAATGAAGGGTATAATGACTATCTTTTCAGTACGGTTCGTTGTAAGGTACCCAAACAAAAGGTGAGGAATTTTGATGGACTATGATAGGAATCTGGAAGAGGAAAAGGGTCAAGACCAGAGGATCCCCAGCCAAAAGGAATTGGAAAAGGAGTTAAGTGATTATCTTTCTAAGAAATACGGTGATCGGATAAAGATAGTATCCCCGATGCTGTTTCCCCAGAGCAGTCCAAGGAGGAGGGAAGAAGACGGGCAGGACACTGAAAAGAAAAGAGGGGCCCCGGCCTTTGATATGAGGCCCGAGGAGCTAGAGGTTTATCTTAACGGATATGTCGTTAAGCAGGATCGAGCAAAGGGCGTACTTTCTACGAAGATCTGCACCCATTTTAATCGGATAAAATCTCGAGGTCGGCGTTTTCGAGAGGAGGAGCCTCTTTCCGTCGGGATGATCAAAAACAATATTCTCATGATAGGGCCTACCGGCGTTGGAAAGACATACTTGATAAAGCTGATAGCCCAGAAGATAGGCGTTCCTTTTGTCAAGGGCGATGCCACGAAGTTTAGTGAAACTGGATATGTCGGCGGTGATGTCGAGGATCTGGTTCGGGACCTGGTATATGAAGCCAAGGACGACCTAAGGCTTGCCGAGAATGGCATTGTGTATATAGATGAAATCGATAAGATTGCCTCCTGCCAGAATATTATCGGCCATGATGTATCGAGAACTGGCGTTCAGAGGGCCCTTTTAAAGCCGATGGAGGAGACGGATGTCGATCTCAAGGTACCTCATGATCCAATCTCGCAGATCCAGGCAATCGAGCAATACAGAAAAACGGGGAAAAGGGAAAAACAGGTGGTGAACACAAAGAATATATTGTTCATCATGAGCGGGGCCTTTGAAGGGTTGGCGGATATCATTAAAAAACGGCTCAAACGACAGGGCATAGGATTCGAGGCGGATATTCACTCCTTGGAAGTGGACATGGATATCCTAAAACAGGTACGGGCCCAGGATCTTATTGAATTTGGATTTGAGTCGGAATTCATTGGTAGACTTCCGGTTATAGTCGTCTTCGATGAGTTAACAAAGGACGACCTTGTTCAGATTCTCAAGAACCCGAATAATCCCATCATCCTCAGTAAAAAGCGGGATTTCGTGGCCTATGGGATCAATATTCAGTTCGAGGACGAGGCGCTCGAAAAGGTGGCGGAGATGGCCTCACACGAGAAGACAGGAGCCAGGGGATTGGTAAGCGCTGTTGAGAGAATCCTTATGCCCTTTGAAAAACACCTTCCTTCCACCGCTATTGATAGGCTGCTGGTTACCCCAGAGCTTGTGAAGAATTCGGATGAGGAGCTTGCCCGGCTTGACTCGGAAGGGGATAGAGCTGATTCGAATATCAAGAAACGATTCGAGCGTGCGGCTGAAGGAGAAAAGAAGAGGGTAAAGAATGTACTATATCAGAAGGCAAGCGATTTTGAGACAAAACTAGGTCTACGGCTCAACGAGGACAGGATAGATCTGATCGCTGAATTAATCCTTACCTCTATTTCCGATATCGATACTGGTCTCAGCGATTTCAAGGAGATGTACGCCCTAGTAAAGACGCAGATCGAGGGTTTGTTTTCTCAGCTGGGAATCAAGGTGATATTATCGGATAGCGCCATAGACGAAGTCATAAGGCTAGCCGTGGAAGAGGATCGGGAGATTGGAGAAGTGTGCCTGAAGCTGGCCAACGAGTTGGAGTACGGCCTCAAGTTAGTGAGGGATAAGATTGGAAACAATGCCTTTACTATAACCGGTGAGTCAGTGTTGGATCCAGAGAAATATATCGACGGGCTCATTAAGAAGTATTATAGTCAGGGTTCAACCATCTCCTAAGCCTGGGTTCCCTCTGGGTGTATAGTCTCGATCTGAGTTCAACTATCTTGAGAGATGAGATCCCTCATCTCGTGCCATCCCAGAAGTGATGACCAGCAGATAGGGCATGAACGTGTACTATGAGAAGGGCGGTACGTACCGCAGCAAGGTTACGAGAAAAAGGGGGAGGGGGTGATGATTAGAAGGCCACGGCGTACAAGGAGAAATGCCACGATTAGACGGATGGTAAGGGAGACAGCTCTTAGCGTCGATGATCTCGTATACCCCCTATTCGTGAAGCACGGCAGAGGGGAAAGGGAGCCTATCGTTTCCATGGCGGGCCACTATCGAGTTTCAGCCGATGAGCTGGTGAAGGAGGCAGAAGAGGTTCGTTCATTGGGAATACCAGCGATAATCCTGTTTGGCATACCGCAGCGGAAAGACGAAATGGGCAGGGAGGCATACTCTCGCAATGGAGTGGTGCAGCGGGCCGTGGCTGCCGTCAAGGAACGGATTCCGGAGCTCCTGGTTATCACCGATGTGTGTCTGTGTCAGTACACCGATCACGGACACTGCGGCATTATCAAGAATAATCAGGTTGATAATGACGCTACCCTTGAGGTTCTTTCCCGTGTAGCCCTTTCTCATGCCGAGGCAGGGGCTGACTTCGTCGCCCCATCGGATATGATGGACGGGAGGGTGAGGGCAATTAGGGAGACACTCGAGTCAGAAGGGTTTAAGGATACGGGTATCTTGGCCTACGCCGTGAAGTATGCTTCTTCCTTTTACGGCCCCTTTCGCGATGCGGCTGACTCCGCACCGATGTTTGGCGACAGAAAAAGCTACCAAATGGATACGGCTAATGCCAGGGAAGCAATCAAGGAGGCATTGCTCGACGTCGAAGAGGGTGCCGATATTATCATGGTAAAACCGGCATTGGCCTACCTGGATATCATCCATCGGGTTCGCTCCCGTATAGAGCTTCCTGTGGCTGCTTACAGCGTGAGTGGAGAGTACGCTATGGTAAAGGCAGCCGATCAAAAAGGCTGGATAGAGGGGGAGAAGGTGATGATGGAGATACTGCTGTCAATCAAAAGGGCGGGTGCTGACCTCATCCTGACCTATTTTGCAAAGGAAGGCGCCCGCATCCTGCGAGATTATGAAGAGCCATAGACCAGAGGGCCTAGGACCCACGGTGAGTACGCCTTTGCCTCGGATTATTGCCTGGGAGGTGACCAGATCATGTAATCTCAATTGTATACATTGTCGAGCCTCTTCAAGATTCGGTCCTTATCATCACGAGCTTGACACCAGAGAGGCGATCGAGGTATTGGATCAGATTCGGGAGGTTGGCACACCTATTATCATCCTCACGGGTGGCGAGCCCCTTCTTCGGAGGGATATCTTTGAGCTGGCAAGGTATGGTACGCAGAAGGGCATGAGGATGGT
>Ga0307434_1000600_pt1 | contig 22764 bp, 29 predicted proteins | sample SalMarWE160220MG_FD_202156 | JGI IMG/M metagenome (GOLD analysis project Ga0307434, IMG submission 202156) | Salt marsh sediment microbial communities from the Plum Island Ecosystem LTER, Massachusetts, United States - WE1603-220 | ecosystem: Environmental > Aquatic > Marine > Intertidal zone >... | reverse complement strand
TCATTTATTATCAATTCCCTTACACCTAACAAATAACATAGGTATACCATTTTTCTTAACAATTTCAGGTTCATCTATTACGCTACAAAATTCCTCTGGTTCATCTACATCACGATAACTTATTTTTATATTCATAATTAACCTCCTTTATTTTGACCACTCCACCTATCTTGGTTGTTTCCCTTCACCAAAGTTCCAGTAACAACTAACATGTATCTTCAAGAAGAGCCCAGGGGCTCTTATCAGCAGAGTGGAACGTTTAAGAACTAATTGCCTGTTTTCCCACCCTCACAGGCTCGTCTGCTATAGTCAGACACCCTACCACATCTAATAAATACAAGCACAGGCTCATACTCTTGTGTGGTATTACTTATACCAATTACTATAGATGGAGCTGACAGTTTGAATTGAACAAACATCTACTGTTTACAAGACAGCAGCTCTGCCGTTGAGCTATGCCAGCAATATGGTGGAGGTGGTGACTTTCGCCACGTTTCCGAGAATAGGGTAGCAACGTAGTTGTGCCTACTTCGGTCGATTTACACCCCCATATCTAAACGCTTGCGTGTATATCTTTGCCCTTCTCTGGTTCACCATTTAATCTGACCCTTGTAGATCCCGTTGCTGGTTTTATATACATTCCTTTTAAACTATAACTTGCATATCCCATGTAACTACCTGTTGCTACAAAACATTCCTGTTGTTCTATTAATTTTTTATTGTGCATATCGGGATATATATACTTTTCTTTTAATGCTATTTTGCTATGAACATGAGCGCCAAAATATATATCAGCTAAGGCCATACTCTTCAATGACATAATCCGATTTACTTTTCCACCCTGTGTCCTGCCTCCGCCTATCACATGATGAAGAAAAGCAGAATAACAAATGGGTCGTCTCTTATCCATTCTCTTATTCCCCCGGCTTTCACCTACATTTAAAAATAAATAAGCGCACCAATTAGGGAAATATTCTATATCTAAAAACTTTGATAAATCCTGTATAGGACTATCACCAACTGCTTTTAGTATGCGTTCTTCGTGGTTACCCTCAAAGCAACCTAATATCTTATCTTTTATCGGTCTTAATTCTTCAGTAATAAAGTCTTTTGCTTTTGCTAAATTAAATTGGTTATCGTGTACATTGCCTATTGATGTTTTTATGGTAGCGTCAAAAACATCTCCCATTAAAAATGTGTACGCTTCAGGTGTGTCTTTTATCCACTTAACCATATCTCTAAATTTTTTAGTTGCATATACTCCTTCGGGTAATTCTCCTCCTAAACCTGATTTATCCCCACAATGAAAATCACCAATGGGTATAAAATAGATGTGGTCAAATTCTTGTGGGAATACAATACTTTTAGTCTTTATCAAATATTTCCTCCTTTACTTACTCAAACTCGAAGTATCTTTCTAACTTATCATTACTTTCGTCCTCGTATTCTTCCTTACTTATCTCAAGTCTGTCCCCGCAAAAAGGGCAATAACTGACATATTTGTCCCCCTTTAAAGTAAACGATATAACGAACCCGCACTTCGGGCATTCCCAATATTGCTCATTGGTCGCTTCCATTTTTCTCCTTTGGAATTAACTTGCACTGTTCCGCTATTTGAATAACTTTATCCGGATAAAATTTATCGGTTGCATATCCGGCTACCCAGATTTCTTTAATAAATATTCTCATATCTTTTAAGGCTTTATCAGTAAGAGCCATTCTATATCTTTGGACTTTTTTCCCATCTATATCTATCATTGAATTTTTTATTACATTGACATAATCAAACATACATTCTTGATAATTGTAGTATGCCCTGAAGGTTGCTTTTGGTATAAAAATATACTTATTTAAAACTTTATCCCATTCGTGAGTACCACAAGTTACATAGCCATTCGTGCCATGATATATTCCCGGTTTAGCTTTTATACCTAGAATATTGTTCGATTTCTTTCCTGTAATCGTGTCGAAAGGCATAGACCTCAACCAACCTGTTTCCCATATCGCCTGCGCAATGATAGCGGAAGCAGGAAAGCCAGAAACTTTCTTGACCTCATAGGCTATATCTTTTAATTGCTTTACTACCCACCATTGGCGTATGTTCATTTAATCTTCTCCCTCAACTCTTTCATCTCTGCTTGTATTTTAGCTATTGCAGGGTTATTACCATTCATGAAGTCTAATATCCTGTCAAAGCAAGTCAACATTTTACTCCATGCGTCAACATTATCTTTGTCGTGCTTATCTAACTTATTTAATGTCTGTACCTGTATAACACTTCCATCTTTAAGGTTTTTGGTAATCTCCAAATTAATCCGCTTATTTTCAGTTACGTTGTTATCTATATTAGTTATTTTCCCTTCCAATAGACTCCACATCTTACGAACTAAAAATGTTGCAACGTAGAAGATGAAAATGTACGAACCATATTTATAAATATTTTCTGGGGTCAATCCTAACATCTAATCACCTATCCTTTTACTTCACTACTTCTTTAACTACTACCTCTATCGGCTCTACCTTTTTCGTTATACCCAGCTTGATACACTCGGCTATAAGTGCGTTCACTTCTGCAAGCTCTAAATCTCTTTGTGCCATCTCCCTCGCCTTCTGTGCTTCAATAGTTGCTTTCTGCTTTAGTAGAAAATCATAATTATAGGTATGCTCTACTTCTTTTGTTTCAGTCTTGACTACCTTAATTTCTGTATCGCTTATTTTACTAAATACATCTGTCATATTTATTCACCTTCCTTTTATTTTATGGTGTCCAATCAGTCGCTAATTCTCTCCACCCACCATCTGCGTAAACCTTAAAAGTATCATCAAAAGTATTTATACAGAATAACCCTTCTGCACCTGTCGGGTCGCCTGTGTCTGTTTTGGTAATGATAGTTCCGATTATTTCTCTTGTTGTACCTGTTCGTGTAAAGTATAGATTTGTACTGTCCATTTCCAAAGCTCCAACTTCAGGTGTCGTCAATAAAGTCCCTGCGGTAAACTTCAACGGTGCAGTAGAGGCGGTGGCTGTGCCTGCTGCTATATGGACTTTTGCTGTAGGTGATGTTACTCCATTTATGCCAATATTACGATTTGTTCCCTTTATAGTCATTGCTAATTCTGTAGCTTTTCTACCACCTGCATAAAATTCTATATCAGTTGAAGCAGTAAATGCAGAGATGAAGAAATTTCCACCACCAGCTTGTATACCCGCTTTTCCAGTATAAGCAGAAACATCAGTATAACCATCATTATAGGCAGCAAAATTAACATTGCAATCAGATGTTGAGGCTATATACCCAGCGTAAAAATTCCCAGCACCAACTTGGTCTAACTTAGTTATAAGATTATCAGAAGCTTTATAAATGTGTAAAATATTTGTTGGATTCGCAATCCCTATACCTATAAACCCAGTATCTCCTGATACAACTAACTTATCTGTATCTACCGTAAAGTCATCACCACTTGCATCACCCAAAGCAATATTAAGCACTCCACCTGTATCTACAGTTATTGCACGAGAATCGTATAAAGTAGTTCCGCCTAAATCAAGGGACGTTCCTGTGGCTGCACCGATTACAGGAGTAGTTAAAGTAGGTGTAGTTCCGAACACCAACGCACCTGTGCCTGTTTCATCACTTATCACCCCAGCAAGCTCAGCGGAAGTAGTTGCGGCAAAGGCAGATAGTTTATCAGTATGTTTACCAAAGGTTGCTTCAAAAGTAGCATCTAAATCCGTATCAGTATTTTGTGTATGCAATTCAGTATCTCTGGCTATTTTAGCGTCCAGACTAAAGACAGTTCCAGTCAATACTATCTCATCTACTGTGCCTGTATAAGTTGTATTGGTATCGGTATAATTGCCTGCATGGATATCAGTTGCTCCCTGGTCTGCTGTCCAGTCTATATGTTCATTAGCTACAAATCCCGATAAGTTATCGTGAACAATTTCAGAATCTTTAGAAGAAAATACAGTCCCCGTTAAAGTCAATCCTGTACCTGCTGTATAAGTGGTATCTGTGTCTGTATCTGGTTTAGCGTCTAACTGGTCTTGTATATTGCTTGTTACACCGTCAAGAAAAGCAAACTCGGTCAGGGTTACAGTATCAAATACAGCGTCAATTAAGTCCATGTTATCGTTAGCATTTTCAAACCAATCTGTTGTTACATCTTCACTTGCTATTTTTACTAACTCTAAATTGGTTGTTTTAGTTGTTGTCGTATAGCCAATTATGTAAGCCACTAAACATATTATAATAATAGGTATAAATAATTTTTTCATTATATAACCATCTCCTTTAATAACTTATTACATTTTTTTGAGTTACAACTTCTACAAGCAGGCACAATATTTTCTTTAACATTATTACCACCCTTCGAAATTGGCATTATTTTTCCTCCTCCGTCCAATCAGTAGTGTTCTTACTACCATATTTATTTTCTATATCTACCCTTCGGACATCTGCCGAAGGATCATCAAATATATATTTGGCAATAGCTCCGCGGGAGGTATCGCTTTTATCTTCCATATTGCCCCTTGTAACTGTGCGGTTGGTAATATCCTCACTCTTCCAGTGGGGAGATTGTACTTTTTTTTCTTCTGTCCAATTAGTGGTCATTTCGTCACCTCAATTTGACATTTATTAAAAATAAGAGTATAAGTTATATATAAGGGGGGTCTATTATGCGTGCCTATAAAGGGTATAAAGGAAATATAATAGAAATTTTCTTTAAATGGGGTTTATATCTTTTAGTTGGATATATTATGTTTAATATATTGCGGACAAATTGGTTTGTATTTATGTTGATATGTATAATAATTATAATGGCTAATCCCGGCTATTTTAAAGAGTAGGTAATTTCTTAGTCGGTGCAGATTTATACTTGAAGAAATTCTTCTTAAATATATTGTTCTTTATTTCTATTTTTTTCTTAGTAATTGACTTCTGTTTATCTTCACTTGATAATGCTTTATATTTTGAGTTAGTCTGCATAAGTTTAAACCATAACTTAAATTTAGTGTTAAATTCTTCATTTAATGCCTTAAATCTTTTCTCCCCAACCTTCTCCCTAAACTGTTGTAATACTACACCGGGATTTTGTGACCAGTCTGTATTCATCGAATAAGTATTTGTGCTTATGCCCAATCCTTCAGCTATCATTGAAAGCAATATATCAGCTGAATCCGGGTCATCTTTTAATTCTTTATAATTGGTAAATATAATTGGTACAAATAAATCTTTTACTGTGCTTCCTGCTGTTGGTTTCTTGCCTTCCCAATCTTTACCTATGGCAAGATTTTTTATTACTGAATATAATGGCGCTAATTTATTCTCAAAGAAGTCATAAGTAACCGTTAACCTATCAGCAGCCCCGTATTCACCTGTCCCTAATTGTTTTACTAACCCAGTTGTACTGCTCTTTGTAGAATTTGTTATTAATCTTGAAGCCAATGTCACTACCGAAGCCATACCACCCGATACATCAAATCTGGTACTACCTATCTTTATTTTGCCAAAATCAGCACTGCGAGGGTCCCAGTCAACACTTCCGGGACTTGCTGCACCTGCGATAACAAGTATAGCGGCTGTCCCACTTACTATTTTTACCAGATTAGCCGCTGCCTGTTTTTTGGCAAAAGGAGTTACTTTTGGATCTCCCATGTGTGCAGTTAAAACATCAATATGACTTTTAAACAATCTTGGTGCAAAGAATACATTATTAATTACATTACCAACAGGTTCTAATGCGCCCAATGCCCCTCTACCAGTTAATGAATTAACTAATTTACCTATACTCTCAAGTTGTGCTTTATCATCTATATCAATATCAGACCTTTCGGCAATTTCCATATATTTATCAAATACATCAGCCCTTTGTTTATATATAAATCCAGTATAAGCGTCCTGACTTGCTTTATAAAATCTACCAAAAAGAGGTATCTTTTCAGGAAGCCCACTTGGAAACTCTTCTTCAATGGTCGCTACTGCTAATCGGGCTTTCTTCATTCTGTCATAGTTCGGTCTTGATACAATATCAGCTTTTACTTCGTCTATTATATTTTTACCGCCAATAGTTCTGGCTATATCGCCAAATGATTTTAGAGCATTCTTGGTCCAAATGCCGGGGTTAGTCCAAAGTGTTTTCCAACCCTGTCTAAATATAGCACTATCATCCATAGAAGCCTTTAATGATCTTGCTATACCACCTATATTAACTACACCCTTCACCCATTGAGTAGGTTTAAGCTGTTCGCCTACTGTTAATTTTTTGGCATTTTCTTTTAAATTACTTACATAATTGCCGAAATCTACCGCCGCCCTGCCATATTCCAACCTATCCCCGCCATTATCCCTTGCCTCTTTCTTCTCCGCTGTTATCTTTGCCAGTTCAGCTATCTTATTCGCCTGTTCAATAGTCACCTTTGTTTTTAGTTTATGAGCCACCAAATCCTCTAAAAATGCCTTCTCGCTTGTAGGATTTAATATTTCGGTCATCTTGTTAACTCGTGATAAAATATCCCTTTGTGCTTCAGGCTTCATTCCTGAAACGGTTTTTGCCCAGGTGATCATTCCCCTCTGTTGGTTTTTTAATAATAACTTACTCTCAAATAATGAATTGGTATGTTTTGCGTGTATTTCTCCCATGAAGGTCTGGAAGAAAGTCCGCCTTCCTTCGGATGACATCTCGGCAAGGTTGCCAGGATTGATACTTCCGTCTTTTAATCCTTGTAAAAACTTATTCGCTAAGTTGGAAGGAAGGCAATACATTTTTTAATCTCCTTCTATATTTACTATGACATTCTTCACATAAAGTAATTCCATTATTAATATTAAAAAGTTCTTCACATTGAAGAGCTTCTTCTAATGTAGTTATTTCATATTTTTGTATAATGGAAGAGAAACCTTTTATATGATGAGCATTTAACTTTCCACCAATTTGTCCACAATCTTGACAGGTGAAATTATCTCTTGTGAAAATATCAGAAATCCATTGTCTATTTTTAATATTTCCACGAACTTGTGATTGAAGAGGAGTAATTCCGCCTTGCCAATTAGGTTGTTCTTCTTTTATTCGTCCTTTACATATTCTTGAACAAAATCTTCTTCTTTTAATTTCATTTTTATAAACATAAAATTCTCTTCCACATACTTCACAATATTTTTTTATTTTTCCACCATTCCATTGAGGATGTTTTTTCCCTCTGTTTGATTCACTTAACTTTTTCTTTGTTTCTTCTGATAATTTATACCCTTTACGAATTTCACTTAATTTGTGTTTAAGTTCTTCCGAAAGATGTTTACCTTTATTCCAAGGGATATGTCCAACGGCAAGTTTATTACCTTTTCTAAATGGCATATTTTATCCTTCCTTAACATCTTATTGATTCTATAAACGCTTTCCACGAATAAGCAGTATTTGCATTTTTAATCTCACTTTTAATTTTACTGATTAAACTTTCTTTCGCTTTATTTAAAATTTTCCCCGGATATCTTTTTTTAATAGTTTCATTTAATATTTTATTAATATCTTCTATTGCCTTAACAGGTGATTCGGGGTCTCTTTCTGCCGCTAACCTTAATTCCTGTGCAGCCGCTGATGTACCCGAAACGAGCGGGGAACTGGCAAGCTCTGAAGCAAGTTCGCCATTTGCGGTTTTCTTTATATGCTCTTCCATTGCTGTTATTAAGGCAGTGCCTTTTAGCCCTTCAGGTAATGGCTTCTCGCCTCTTACAACTTTTCTTGCCTCGTCAATATTGGAATTAATTAGGTCGCTTGCCTTTTGTGCCTGCTCTTTAATCACAATAGGGGTATATTCAGCTAAATGACCATATCCTTTAGTTAAGCCCTGCTCGATAGATTTTGTTTCAATACTACCTGCTATCTTACTTACTTTGCCTTCGCCAGTAACAGGTGGGGTAGGTTTATTAACTTCTTTATTCTGGAATAACTTACTTATTTCTTCTGGTGCTGGCTCAACTTCTTCTATTTCTTCCTCAGCCCCGATTATTTCAGCTTTATTCTGATTATAAAAATTAATAAGTTCTTGTTTACTTTTTCCTTTAAATTCTTTTAAATCTAAAGCAGATACTTTAGCAGTTGCAGGAAATTTATATACTGTATCCCCGCTCTTAATAGATACTGACTTCGGGTTAATTTTAACTATTTCACCATCATGGGGAATACCCGAATTATATTGAGTCGGTGAAGTTTCTCCATAAGTATCAGATTGAATTGTAACTAATTCTCCAACTTTAGCTTCTCGGATAGGTCTTGTAGGTTTACTAATATTATTAATAAATTCTTCAGCACTCTTATATTTCTTTACTTCATCTGCTAAAGTCGCCTCACTCGTTGCCTTTTCTGCACCAGGCTCGACGACCGCTTTTTGCTCGGTAGTTGCCTTTGGAGTCGGCTCTGCTATCTTTATTTCCTCTATGGTCTTTTTAATCTCTGGGTCAGCTTTGGCTTGTTCAACAACATTATCAAATTTAATACTTTTAGTTACGGTATCCATTTGTGAATATGTTCTATCAATAATATCCTTAACGAATGTTTTAGGTGCATTGGTTTCATTGACAACACTACTTATAACAACATCAGCACCAGCGCCTAATATAAAGCCCATTACCCCGGCTTTTACGCTTCCCTTATTCCACTTCCTTGCTTTATCCCAACCTACTTTCGCAACAATATTAGAGCCTGCTTCCTGCAAATATTCCTGACCTGCATTTTCAATCCCTTTGGCCGCTAAACTTATTATTTTTGAAGTAGGTAATTTAGTTAGTAAAAAATTAAGTCCTAAATATTCCAACCCTGCTTCTGTACCAAAATTAACAGCACCTAATGAACTTGCCTTTAAAGGGTCTACGTCTGCTTCCCTTGCTTCCTGATAAGTCCTACCTGAAGCGATACCACCAAAAGCAACTGCAGCAGCCCCAGCATTGCCAGTAACTAAAGATACCCCTACTGCAAGAGCTATTGAAGAAGCGCCAGAACCTAACTCAAATAGAAATTTATTTAACTTACTTGTGTCAGTGGGTGGTAAATATTTTTCCGTAAATGCCTGATTGGCTTTAATTAATTCCTGACCTTTTTCAGAAACAATCTTACCTGCCTGTCCTATTTGTTTGTTAAGCAGTTTTCTACTGCCATACATCGCTTCAAATATCTTTTTGTCTGCACCTTCCCACTTTTCATCACTTACAAATTTGGAAGGGTCAGAGATAACTTGTTCAGTTTCGCCCCATTGTCTCATTAAACCTCCAATAGCTTGTGGTAAGGTTATTGTGCCATACCAAACACCTTTTGCAATAGAAGGGATAGATTTATTCATATCAGCAAGGACAGGTTTATCTCCTGGGGTCGATTGCGGTCCGGAAGGCAATCCTAAATTTGCACCCACTTGGGGAATAGTCGTTTCTGGTGCAATATTAGTTTTAATCTTGCCTAACTTATCTTCTAAAGATAATTCGGTTGTTTCTATCGGAGCGGCTTCTTCCGTGGTAGTCTGTAAATTTAATTTTATCTGACTTAACTTATCTTCTAAAGAAAGTTCATTGCCCATATTAAGTTTTATTTTGTTAAGTTTTTCTTCTAAACTTAATATTGCCATTAAAGCAGTCCTCTCCTCTTTAATTCGTCAATAGCCGCTTGGTCGCCAGTTAAGGCTAAATCAGCTAATTCATCATCATTCATAGCCGTATATTCCTGCTGTTGTGGTGTGTTGCCCTTATCTTGTATCTTATTCTTAACATCTCCAATAGTTGTATTTTTAAGGTAATTCCAAGCCTTTCCTATTAGTCCGGGTTGCTTTGCTTCTAGTGTAGTGGGTTCTGTAGTAGGTGCTTCAATAACTGCGTTTACATCAATACCTATCTGCTGTAAATAATCTTCCACCTTCGTTCTCACGTCTGCACTTAAAGAAGGCTTAATTAGATTATAATTATTCCTAATCTCTGCTTTCTGTTCTTCTCCTAATTGACTGCCACTATTGATATAATTTTTCATTATTCCGTTAGTGCCAAATAAAATATCATTAGGGTCTTGTACTTTGGGAGTTTTAGTTGTAGTTCCACCCGGCTTCTCATACTTCTGTTTATAGGTATCAAAGGTAGTCGGCACATTTAAAGACTTCGCCATCTGATTGAAGTAGTTGGCATTGCCTGTCGCATAGGCAGCGTCGAGCTTCTTTGTTGTTTCGCCCATTACATCCATTTCGGTTGGCTGTTCTGCTTGTGGCTGTGTAAACTCTACGCCCTCTAATCCTGGTGTCTGTCCTGCTACGCTTCCGGCTATTTGACCTTGCACATCAGCAGGTGACTGACCGTAGAAATCATAAGGGCTGACTGATTTTGGTGCTGCCACTATACTTGCTTTCTTCTCGGCCATATTCCTATAAGCCTCAAAGTAATTCTTACCCTTTTCGGTTGTTATCCGTCCCTCTGTAATGTCAAATATGCCTTGAGCATTTGTCCAGTCCATTCCCTCTGTCTCTTCCCTTGTTAAACTTAACCAGTTCATATCTTCCTCGAATTTGGACTTATTCATCGTTTGTATAGCGTTAACAGCGTCTTGATATACTGCCTGAACTTCGGGGATCATGGCGTAAAAACAGGTCGTTATTTTCATTTCGTCATCTTCTGACCATGTACCATCTGCACTTAATTGTTTCATCAGGCCGCCGATAGTAACCATACCTTCTTCATACTCTGCTTGCTTTGTCTCTAATTTCTTTCTCTGTGCTTTCTGCCACTGCATTTCTTGTATTTGTTTTCCCATATTTAAGCCAGACTGAAGTCCCGAGCTTAAACCCTTCATAAAATACCCAGAATTACCTGCCATAACTAAATCACTTCCTTTATTTCTTTTGTGTAGATACTACACGTTTTACTAAACCCATACTTGCCCATTCGCCTTTGAACCACACTTTCTTTCCTTCCTGTAGAAAACATAATCTTTTTAACATTTAATTCTTTTGCTCTTTTATCTCCATATTCTAAAAACTCTTTTAGTAAGTTGGGATAATGGGAATTAATCCATATAAATGTCATAAAGAAAGAAGATTCACCATAATCATCTTTAGTTATCTTTACCACTACACACCCGTTCATTACGCCTTTATCGTAGCTTACTAAAGTCATGGCACTTTTATCTACCTGCTCCGATATCATATAGGTATATAATGTATTAGATGTTATCTTACAATTCTTTACATATTTTAATTTATCTAATATTTCTAAATAGACATTATTATCATGGCTTTCTTTTATCATGATGGTTTCATAAAAGAAGCAGCCAACCCACTGGCAGATCCAATTAAATTCCCTGCTCCTTCAGCTTCTGCTATCTGTTTATTCCATTCTAATTCCATTTCAGCTAATTCAATATCATACCCGTGTTGCTGTTCGTTTAACTGGCTTGTTAATTGTGATTGTAAAGTTATATTCTGTGTCTGATATGCCTGATTAATCTCCATCTTCAATAAATCCATCTTGCCCTGCCATACTTGCATTTTAGCCAACTGTTCTGCCTGCCAAGTAGCAAATTCGGGAGCATACTTTAACTGGCTCTGGTCGCTTAAATAGCCCAAGAACTGACCTGCCTGCCCCATAGCTTTCTCGAAGGAAGCCATCTTCATCAGTGCTGAGTTAATCTGCACATCGGCGATAGCCCCTGCTATTGCTACGGTGGTATTAGAACGAATAGACTGCTCGTTAGAGAAGGTAAAGCCGCTATTAGTGATACCCCTGCGTTCCATATTATTACGCATTACCCGGATATTTTCGGTTTCCCTTGCCTTAAGTGCATCGGTCTGCTTCTGGATCATTAGTGCCTGTGTTTCTTCTGGTATACCATAGCCGCCTGCCTCTACCCAGTCCGTTACCGTACCGCCATACATATCCTCAAAAGCCTGTTGTGCGGGTGATATCTCATAAGGTGGTGCTGGGGTGACTTCGGGTGTGGGTATGTTAGCCGCTGCACCTGCTCCGAAAGTAGGTGTAGTGGTTGGTGTAGTGGGTATAGTTGGAACAGTTACTCCTGCTATTTTTGCTTCATGTTCTGCTTTTAATTTATCCCTTTCTGCTAACCATGCATCGTATTCAGTCGAAATACTGGTTGTTGGTGTAGTAGTAGGTGTAGCTCCGCCTCCACTTAGCCCTGCCAATTCTTGTGGTGTATAGGCAAGCCCCGTAGAGGGATTTTTATAAGTTGAAGATAGAAGTTGACCGTCTATATACCAGCCAACGCCATGAGATTTTGAGGGGTCTGCCGCACAATTATATGCTGTGCCGTACCATCCTGATACTCCTGCCATTTAAATCACGCTCCTTAAATAATTGCATAAGAAATCCCCCTTGTTTATATTTTTACCTTGCTTTAATATCTAATTTACACATTACTTGTGTCGATATCCCCGTTAATACACCTGATTCAAATTTGACCTGATATTTACCTGTACCTTCAATCATTACATCAGCTACAGCTATATCAACTTGGTCGGAATGATAGGGTCCATACTTTTTACTCCATTTACCGCCAACTTTCCTCACATAAAAACTAATAGTATTACCGCCTGCGTATGTCCCATCACTATCAGGTTCAGAATTATTTTCTTCATATATTTCATAAGAGCCAGTAATAACAGCAGTAGTAATACAGGTATACCATTCCCCGTAAGCAATCCCATAAATATTTCCCGCCCAAGCTCTAATATAATAAATAGTTAAAGGTTTGAGTCCATTAATGGTCATTGTAAATTCGCCAGTCTCAGTGAAATCTCCTTTTTCCCTGACTGCATACATTTCAGAATCGTAATTATCTCCATACTCGTAATATTCAAAACCTCTGTCGGTATATGCTCCGCCTGCATTAGTAATATTGCCTACCGCAGTCATCGTGGTGGATTGCCTATCAGTGCAGGGACCTGTTGAAGTAACTGTGGGTATACCCGTAGGTGAAACAACAAGTGTATATTGATAAACAGTGTCATCGTCAGACCCCACTATATACATCTTGGTGCCATCAGAACTAAAAGCAAAACCAAGGGGGTAACCTTCTTGGGTACTTAAATTCCCACTATTTTTACTTGCATAAGTAGCTGTGCTTACATCCCAGGCAGTAGTTAGAGTATATTGATAGACTGTGTCGTTAGCATTCCCCATAATATACATCTTGGTGCCAGTAGGACTGAAATCTACATCACAAGGGGAAGTATCTTGAGCACTCACACTTTTTGATTTACTTGCATAAGTAGCTGTGCTTACATCCCACGCGGTAGAGAGTGTATATTGATAAACTGTATCAGTATTGTCTCCCACCATATACATCTTAGTACCAGTAGGATTAAAGACTATACCACGAGGTAAAGAATCTTGGGCTTGTACACTTACACTTTTATTTGCGTAGGTAGCGGTAGATACATCCCAGGCAGTAGAGAGTGTATATTGATTGACCCTCTTATCATAACCATCACCTACCAGATACATTATGGTACCATCAGAATTGAAAACTATATCACGAGGGGCACTCTCTTGGGAACTTATACCTTTATTTTTACTTGCATAGGTAGCAGTAGACACGTCCCAGGCAGTAGAGAGTGTATATTGCCAAACCCTATCACTATTAATCCCCACTATATACATCTTGGTGCCATCAGAACTAAAAGTTACACTATAGGGGGCAACTTCTTTATCACCTATATATACACTTTTATTAGTATACACGGCAGTTGAGACATTCCAAGGCATTATATCTTCTCCACATTTATTTTATAAAATTACTGGACTACTAAAATTTCTTATCTTAAAACTTACTTTACATTCTACTAATTTTGTCATCTCGTTTATTAGTTCAAAATCCATTATGAAAGGATAGGTTGCGTCACAATTTCCCCAGTCATTGAATATCATTGTATTGCGATATTCGATGATGTTAGAGGATTTGATACGCCCCTCTAATTGGTCATTCATCGCTTGAAGTTGAAATTTTACTATTCGCAGGTCATTTTTAAGTTGTTCGAGTTCTTCTTGAGAAAGTTCTGGCATTTCTACTCCTTCTCTTCTGCGAAAGGCTCAACTTCGTAACACACCATATAGCCGTGTATTTCAAAATCAAACTTATCACTCATATAAGGTTTTGGGGTTAATGTTCTTGCCCTTTTGCCGCCGCTGCCTAAACTTACCCGATACCATTTGGTAGTATCAGCGGTTAAAGTCTTTTCGGCTAAACTCCAATCAGCGTCATTATCTAACTTATAATAAAATTTAAAGGCTGTTCCTGTTGTGCTTTTTATCTTAACTAATATCGAATACCATTGTTTATAAACTTCAGGTATACCCAAATCCAAAGGCTCTATCTGGTCGTATGCTTCAATATCTGAACCAGCGTCATCAAGTCCGCTAAAGATAGAATAGACTTGGCCTATAGTATTGCTGCCACCTTTTAATTGAAGCCCGTCAGTGCCTCTACTCCAAAGAGAAAAACAGCTAAAGGCAAAGTCATATACCCCGTAAGTTTTATTTTTTAGGTCTATCCATATCGTTTCGTTCGGAACGGTAGAACCTGTTTTCGGATAGCATAAAATATATTTGTTATCCCAGTAGATTGCACAGCTTAAATATCTGTAAGCATCTACGATATTATCTCTTATATATTTATTCACTGCTTCACTAAATACCCCTGAAGTAGTTCCGTCAAAGTAGTTTATCCCGTTAAAACCAAGATAGACTATCAAATTATCACAATTTATATAAGACCTTAAAGCAACATTACCTTCGGTTGAATAACTATTTATAAACTCAAAATTATCTTCATCAGTGCCAACCAGTCTTTCGATACTATCTTCTGTCGCCACAGGAAGAGCGGTTAACTGTTCAAGTAATCCCATTATCTTCTGACTGTTACCTGTCCGTAAACGCCAGAGTGGCGGGAAGTATTCTACATCACTTATATGTGAAGGATAAAGATAATCCTCAAAAGCTAAATAAAGTTTATTTCTTCGTTTAGTAATTAGATGACAAGTAGTTTCGGGTGTAGTATGGTTTGTTTCCACTACAGTTTCTAATGAACTATCTGCTATTGTAGATGAGAAAATAGTAGTAGTGTTATCGGCTATTTCACCCTCATAATAATAAATCGCACCTCCAACGGAAGTGCGATAGATATTCTTTGATACTATTTTAGGGTCAGTCGAATTGGCTACGCCGGTTAAACTTATTGTAGCTAAAGCTGTTGCTGTTATAGCGTCACTTACAGGTGAGGCGTTGCTTTCATAGCCGTCCTCATCTACCCAAGTGTATACATATTTATAATCTCCTGCACCTAAATATCCCGAAGTCCCACCGGCTGTTCCTGCACACGCTGTTGCAGGTGGAGTAATACCCATAGTCCTTATAGTTGAAATTTTAATACGGTTAGCTCCTGCATGTAATGTGCCAGTTATAGTTACTGTACCAGCAGCATTATCCGCTATGACAGTCCAAGTCCCAACTGTGGGGGCAGTATCAACATAGGAAAATGCGTATTGCCCTATTAAAGCATCAACATCCCAAGTTCCGGCGGTTCTTGTAAATATCGTATCAGATGTTCTTGTTCCTGTAATTGCATCAGAAAGAGTACCTTTAAAAACTCCATCAACACCATTAACAAAATAAAAATGATTAAGGAAATCAACAAAATATGTATCAGAGTCAGCAGTTAAACTTGCCTTAATTAAAGTTGCTCCATAAGGTGAAGTATCTGATTTTACATATATACCTGTGTTCCAAGCTATAAGAAATTCTTTAACCGAAGTGTCTTGTCTATAAAAACGGTGTATACCTACTATTTTATGAGAATCACCTATTGAAGCACCATAGGTAGAATAGCCTGCACGCTTAACGAGTTGGCCATATTCATTTACCTTTAAGTTATGTAATCCGTCAGGTTTGCGGGGTAATTGGGATAGTTTAATATCGGAGGGACTTAAATTATCTAAACATTTCCATACTTTTTTTGTCATTTAATCAACTCCTAATCGAATACATCAGTTCGCCCATATCTAATAGCGTGACTATGTCCTCTTGCCCGGTAGCCGGGGATGATCATTGCTCCCTGGTTTTTGTTGCCGTTTAGTATTGCGTTAATGTTATATATTCCCCTCAAAAACTCTGCCATTTTACCCTGATACTTGTCTATCTCATTTTTCTTGTACCAGCACTGTGCAACTGCATAATCCCTCATATACCGCCTAAAAGCTATAGTTCTATAATCACCTGATAGAGGCACGGTAGACCCTGATAACTCGGTAGCCCTCTCTATCCCGTAATATTCAACAACTGCACCGGCGGAAGGTATAGGGTAAAACCCTATCATGTCGCTACGGAAGTAAAAGCGTGTCGGCGTTCCTGTGGTTTCCCGCCAATTCCCGGCGTGTTCATTTAGGGCATTCAGGCTTATCTGTTCTAATGGCTTATCATCATAGACAATACCGCCGTCATCGAGAGCAACGAAATCAGAATACATTCGTATCTCCCGGCTATTAACTATATCGGCAGCAATTAGGGTGTGTTTATAATATTTAGACAGGCATTTAGTTTCAGTCCCGATAATCTCCTGCCCTTCATTCGCCCAACGGGTTATCTCTACATCCGTCCAGAATGAGGCAGTAGTTTCGTTAACTAAAGACCTGACATCTGTAATAATTTCAGCTATGGTTGCTAACATAACATCACACTCACTTTATTTTTTCTTTTTCATAGGTTGTATATGTACTTGTGGCTTACTGTTTTCTGTATATACATTTGTTTCTAATTTTTTAAGTATCAATAGGGCAACATCGTTTATCTCTCTCTTTATCTCTGCCTTATCCTTGTCTAACCTCGCATATATATCATCTCGGTATATCGGTATTCGTGTCGGCATTATTTCCTCCTTTAATATTTAATCTTCTATTTTTTCCATTTGTATAAACCATTTACCATCTTTAGTTTCTATATACAATATTCCATCATCAAAGGTTATGTTTGTCCATTCATATACATAACTCCACTCAGTAGGAATATCTGCAAAATCTACACAAGATATCAATTCCCCGGATTGCTTCCATCTTAAATCATTAACCAATTCTTTGGTTTCATCACTTAAATTAGCCATTCCGATTATAGTTATTAACGATAAAATGACAATTATTATTAATAGCTTTTTCATAGTTTCCTCCTTTCTTATTTATTAATCTACAGTCAAAAATACTTCACCTGCTGTCCAATCTACATAACATCCTGCAGCAAACTTAATACCACAAGCCGGTATTTTTGCGTCATCACTTAATATGGTTGTGGTAACAGCAAGAGCTATCCTCTTTTTAGCATCGGTTACAGAACTATCCGCTTCATCATAGATATTACAAGTAGTAGCCCCTGTATGGACTAATCTTGCACCGTATATGGTAATCGGCACATCATAAGCTAACTGTGTATCGGCTGCAATTCTTATAATTTGCATAACATCATCTCCTTTTTATTCTTTTATTAATCTACCTAATTGATATAAGATATCGGGTGTAATGGTTTCGCCAAATACTTCCTTTGTTGCTTTAAGTGGCTCAAAGGGTATTTCTATTTCTCTCTGGGTTAACTTGTCCCATTGCACACCCATCGCAATACGGTTATCTTTGGTAAGGTCATAAGCACTCTTACCCTTCTTATCTGTTTTGTATAAAGGCTTACCGTCTTTATCTTTCTTGGCATACTTCACGGCTAATCTGTTTCTTTCTTTTTCAACTTCTTGTAGCTCTTTTACGAAGTTAACTATTAATCGGCTAAATAAACTTGCTGTTGGTGGGGGTAATTCCCTCATCATAATGGCGTTAACCCCTGCATTTAAACCCATAATTTCATTTAAAGTAATTTTCATTTATTATTTTTCCTCCTTTTGGAAATATATATTTGCGGCTGTTTACAGAGGCACAACCGCAGAAGCCTATTTAGTTAAGTTGTAAATGTTATTACATCACTCACAACTATTCTTCCAGTTGGTAAAACTATTGCAAAATAGAAACTATTCGTTCCTGTATCGGTAAATCTTAAACCTATTTTTCCGTCTGCCTCACTAAGTAGTGTATATTCAGTTTTTGCAGTTACTACTAATATTTCTCCATCAGTAAGTATGGCTGTTTCTGTTGAAACAGTAGTGGTTTCTTTTGTAGTACCTGCTGATGTTGTGCAACAATAAGCTGGAATATAAGTAGGGGTAGCTACGTTATTACCCAAATAATCTTTTAATTGAATTGCTACATCTATGGTGTTTGTACCTTCTGCACCAACGGTAATATCTGCGTCTACTGGCATATTATTAAACCATTTCAGAACATCGTATAGTTCACCTTTACCAAATCCTTCGCCTATATGTTTTGTTATAGTCATAAAATCTCACTTCCTTTTTTGCGGGCAGGGTTTTTACGCCCTGCCTATTTGTGTTAATCTGTTATTATGTTATTCTACTATGCGGGAGTCGAAGCTCCACTAAGGATCTGAACACCGAATAAGCCGTTTAAGACGACTGCTACAAAATAAGCCTTCCATGATACAAGACTAAATGCGTTAGTAGCATTAGAGGTGTCTTGTGGTCCGGAAACCTTAATTATAAGTTTGTCTTTTACGCCTGATATCCGAGTACCAGCTATAGCGTGCTTTCCGAATATTGGGGTCTGGTTGATAGTACCAGTTGCAGAATAGATACTGAATCCAGCATCATCATTGTCAGCAGTTCCATTACAAATTACAGTGGTAAAGGCTTCGGTATCTTCATACCATCTAACTCCACCCCATTTACCGAGTTCACCGTTCTTAATAGCTTCGGGGCTTGCATAATGTTGTGCATTTACCCAGGCACCATCTTGCATGAAGTCATAGACTACGAAAGGACTCATAATCCCTACATAGAATTTGCCGTCATACTTTGGTGCTTTATTGTGCTTTAGGATAGCTACAGCTCTTTCTACAGCCGAACCGGTTACAATATTAGTTGCAGCTAATCCGGTAGTAACTACAATACGGAAATGGTCGCCTGCTGCTGGTGCGTCTTTTAACGCAGGTGAGAAGGTTGCTGTATCAGTTCCAGCTACAAAAGTAGTGACTTCTGCTGCATATCCTGCATTTTGTCCATCAGTGAAGATGATTAAGCCATTACACCAATAATGGTCTGCTTGAGTTAAAGCAGCAGCATCAACGACTGTAGTGGTAGTTGCAGAGTCGACCTCTCCGGTTACTGCATAGGTGCTTGAATTATCTACCCTTAACGGATAGAAGCCTAAAGACATTGCGAGTCTATACTGGTAATTTATTGATTCACCCATGTTTACGCCACAGAGCATAACAGCCCCTTCAGTTACATCATCGTAAGCAGTCAATACTAAAGTATCGGTAAGTCTGATGGTGTTACTGTATTTGGCTGTGGTTTTCTCGAACTCGAAGGCTTCCATTTCTACATAATCGGGATTGTCTCCTTCTGCGGTTGCAGCGGTTATTTTATCAAGCGGTACATATCGGGTGAAATTTACGGTTTGCCCCTGTTTTTGGGGTATATCACGACTATGGTCTGCGAGTTTGTCTGCTACCATTACTGGTTCGGCAAAATCTAACAGCTTCCTGTCGTAATATGTTTTCATTAATTGAGTTAAAGTTGAAGTTGTGGTTGCAGTTGACATATATAATTCACGTCCTTTTTATTAATATTTTTGTTTTCCCCCGTGAATTACAGACTATTTAGTTATTAGTTTATGTTAGTCTTTTGGTTTCCCGACTAATCTTTCAAGGTCTGCCATCGGCATATTATTGTAGTCGGTTGATCCACTTGGAGCAGAACGAACGCCTGTTGGTTCGGTATAAGTCTTGCTTTTCTTCCTGGCCTGTTCTTCTGCTTCTTTTAGTGCTTTCTCTTGAAACTCTTTCTTTTCTTTCTCAATAGCGGCGTCAAGGTTTTGATCACGGTATATCTTATAGGCTTCTTCATAAGCCTTTATACCGTACTGGTCAAACAGCTTATTCCTGCCGTTTTCGTTGGTGAACCCTGCTACAATCTTTTCTACTGTCTTACGGTCATAAGGAACACGTTTGTCCTTATTTGCTTCAATTAATCTGCTTATCTCTGTTTCGGTTGCCTGTCTTGCTTGTACTACTGCGATTGGCTTCATTGCTTTGGAGATGTAGGGCATGAGTGCTTTAGCTGGATCTTCGCTGAAATCATCGTAAAACTTCTGCTTTTCGGCGTCAGTCATAGCTTTGATTTCATTTTCTACGATATTCCGGGAAGTAGCGTCTATCTGATACTGTTTCATATCAGTATCAAGTTTGTCGGCTTCTTCCTTATACTTGCGTAGGTTGCCCAGTTCCTCATCTTGCTTGGCGTGCAGTTTGCGTATGTTTAGATAGGCTTTAGACAGTTCTTCGGCTGACTTCCCTTTCAGGTCGTCAGGTAGTTCTTCGGTTGGTGCTGGTGCTGGTTCGGCAGGAGGTTCGCCCTCCTTTACAGGTTCAGCAGGTTCAACAGGTTTAACAGGTGCAGGTTTTCCCTTGGCTAATGCTTCCAGAGCTTCGTCGGAAAGCTGGTCATACGAATCTTCTTTAATTTCATCAGTCCCTACTGCTTGTCCTTCCGGGGCAGTGTCAGGATTATTGATGTTTTCTATTTCAGATTGCATGATTTAAAATACTCCTTTCGTTTAATTGGTTTCTTTTATTTCTTCTACGGTTTCTTTAGATAATCTTAAATTAAACTCTACTTTCTTTGGGAGACTATTAAAACCGTAATTTAAAAATAATCTCTCTCCACTACAATGTTGTAATATCAAATCACCATCGTCACAAGTTATAATTTTTTCACAATTAATATCTCTAATTGTAAATGGCTTCATAATTCCCCCTCTTATTTTTTCTTCATCTTCCCTGCCTCATCACCTACATTAAGCAACGCATTAATCTCTAATATGAAATCATCTATCGCTTGAACATAGGCTTGAGCATAATATATCTTGCTTATTTCCTTCTCGGTAAGTGCCTTATCGGTATAATAGGCCTTCTTTATATTAACTATTCTCATTATGTCCTGCCAGCCAGCCGTGTTAAGAGTGGCTCGCAAGCGGTCAGCTTGCTCAATAGCGGAGTCATAGTTGGTCATGGTAAAATCTTCCTTATTCTTCGTGAATATAGATATTCTGAACACGTTTTGCTTCATCTAAATTATATTTTGCAATTCTTAGTTCTTCTAAATCTGATTGGGTTGGATGTTTTTCTTTGGGATTAAATAAATGCTTTTGTTCTAAATAATCAATAAAATCGCTTATTGTATTCTGATTTGGAATATACCAACATTCCTTTAATTCGTCCCACATATTTTGATATTCATTCATTTCTATTTTCCCTCCTTTATTTTTAATAATCCTTTGTAAGCCATGCCAAGATTTTCACTAACCCAGCTATTATTATCATGGCGATTAACACAACAACAAATAGTATATAAAAATAACCAACAAGCTTACCTATTGCAATTGTTGCTTCCCATACCATTTTAAATCCCCCCTTTTAATTTTTTATTTATCTTCCCCCTCTTATTTGTGGTGGTTGTCCCCCTTGATTCGGTGGTGGTCTCATTCCCGCAGGGTTAGCTAAAAGCGGGGGATTCTTTTCAGCTAACCCCTTTGGCGGGGTGGCGGAAGTGGATTGTTCCGCCGTTTTGGCGGTCTTTTGTGCCTCTTTGCGTTCCCGTTCTTCTGCTAATCCCGGGATTAATTTCTCTAAATCTCTAAAGTTCATATCTTCACCCACTCGCTTGGCTATCTCTTCTAAATTAAACACTGGTTGCATTACAGGTTTGCCGTCTTCGCCTATCTGCACGTTGCCCATCGGGTCGGTAGCAGGCTTCACAAATAGCGGTGCAATGTCGGTTAATTTAAGCAGGTTAGCCATCTCTACCTGATGTTCCTCGAATATACTAACCCCTCTCGGTATAAAGTCAGGGTTGCCGGCCATCTTAATATCAGCCTTTCTAATATCGTTATTGCCCTTCTCGGCTATCCACTGCGCACCCTTCTCTTTGCCTAACACCCTATATGCTGCCTCTTTAGAGAAGAATTGCAGGTCATGTTTATATATAATCTCCAATACTCCTTGATACCACGGTTCTAAACAATGCTTAACGGTATGCTTAATTGGCTCTGCGGCGTTCCCCTGCATCATCTTGGTAGCCCCTAAGGTATCTGGTAAGCCTTCCTTATTTGGCATGGAAGAGATAACGGGGACTGCCTGTGTGGTTTTCATTATCTTATCTTCTAACATTCCTATAGAATTAATTAGCGGACCAAGTGCGGCTGCCTGTGCAGTCAAATTAACAAATACCATTGCCTTACTGACATCTTCTACATTAGCATTGGTAAAGAAGGTTTTTCCCGGATGGGAGATTATTATTCCGCCCGATACCCCAGCCATCTTCTGCTGGTTCATTATAGACATCGGGTTAGATATTAAATTAACACAGTCGGACAGCTTATTGTGGGCATTAGTCAGCTCTTCTGCATAACTCTGTATATCCTCGCCTGTTCCCACACCAAACTGCTCGTTAGGCATTTTGTCTTTGGAAGCGTCAACAAATATATTCCCGCAGTCATAGGGGTATTCGTCATTTCTGATACAGACTTCACGGTTGGCAATGGTGATTATAGCCCTGACATAATCATCTTCATAGACGTTCACGGTAGACTCGTCTGATATTTTGCCCTCTAATAGTGATTTC
>Ga0307434_1000597_pt1 | contig 22800 bp, 21 predicted proteins | sample SalMarWE160220MG_FD_202156 | JGI IMG/M metagenome (GOLD analysis project Ga0307434, IMG submission 202156) | Salt marsh sediment microbial communities from the Plum Island Ecosystem LTER, Massachusetts, United States - WE1603-220 | ecosystem: Environmental > Aquatic > Marine > Intertidal zone >... | reverse complement strand
GTCAGGGAATCGGCTGAAGATTTGCCGCAGTAACCCCGTGAAATAGGCGCGTTCCTTTGTGGGTCCGCTGATGGGCGCAAAGATCAGAGGCTTATCCTCTGCTAAACCCAGTTTCTTTCTAAGCTTCTTTCTGTCTGGCAGGTCGTCGGGGCGCACAGAAAGAATTGGGCCTATAAATCTGATTTTTTTGTGGTAAGCCTTCGGGATATGCAGGTTTCTGGTTGAAATGGTGTATGGGGATGGAAAATCTGGAATCAGGGCTTGGATTGCGCTTGCCCAAATTTTTCCGATAATCGTCAATGTTGAGGCATCTGCTATGCGGGCAAGCCTCAGGAACCTTTTTCGCCGAGGAATCACTACCTGAAACTGATTCAAGATGCAGATTTTAGGTATCGCCAACGCCTTTGCAGCCATAAGAGAGGAAGCCCGCGAATCCGAAACCACCACATCCGGCTCGAAAGCCTTCATGAAATCGATTTCCGCGTCAACCTGCTTCATGAAGGTGAATACTCCCTTGAAGGGTCCGGGCTTCACTGTTGTTTGCCTGAAGTCGATGCTTCCGTCAGGCTTAACCGCGACTCCGAGGGCAGGAGCCTTCACAACTTGGAAGCCTTCCTGCTGAACGTATCTGAAGCCCTCACGGTAAGTAGAGAATAAAATTTGGGCTCCGTCCCTTTCAAGTCTTCTGGCTATGGGAATACAGCGACCAACATGCCCCAATCCCACGCCGGAAGGAGTGAATAGAACACGCATGAGTTGTAGTTCCTCTAAATCTTTTTCAGTTCTATGTTGCCTTTAGGTGAAGCTTCCTCAAAAATTATCGCTTGGAACCTGTATATTTTTGTATCCTTAAGCAGCCAACTGTCTGGCGGTAGACCCGCCTTCATGGCTGTTTGGCAGAGAAACTCTTCCTCGTTCCAGTTCCATTCAACCGGCACTTGGGGCAGAAGCAGACCCTTATAGTAGCCTCTTTCGATTATGAGCCCGTCGCGTCCAACCCTGATTTTCGAGGGATATTCTATCGGTTTCTCAATGATGACACGTTCAGGGGGAGTTAAGACGCTGACCTCAAAGACTATCTGATCAAGCTCTTCTGGAGTGACAGGGGGGAAGCGTGGGTCTTGGGTTGCGGCGCTGAGGGCAGCCTCTATCACCGCCTTAGCGAGTGGTGTGGTGGAATAAGGGAGACCAATGCAGCCCCTCAACCTCTTCCCTCCATTATGGTGGCTGTTTAATGTGACAAAGACCCCGGCTTTTTCCATCAGCTTGGGTGAAACGCCCTCGGGAACCTGCAAGATTTCACCGTTTTTCAGGTACTCGGTTACGGTTTGTCTAGCTAAGTTGACGAGAAACTTGCCTTCTTCGAGTGCCAACTGAAACGTCACATTGTTTCGCCCCTGACTTATTGGAACATGAGTTCCTGACGGTATTAAATTTTCTGAAATCTAACAATCACTTCTACCCTAAAAAGCCTTGAACCGATCTCCCTGTCAGCTTAAACGTTGCTGGTTTCTTCTTGGGTTCCTTCTTTTGTGATGGTTAGGAAATCCACGCCGTCGCCGCTCATGATGTCTCGGCGTACAGCAGATTTTATGGCTCGCAGCACCAGCGCTTTCGCATCCTTCTCGGACATGCCATCCTTGTATCCTTCCTCTAGAACTCCGGTGGCAATCTGGGCTCCTGAGCCTACAGCAGCGTATTTGTCGGGTAAAAGAGATCCGAGAACGTCGAGCACGTATATTGACGGTCCGTCATCGTCCATTCCGCCTACAATGGTCTGGGTAATCAAAGGAGCCATCCGTCTGTTAAAGAGAACGTTAGACATCACTTTAGCTGCTGATTTCACGGTCATCGGTCTCTTAGCGTCGAACGCAAACAGTTTTGCGTACGCCTCTATCTCCCGCACCAGAACTTGCATGTCGGAGACCAAGCCTGCGCATGCTGCGCCGATTCGGTCGGTGATTTTAAAAACCTTTTTTCCAGTTCTGCTCATTATCATGGAGCCGTAGGACACTCTTTTTTCTGAAGCTAAGATCACGCCGTCAGAATAAACTACGCCGATAGTGGTGGCTCCCGGAACGGAAAAGTATGCTTGGGCTTCGTCACTCAAACGTTGTTCCTCCAGTTTCAATGCAATAATGACCTGAAAGGCACTTTTAAACTTAATTGATTTTCTTCCGGAGGGATTTAAACCATCCTCCCTTTGTGCATGCAAAGAATCTTATGCAATAAGGGTAATGGAGTTTATGTTTACAACATGATTGAATCCTAGAAATTTTTTGGGAATGGCAACTTGGTTATTTTTGAATTTGCTTTCAGAAGGTTTTGCTCTTCACCAAAATTTCAGAGAATTGCGTAACGTCTGTATTCCATGGGTTGTTTTCTCGACCAACCTAAACTTTTGGATGCAGATGATTAACAAGATGTATATGAGAATCCATGCTACAAAAAGTAATTCTGCGTGGACATTGTGGAAAGTCTGCGCAGCATCCAGCCCCTGGTTACCGAGGATGTGAAAGTAGACGATTATCCTTAATATATTAACAGCGTATGTTCCAATTGCCCCGGCAATAAAGTAAACCGTCTTACGGAAACGTGAGATATCAGACTTTTTGAATAGCAACAAAATGATTAACGTGTAAAGAAACAGGCTGTGAACGCCTGCACATGGCCAAGCAATACCCACAGAATACCACCGACCGCCAGCTTGCGTTCTTATAATGGGCATAGCGTCTACTCCCGGCGAAAAGGATAGAGTGAAGCTGTAACCCAAAAAGTTGACACTGAAGACGTAAATTAGTAGAATAATTGTGCATATGAAAATGGCTAGAATCTTGAGGCGGCTTCTAGGCTTTGTTTCCGGGTCTTTTTTTGTCAGTTTCTCCAAGTTTAATGAAGACTCTAAAACAAAGAGCCACAAGAAGAACAGGAGGAACAGTCTGCCTTTCTAAGTGTAGTCGAAGTAAAAGCCCCTTTCGTTAAACAAGGCTATACTCTCGATGTTGAAGTAATCCAAAACCATTAACAAGCCAATTGCTGCGATGAAAAAAACCAGCAAAGAAATGTGGAGTAGCGATTTCTTCAGATTCTCAGAGATTAGAGTTATTGATGGCACCTTCTTGTTTAGTGTGTGGGCGTAGCAAGTTTTAGAGTATGTTGATGGCTGTTTAATTATATATTTCTATACAATTAAGGTTAAACGAGTTAGGTCTTCGATAAGTCGCTGATATTTGTCTATAACTCTGAATACGGCTTTAAATTAACCATAAGTCATCAGAACCGGAAACAAGTCTTGTTGACGATTTTGAAGCCAACATTCAAGGCAACCCAAACTATCTTCTTTCAACTTTAACTTTAGCCTGAGGGTATATATAATTACACGTTATTTATTTTTGGTCAGAGACACATTTCAGTGTTGAATGTTTACGGCGGAGGAAAAGATGATGAAGAGGATTGGTTTGGTGACGAGTGGCGGGGACGCTCCGGGCATGAATGCGGCTATCCGAGCGGTTACTCGCGTCGCCATTTCACAGGGCTTAGAAGTTTTGGGTTTCGAGAAGGGATGGGAAGGCTTACTGACCAACACGTTTAGGCAGTTGACCCGCCGGAATGTTGGCGGGATACTTCATTTGGGCGGCACCATTCTCCGCACATCAAGGAGTCCAGAGTTCATGAAGAGGGAGGGCGTCCGGAAGGCTGCGGAAACTCTTGCCTTGAACAATGTTGAGGGGCTTGTTGTGGTTGGCGGTGACGGTTCGATGCGTGGAGCCTTGGAGCTAAGCAGGAAGACGGATGCCTTGATTGTGGGTGTTCCGGCGACAATCGACAATGACGTGTTTGGGACAAGTGAGACTATAGGTTTTGATTCTGCAGTGAACACGGCGATTACAGAGATTGACAAGATCAGGGATACTGCGAGTTCTCATGACCGAATTTTCATAGTGGAGGTTATGGGGCGGATGAGGGGTTTTCTTGCGCTTACAATCGGGTTGACTGTCGGGGCTGAGGTGATTCTGGTTCCGGAAGTGGAATATCCTCTGGACCAGATTGTGAGGACGTTAGAGACGAATGCTTCTGCGGGCAAGAAATCAGGCATTATTGTGGCTGCGGAGGGAATCGGCGACACCCATAAGCTAATGCGTGAAATCGAGGAGAAGGCGGAGGTAGAGGTCAGGTTAAGCGTTACGGGTTATGCCCAGAGAGGAGGCAACCCCACAGCCAGAAGCAGGCTCTTGGCTAACCTGTTCGGAGACAAAGCCGTGGAACTGCTGATGAACAAACAGGGAAACAGGATGGTTGCCCTGCAGGAAGGAAAAATAGCAAGCATCAAACTTGAACAGGTCTGCAGCAACGAAAAGCAGTTGGACCTAAGTTTGATGGAGCTCGCGGAGACGCTGGCAACATAAGGGCGGTTTGACCTAGAGGCTTATCTGTTTGGGAATGGTGCGGATAAGCAGCCCAAAAAATGGCAATTTTAAAAAGCCTCTTCGTGTGGTTGTGTCTTGGAGGTAAATGTTTTGGAGATAACCAAAGTTGATGAGACCCCTACGTCGGAGAATCCGCATGGCGTAGACGCTAGACAGATTTACAATCACGAAAATGCGCAGGTCATTGTTTTAACTTTGCAGCCCGGAGAATCCTTGAAGCGGCACATAACTCCAGTGGATGTCTTCTTCTATGTCCTAGAAGGCAGGGGAGTAGTGGAAGTTGGAGACGAGAAAAGGGAGGTCTCCAAAGACACAATCATCCACAGCCCCGCCAAGGTCATCCACTGCTGGCACAACAAATCGGACAGCAAACTGAGAATCATGGTCGCAAAAACGCCAAAACCCACAACATCAACAATCCTGCTCTAGCCACCCTTTTCATATTAGGAGCCTAATAGCAGTGTATTGTTGAAAACAGTCTTTTTCTGGATTCAGCGGATACTGCATCTTTAATTTGCTTAACTTCTGTTTCTAGGCCATAGCGGCAACCATCATAAGGAGAGCTATCATCCTGTTGATTTCGTTGGTGGCTCCCATAACGTCTCCGGTTACGCATCCCAAGGTCTTGTCGGCATAAGAACCCAAAATCAACACAGCAACAGTCATAGCAACTAGAACCCAAACAAAATTGAAGCCGACCAAAAAGAAGCCCACCGCCGCACACAAAAGCAGAGAAGCAACCGCCTTAACATGCTTTTTCTTCATGGATTCAACCACATAATATCCCATACCCTCGTATGACGGCTTCTTTCCCATGTAGGCAGTCAAAACCATGCTTTCCTTAGCCACAACCTCAGCAACCACCGCCACCTTCAAAATCTCTAAGCCAGAGAAACTTCCGAAAGCTAAACCCGTTAATGCAAGAACGATGACTCCAGACGCTATAGCCGCCGCGCCCGTGTACATGTCATGCATAACCTCCAATCTCCGTTCGGCGTCGCCTCTAGCCATCGCCGCGTCACTCAAATCCAAGAGACCATCTAAATGATGAAAACCCGTCAGAAGCTGTATGCTGACTAAGACAAGAAAACCCGAAATCAGGTCAGGCAGAAAAAGGTTCGTTGCAAACCCCACTGCCCCAGCAACAGAGCCTATCACCAAACCCACTAGGGGACAAAGAAAAAAATATTTGGATATCACCTCGATTGACTCCATTCCAACAGGTATAATCGTTAAGAAACCGAACAAACCCTTCAAACCTTTGAGTACCAACCACAGCACCCTCAACAGCGATATATTTTGCCCTGCAGAACATATGTTCTAAGCATAGTCTTTTAAATTTGTTCAAAAATTCACACATAACAGGAGATATTTTTTATTCCTGCTTTATCAACAAAAAGCTTATACGAAGGACTACCCATAAAGAGCACACCTAATAGGTGAAAAAGAAGGTATCAAAATGTCTTGGTTAAAATCCATGATGGAAAAAGAACCAGAGGAACCAGAACATCCGATAGGAACAATTGTGTTAGGTGCCATTGAAGGCGACCCCCACAAAGCCCCCAAAGATATGGTAAGAAAATCACTCAAAGCCGCTGGCTTCAAGGTCATTGATCTCGGGAACAAAGTTCCAGCCGCTGACTTTGCTAAAAAAGCCAAAGCAGAAAACGCAGACATCATAGCAGTTTCGTGCAGCACCACCCCCGGAAAAAACAACCTGCCAAAGTTTATGGAAGCCGTTGAAGCTGAAGGGCTGAAAGGCAAAGTTGCGATTATGACAGGTGGCGTTGGCGTAGAAAAAGAGGATGCAGACGCATTAGGCATAATGTATGGCTCAACTAGAGAAGAGGCTGTGGCCCTCGCGAAGAAGGCTATGGAATCAAAGTAGATTAAGGCGGAGATTTCTCCATAAAAAAGTAGAAGTGAAATAAAGTGTTTGTATTCGAAAAGGAACAGAAAATTTGTGAAGTTGGCGGCGTCAAGATTGGCGGTCAACCGGGAGAACTTCCTACTGTCCTCACAGCCACAATCTTTTACCGCGGTCACAAGATTGTAGAAGACAAGAAGAAAGGGATTTTCGATAAGGCAAGAGCTGAAACTTTGGTTAATCGGATGGATGAGCTTTCTGACATGACAACTAACCCCTTCATTTTGGATGTTGTAGGAGACACCGTGGAAGCTTACCAAAATTATATCGATTTTATCAGCAAAGTAACTGAAGCACCAATACAGGTAGACGCCTTAAGTCCTAAAGTAAGACGGGAAACCATCACGTGGGCGAGTGAAATCGGCTTATCAGCCAGACTTATCAACAACTCCATCTACCCAGGTGTCAAAGATGAAGAACTGCAAAATCTGAAGGACTGCGGAGTAAAGGCATCTATTCTCCTATTGGATAACCCCGATGATGAGAGTACCCAAGGCAAATTGGATGTTGTGCCTAAGGTACTGCCACTTGCCGATCAAGCAGGGATCGAATGCGCACTTCTCGACACAGCTATGCCGCCATGGGGAATAGGAGTAGGAGCAGGACTCAGATCGATTTATCTAATCAAAGAACAATATGGTGACCGCGGGGTCGTTGGAACCGGCATCGGAAACGTGTCCGACACACTGGGATGGACAAAAGCCTACTTAACAAAAGATGTCCGCAAAGCCACCGACGCAGCGCAGAACGCTATATTGCCCATGATCGGAGCCGACTGGATCATGTTTGGACCCATAGAGTTTTCAGAATTCATTTTTCCAACTGTTGCGATAATTGACACCTACATATTGACTGCAACCGCGGAACTCGGCATCAAACCAGCAGTAGAAGGCATGCATCCCCTCTTCAAGATGATTGGCTAGCCTAAACAAACCAGAAGTTTTCCATGGGCTTCACGCCCACTTTTTTATTTTTTTCTTCAGAATTCCAGCCTTAACGCTCTGGGTGGGTTTATCCGAGTTACATTTACAGCTTTCAGTCTTCCCGCAGCCCTTTAATCAGTCTGCTTAAGGAATTACGCTTTTATGTAAACAGGCTCATAAGAAAGTGGGTGCGCACATGCCATCTCTGGAAAAGGTTATCTTAGAAGTCTTGGAGGCGAAGCAGCCGAGGAACGTGAAAGAGCTGGTTCAGCTAGTTCAAGAACAAGCTGACGCTACGCTGGAAGATATAGAGAAAGAAGTGAAGATTCTTCACCGAAAGGGGCTGGTGGCGCTTGAGGACCCAGCACGCCGTACAGAAAGTTTAGGCAGCTTCCTGTCGCCTAGAAACAGCCGCTGGTTCTGGATTGCCATAGGCACATCAATTCTTTCATTCATCTCTATCCTGTTCATTCCCGAAACTGGAACACCATTATCCTATGTGCGCTACATCTTCGCCTTCGTTCTCGTAGCCTTTCTGCCTGGCTACTGCCTAACCGAAACACTGTTCCCCAAGGAGGATGCGCTGGACATAATCGAAAGATTCACCTTTTCCATAGGATTAAGCTTCGCCGTCACAGCCTTGGTGGGGCTCTTCCTGAGTTTCACTTCGCTCAGCTTAACCTTGGCAACGGCGCTTCCGGCTTTGGGTATCCTAGTGATTGTTCTGGCTGTCGTCGCCTTAATCAGAAAATACAGAATACGGTAAACTCTGGCATGTAACCTAAAGAGAAAATGCTGTTTGGTCTGTAAACGGGGTAAAAAGAAGAAAAAAGGGCGTGGTTTTACTTTATGATTTTGTCCCATCTGTTAAACAGGTCGAGCGCGGCTTGACCGCCATAGTCGCTTAGCGAATCTCTGTATTCGCCCATTTGGGTTACTGCCTTCTGGAACTTCCGCATGTTGTCAGCTACGTCTGCCAGGTAAACGATGCCGTCGATTCCTGTTCTCATCACCCGAACCGAAACCCTGATCAGCTGGTCAACTGGCGGGCAGTTGGCGGGGTCGTCTCCTGGACCGCAAACGTAGAGGTTAGAGTACACTGGTTTCTCTGGGAAGATTCTTCTGAATGCGCGTGCAATCATTTCCCAGTACCACGAAGTTGCATAGTTCTGGGAGAACATCACAATGTTGAATGCGTCACAGATTTTGTAGAGCTCTTTGAAGTCCATGCCGAAGCGGTGGTCTGCGTTTGCCGGGTCTGGAAGCACTGCTAATACAAGTTTTGTTTTGACGCGGTCTTTCACGTCCCTGATGAAGTCTGTGATGATTTGGTTGCGCCATTCATACCAGTCGAGTCCGCTTTCTTTCCATAGTTTGTTGCAGCGGTCGCAGGTGCAGTGTCCGTGGTCGGCGAAGTGCCAGCTGTTAAGGAATATTGGCTGGTTTGTCTCCTCAACCGTTTTCTCGATGTAGTCCAGTTGCTCTGCCCTGAATTCTGGCTGTGTTGGACACAGAATGTCCCAGTGAAGGTTATACTGGTTGTTTCCTCTCACGGCTCTGCCAAGCTTCGACTCGGAAACCCAGTTGGGGTGTGCACGTCCAGACACGTTGTCTCCGAAGACTGCGATGTTGTTCCACATGTCGGTTTGCGGGGTTCCGCGTCTTCCTGTCTCCGGTTTCAGTCGGTAAACGTCAAAGTCGAATCCTTCAACCTTCTTTGGTTCATACAAGTAATTGCCGAATTCCATCATCATACCTCAGTTAAAACTGCAGAATACTTCTAGGCAGATTATATAAGCTTTGCTTCAACAACCCAAAAAAATACGTAACATAAAAATTATCTTATCCTCCATTCCGAAGAGCAATATTTCAGCCTCAACCAGCCATATTATTGAAAACTAGACTTTTCTTTTTATGACGTCGTTGTCTCTTGTTTTTAGTCCACACATCTACGTGAGTTTTGAGGAGTTCTTCAGCTTCTTCTCCAGTTGTTCAAGTCTTAATCTTACGGCTTCCTTGATGAACTCGGCTCTGGAAGAGTAGCCTAAGCTTTCATGTTTCACAGCCTCGTCTACGCGGTCTAAAAGGTCTTCTGGCAACTGCACAGTTTTCCACTTCAAGTCGATTCCTTTTTGTGAAAAAGCGGAAAAGCTTTAAATCACTTATGAGATATAGGTGAGATAAAATAAGGGATTTAGAGAAGATTTAATGTTGTGTGCTGTTGAGGGGAAGTACTCTTCAGCGATTCTCTATGTGTTCCTTTAGAATGCCCATCTGGATAAGAAGATAGATCGTGGCGCTTCTCATCAATTCGGCTTTACTCTGATAGACTCCAGCCTCTACCACCTTATCGAGAAGTTTGTTGAATTTCTCATCAACTGTCACTCGTAGTTCTACCATGGAAACCCCTAAGCCTTTGAGGAAGAGAAAACGATAAAAACGGTTTGCACACTATAAATACATTAGGATGGATAAAGGATGGATAAAAAGAGCGGTTTAACAAAAACACCAGCGACCATACGCCGCCGGCAATATTCCAAAGGCGGGAATAAAAGACTATAAGGAGACTGAAATGCATCTCATGGAAAACCCACAAAATAATGACTGTGGAGAACAAAAAGATGCCCAAAAACTCTTACGTATGCCCCCACTGCGGACATGTTCTACCCAAAAAAGACGCCACCATCTCAGGATACGACTCCCAATCCACGCTACGCCACATACACTGCCCAAAATGCGGAAAAATAATCACACGCACACCATAAAAGAGGAGACAAAAACAAAAGATGCCAGTCAAAGGCTACGACTCCGTGAATCTGCCCTCAGGCTTATACGACAAAGTGAAAGCCCTAATAGAACTCAGAAACGACCTAGGCTACAGAAGCATAACCGAATTCGTCGCCGAAGCAGTCAGAACCAGAATAATGGAACTAAACGAAACAAAACAACAAACCATCATCAACCCAGACTCGGACCAGAAACAGAACAAATAGCAAAAAAAGAAACCCACCTGAACATCAATCATATTAGGCTCCTAATAGAAGTACATTGTTGAAAACAGTATTTTTCCTGTTTTTCCAAGCAAGAACATGATTTGTTCTCTAAACTTGTCCACGAGCATATTAGGAGCCTAATAACAGATTATTGTTGAAAACAAAATTTTTTCTGATTTTTGAGTAACTGACATAAATTGCTGACGGGGCATGCTTCATGTTTCGGGTTCCTTGCTATGCAGACTAGAGCCGCAAATCGATAACTACAATTGGATGCAAAAAAGAAGGACGTCCTAAAGGGGGGTTGTGTGTTATTGGATTATGCTTTCCCATCTGTCTATGAGGTCTAGGACAGGTTTGCCCCCGTAGCCTTCCAGCTCTTCGCGGAGCTTCACGTTTGCCACGGCAGCTTTCTGGAAGTCCTTCATTATTGTGGCGTTTCCTGCCAAGAAGATTAGCCCGTCTACGCCTGTTCTTGCTATCCGGCACGCTGTTTTAATTATCTGCTCAGGCTTCTCAACCTCGTTCGGATCGTCCCCGGGTCCACGAATATACAGTCCCGGATACACGGGCTTCTTGAGTAGCTTCTTGAATGCACGAGACATCGTCTCAAAATACCATGGGGTCGCATAGCTTCGGGACCAGTGTGGAATAATGAAGGCGTCTGCATACTCGGCGAGGGCATCGAAGTCCATTCCGAACCTTTCGTAAGCGTTGACGGGGTCGGGAAGCAGCCCCACATAGAACGGCTTATTCTTCACCCGCTCTTTGGCGCTTTTGATGAAGTCTGTTACCGTCTGTGCCCTCCACTCCAGCCAATCCAAACCGCTTTTCTCGTATGCTTCCTTGCATCTGGGGCATACACAGAATCCGTGGTCTGCAAAGTGCATGCTGCTTAATGTGATTCCCTTGGTCTTTTCTGCAGTGTCTTCGATCAGGTCAAGCATGTAATCGACCATCTGCTTTTCTCGGTTGCAGACAATGTCCCATCTGAAATTGTACCTCTTGTTCGTTCTCAGCGCAGGACCATCTTTGGACATTTGTACCCAGTCTGGATGCTTGCCTGCCATGTTGTTGTCGCCGAAGCAGGCGATGTTTGTTGTCATCTCAGGGTTTGGGGTCCCAACGATTCCTCGTTCTGATTTAAGGCGGTAAACCTGCAGGTCGAACCCTTCAACGGGTGTAGGCTCATAAATGAACATTCCGAACTTCAAAGCTGACTCCTCTTTCGGAGCGATGAACTACCCGAAAATGGATATTTAAGCCTTGCTACCGACATGAAAAAACGGGACAGCATAAGGGGGGTATGTTTGCTGCTTCACTCTTTCTGTTCTTTCGAATGGTCTTCGATGACATTTGAGTAAACAGAATACATGACGGCGGAGAGGATGCTTCTTGTGAACCAGCCCATTTTCTCTGCGAAGATTGAGCTGAGATAGTCGGGTCTGATGTACTTGTATGACTGTTTTTCTTTTGACAGGTAATCCGTCACCGCTTTCTGAAGAATCTTGCTGAGCACAAAATTTCGTCCATACTCATTGGCTGGATTCTCAGGAATCAACCCCGCCTTTGCGTCTTCGTCAAGCCTGAGCCCAGCGATAACCAGCGCTGCGATGTTCTGGTCACACAAAACACGCTCAACTTCTTCCATGAACTGCCTCCGCTTCTCAGGGTTCGAGTCGAGGACAGAGCTAATCTGCGAAAAAAGGGTGGTCATGTTCTCAACCGTTATCCCCCTCTCCTTCAGCCTCCGCGTGAGAGGTCTGTCGGAAACAATGTTCTCCTGATTGCGAAGAGCCCTCTTCACTGCCTCCCGCACAGATTTTCCAATAAGCTCCCCTAACGGCGTGGCAGTTCCAGCATACGCTATTTTCCGCCCCCTCTGTGTGCAAGCCAACACCACGCTGTCGGTGACAGTTCCTGTTGCGATTTCTCCGGAAAAGCGGCTCCTCACATCCAACTCTCTTAACGCAACCGTTTTAGCTTCTGCAACTGTGCTTACCGCGTTGACCATGCAGCTGTCCGTCAGGTCTCCGTCAACTAACGCGACAATGTTGATGGTGCCCCATTCCATGGGAGAAAAGGCGCTCTGTTTTGAGGCAATATCGTCGCCTGCAGTGGCTGCGAAGTGGACTCCGGCAGTCGCAATCACGGTTAAGGTGATGTCCTCAAATTTGCTGGTCACCACGTCCACGTTCTTCATTTTGGCGGCGGTCATTATTCCCACAAGCTGATCTTGAGGAATGCCCAGCTTCGACGTTTCTTTATTTAAGAAGCCTCCGGCTTCCCTGTGAACATCATCGTCTATGTCGAGACCAGTTTCTTCGGGCACATGCACGCTCACTATACATTCTGCTTCCCTCAGACCGCCATTCAGAACAGCGGAGCTTAAGACTTTCAGCGGAGTCTTTGACCTTAAAACCATCTTGTTTTCCTGTATCTCGGCTTCGACAGACTTGATTCCTGTTTCCAGCTTCATCCTGCTACTTTCCTTCTGTTAAGTTTGACAGAAATGAGGTGTCCATTATATTGTTTTTGGGTCATCATTTCCGACTTCGGGGAGATTTCTACTGTCAAACTCCCTTTTGTCATTTATGCCCCAAAAGGATTATTCACTCGTTTAGCGTTCATTGAAAAAAGCTGTTCTGAAAGCCTGAATCTTGCGTCTATCTTTCGAGGGTTATCGCCTTTCTTGGGCACAGGTCTTCGCAGATTCCGCATAGCGTGCACGAATCCAAATCAACCACCACTGGCTTGCCGTCTTTGAGGCTGAAAACCGCCATGGCGCAGCAGTCCACACAGGTATATGTGTGGCAGTCTCCGCATTTGCTGTAATCGATTCTGATGTTCATAGGAGCGCACCAGGCACATTTGACATCAAAACTAATTAACGTCATCAGATTTAAAGTTAAAGAAGAAACCGATTAGAGGTTATGTGCGTTGAAGGTTGGAACAGTAATCTACGAGCCAGCAATCGTTGACGGCTTCGACATCTCCGTCTACTACTCAAAGCGCGTCGACGGCGCATTAGGAAAACCTGCAAAAGGCATGTACAATGACATCACCTGCTTCGTCGACGCAAAAAGCATACGGGAGAAACCAGAGCTGGTGGCGCTCTCCCCGAACGGTCCCGCCACAAGAACAAACAAGGCATACACTCTCCCATGGGACTTTGTGTGCCCCACCAACCAAGAGTACCAATCCAAAGTTCTGGAGTTCATCAAAGAAACGGCAGAGGAGGACGTGGAGGGAGTGATTCTGAACCTCTACCACTTCCCAGAAGAGGGCTTCTGCACCTGCGACCGATGCAACAAACTATGGAAAAAGAGCGGACTCAACTGGCTAGAATGGAGGGCGCAGACAGTAACAGACTTCATTAGGAGAGCCAAGAAGATGGTTAAGCAGCCCTTCGGCATCGAAATATGGCCTGACCCAGTCTTAGCCAAGGAAAGGTTCGGCTTAGACTTCGACGCCCTAGCAGAGCACGTTGACTTCTTTCATGTTCCCCTTTCTTCGCATAATTACGTGACCATGTATTGGGTGGACACGTTAACGCGGGACTTCAAGAAGCTGCTCAAGAAGCCCATGTTCATAGAGTTGAGCGCCGAGATCGCCAGAGAAATGGAGACAAAAGCTCTCCTCAGAACCGTCGCCTACGTCTCCCGCCACAACGTGGAAGCAGTCCTCCTTCTTGTGCATGACGCAGAGCGAGCCAAGGAGATATGCAGAACCGCGGTGAACGACAGCAATTACAGGGGCTGGCTGGACAAGTTCGGATTCGAGAACATGAACAGAATCATCGAAAGATGGGAACAAATCTACGGAAAATAGTTAACCTGCAGTTTGGTCAAACAAGTTATTCTGTAACTGTGGCTCTTCTGAGTTTTCGGAGTTTGGTTATGTCCAGGTCTGCGGAGACGATTTTTGTTTCCATCTCGTCTTTTGCTTGGTTCAGGATTCCCCATGGAGAGATTATGGCGCTGTTTCCGCCTCTGGAGTTTGAGCGGGTGTTGCCGTTTTTGAGTATGAAAACCCTGTTTTCCTCTGCCCTCTTTATTGTTAGAGGATGTCCCTTAACGTATGGATGAGTCCGCGACGCCGACACAGGCAAAAAGATAACCTCAGCGCCCAAAGACGCCAACCTTCTAACCGTTCTCGGATAAAACACATCAGCGCATATCAGAAGCCCAACCTTACAGAACTCTGTTTCGAAAACCCTGAAGGTAGTTCCAACATTTAGCCCCACATTTTTTTCCCACTCGGTGAGATGCATCTTCCTGAATTTTCCCAGAATCTTTCCGTGCCTGAGAAAGAGGCAGGTGTTGTAGTATTTTCCTCTGAACTTCTCGAAGACGGTGCCGCCGACAATGTAGGCGTCAACTTCCCTTGAAACCCGTTTCAGAAACTGAACTGCGGGCTCGTAAACTTCATCCGCTAACTTTTCGATGTGCTTGCTGTCTTCTAGGCTGGTTGGAAACGCAAAATACTCTGGTAGACAAATGAATTTGGAACCTAAATCAGCCGCCCTATACAGCATCTGCCCCGCAGTCTCCAAGTTCTTCTCAGGAGATTCGCTGATTTGCATGTGAACCAAACTGACCAGCATAGCCTTCGCCTGCTATCCTTTAGTCATATTGCCCTGTTAAAGTTGCTAATAAACCTTAAATCTGTACAATCGTCCTGTAGACTACGTTCTGAGGGAGACCAACTTGGATTCAATTGATCAAATCTGTTCACAAATTCGCAGGCTCACAGACAAGGTTGTACAAAAAAATCTAACCGACGGCATGCTCTTCTCCGGAGGATTAGACACCAGCATAGTCGCGTTTGTGGCATCAAGATATAATCCTGAACTGGAGGGGTTCACCGTTGCCTTCGAGAACTCGCCTGCGCTGGACCTAGAATACGCAAAGTTGATGGCAGACCAGCTGAACATGAAGCTCACGATCAAGTTTTTTGGCGAGGAGGAGATGCACTCAGCCATCCAAGAGGTAATCAAGGTTCTGAAGGTTTTCGACCCCATGGACATCAGAAACAGCGTAGCATCCTACGTGGGCTTGAAAGCCGCAAAAGAAAACGGAATCAAAGCCATGATGACCGGCGACGGCTTGGACGAACTGCTGGGCGGCTACAGCTGGCTCTTCGGTTTCAACGAACAGGAGCTGAAGGAGTACCTGTCCAACATGTGGCAGGTGATGCACTTCACCTCGATTCCCATGGCAGAATCGCTTGGGATGGGGGCTAAGCCTCCCTTCCTCGATCCCGAATTCAAAGCTTTCGCCTACGGCGTGGACACAAAACTGATGATCAGACGTGAACGGGGCGAAATCTGGGGAAAGTGGATAATGCGCAAAGCCTACGAGGGGCTTCTGCCCGACGAGATTGTGTGGAGAAAAAAGATTCCCCTAGAGTTTGGCTCCGGAACCACCGTTTTCCCGCAGGTTTTCAACGAAAAAATTTCCGACAAATACTTCCAAGAGAAAGCCAAGAAGTATCAGGAGACGGACCAGGTTACCATAAGAGACAAGGAGCACCTGTTCTATTACGAGATTTTCAGGTCCCGCTTTGGCGTACCCTCTGAAGTCTTCAAGGATAAGGAAGGCAAGCAGTGTCCATACTGTAAGGCTAGAGGCGGCAACCCGAAAAGCAAGTTCTGTAAAGTATGCGGAGCCTATCCCATCTAGTTTCATTTTAATACTTAGTGCTGACAAAGAATGTCTCAGGGAAACCGCTTCAAACCCAGAGGCACGTAGTCATGAAATGTAAGCTGAAGGTAGCCGTCTTCAACACGCAGCCGCCTCACCTTTACTTCGGGGGCGTTGAACGCCGAATAGTTGAGACAGCCAAACGATTGGCAGACAGAGTGGACACCACGGTTTACAGCGGAACAAAAAAGGGCTTCAACAAAACCGCCGTGATAGACGGAATAACCTTTGTTCCCTGCTATTCTACCGATAAGCTTTTTCCGCTGGACAACTGGGTATTCAACCGCTCCCTCTCCAAAAAGTTTGACACAATAGAAGCCGACGTTTACGAGGCGCACACTGTCAGCGGCTACGGCTTCCTGAATGCTCTCAAGAAACGGAAAATCGACAAACCATTCATACAGACCATCCACGGAGTTCTGGCGGACGAACATATTCAGTCGTCCAAAAGCGTGTCTCCGTCCCTCAGAATGAAGCTCTCCAACGTTTTCATGCGGCACCTCGCAGGAATCGAAAAGGAGGCAGCCAAACAGGCAACCCTGATTGTCACTGTCAGCCGATACTCAGCCAAAAAGATAGTTCAACTGTATGGTGTTGACGAGAAGAAAATAAGGGTGGTTCCAAACGGCGTTGACACACAACGGTTCAAGCCCACTGAAGACTGCGAAAAAATCAAGGATGTAATCGGCGGAAACAGCGAACATGTCATACTTTTTGTTGGTAACCTGATTCCCAGAAAAGGGCTGCATTATCTGATTGAAGCAGCCAAACAGGTCATCAAAGAAAACAGGGAAACAAAGTTTGTGGTAGTCGGGGACGGTCCACTCAAAAGCCACCTGATTACATACTCAAAAGAGCAGGGCGTCTCCGACAAGTTTGCGTTTTTAGGTTACGTCCCCGAAGAACTGCTTCACCAGCTGTACAACTGCGCCGACGTTTTTGCTTCACCCTCAATTCAGGAGGGACAGGGCATCACCCTGTTGGAGGCTCAAGCAACAGCTAAGCCAGTGGTTGCCTTCAACGTCACCGCCATAAAAGAAATCATAAAAAACAAGGAAACTGGGCTGCTGGTTAAACCGGGCAATCAAGAGCTAGCCAACGCCATCTTAACCCTTCTTTCGGACAAGCCGCTGCGGGAGAAGATGGGGCGCTCTGGTCGAGAGTTCGTTAGAAAATCTTTCTCTTGGGATGTTTGTGCTCAAAAACTGTTTCAGGTCTACTCTGAAGCTGCGGAACACTTAGTCTAAAGAATCTTCTTTCATGGTCAGTCGCTAATCACAATAGTTGAACTTCTATCCATTCTCTTAACGACCCAGTAGGCAACTATAACAATCAAAGCCAAGATAAGTATGATAACCGCAGCAGTGAGATACTCTGATGGTATGCCCTGACCATTTGACGTTTGTTGATTTCCAACCACACTGAAGGGCAGCTCCGCACCTTGCATGACATACGTTGCCCCTGAACACCGGATGGAAGCCGTCCACTCGCCAACCACATCAGGCGTATAGCTGAAGCTGAAGGCGCCATCACTCTGGGCTGCAACTTGTATGCAGTCTACAGAGCCGTCGGATTTAACGAAAGTCACACTTACTGGCGCATAGGCAATTCCGGGCGTAAGTTGACCACAACCAGTGATAATTCCGCCGGTTTCAACTTCAGTCCTGTCTAACTCGGCGAGAATCTGACCGTGCGTTACTGTTTCCTCGTCTAGGCAGTAAACGTAGCCATCGTTGTTTCCAAAGTATACCCTTCCTTCATACAGGGAGGGGGATGACCAGCTGTTGGAGCCGGTCTCGAAAAAGGAGAGTCTGTCTCCGTTTGTGGCGTTTAGAACGTAAACGAATCGCCTGTCTGTTGTGACGTAAACTTTGCCGTCAGCGTAGGCAGGTGAGGTGTACAGCTCAGTTCCTATCCAGCTCTTCCAAGCCACTTCCCCAGATTCGGCGTTGAGGGCTGTTATGAAGAACATGTCAACAACATAGAGTTCACCATCATGATACGCCATAGAGGCAACCAAATAGCCTCCTATGCCCTCTGTGCCCTCAGTGGTAACGTATGTCCACTCAATATCACCCGTCTCCGCATTCACCGCATAGTAACTCTGCTTGTTCGCCGCCACAAAGACCAGACCATCCGCAACTGTCGGGGATGCATGCAGGTCGATGCCTCTATCTGACACCACTACATACGGAATGTCACATTTCCAAACGCGTGAACCTTCGGCAGCATCTATCTTGTAGAGTGCCCCGCTGTTGGGCTCCTGCGAAGTGATGTAAACTGCGCCGTCTGACACTGCAGGAGAAGAAGTGATGTATCCCCCCGTTTTGTAGGTCCAAACGATGTCTCCAGAGTCGGCGTCTAGACAGTACAGATTGGTGTCCAGCGACCCCACATACACCCTGTACCCCACCACTACGGGAGAAGAACGTATTCCCGTTACAGCCTTGAAGCTGGCTTCGATGTAGCCTCCAGCTTCTGTCCTCCATATGCGGGTGCCGTTCTTTGCATCCAAACAATAAACATACCCGTCGTCGGGTCCAACATACACCCTGCCGTCAGCCACAGCCACCGACGACTTGATTCGAGCCTCAGTCATGAAACTCCATAAACGTCTGCCGTCTCTCGCGTCTATGCAGTAAACGTTTTTGTCCTGTGAACCCACATATACCCGCCCCTCGGCAATGACTGGCGTGGATGCAACCCCACTGCCTGTTCTGAACTTCCACCTGAGATTCAGTTCCGCGGGTCCTGACTGTCCAGCGCCGCGGTTCTCCGAATCGCCACGCCACGTAGACCATGAACTGCTGCCGATAGCCCAAACTTCGTCGAGGGTTATGTAGCTGTCCATCTTCATCTCTTCGATATATCCGGGGATGACGTACAAGTTACCGTATGCAACGGCAACAGAATCTCTTGGGCAATGAGTCTCTATAGGTAACTCCCACACAAGCTCCCCAGTGAAGGCGTCGAGACACACAAACTCGGATTCGCTATACTCCAAAGTGTAAGGATGATACGATGTCCTTTGACCAGTTGTGGCGTAAACTTTTCCGTCCGCAACCACTGGCCATCCTGGCCAAAACAGGTAACCGGGACCTTCATACTTCCACGCCAGTTCTCCACTGTTCACGTCCAAAGCGTAAAGGTGTCCATCCTTGTTAAGCTCGTAGACCATATCGTATGCTGCAGCGCAGCCGCTGACCCAGTATCCAAGCTGAGTTCCCGGGCTGTATCTCCACAGTATTTTGCCGGTCTCAGCATCGAAACAGTAGAATGTGTTGTCGTGTTCGCTTGCCTTGAGCAACTTGCCCTCATAGTAGGCGCCAGAGAAGCTCATTGCTCCTGTTGTCTCCGTGTCCCAGAGAACATCGCCTGTGGTGGCGTTAAGAGCCACCTGGTGAGTCTCAAATGACCCGGGGAAAACTCTTCCGTCGCCATATTGTATGCCCGTTCCTGACGCTGTGCTGCCGGACACGTAGGTTTCCCAAGTTAGTGTAGGCGGCTCTGATGGATTAGAGAAGTTCCAAGCTTGAACCACCGAGTCGCCCTGAACATAGAACATTTTTTCTTCTGGGCTGTAAACACTCTCTGCCCAATAGGACACCTTAGCAGAAAAATCGCTGCTGGTCCACAAAATTTCTCCACTTTCTATTTCAAGACAGTAGTCTGCCACAACAAGGCGGGTTTCATCGATTTTGAACACTGCTGGCCAACGTTGACTTCTGGGAAAGGGGGTGCTCCAGATGATGGCTCCTGTGTCCTTGTCTAGGGCGATAACATTGGTTGCTGTTGTAACCAAGACTTTGCCATTGAATGCTGTGACATAACTTTGTATGCCCTCTATGGTTGCTTTCCATAGTACCTCTGGCGATTCCGGGGCTGGTCCCTCTGAGAAACGTGTGAAACCGGGGTCGCCGTGAATCTGTGGCCACTCATACTGAAGCAGATCGTCGTCATCAACGATTCCGCTCACAGAATCGGAGAACACCATAAAAGACGATATAATCAATAACACAACTAATGTGGATGCAACTGTCACATAGTTATGCTTTGAAATTTTCATGTTTTTCACTTTAAGGAGTTAGTTTGTGTCAGGGCAAAACCGCGATTTCTTCTATGCATCATAGGCGACTTTATCCCCATGTGGTTTTACCATACACGGTTTTACTGTATATCCTGAATTAAATGTTTCTAAAACAATCTTTTGATGTACATAAATTCGTCCAAGTGGGAAAAAGCGTCCATTATCAGCTTTTGTTCGAAGTATTTTTAGTTTATGCCCCTAGACGTTGCCTCTTTGAGTTCGTAAGCGCCTAGTTTTTTGTCTAAAATCCAAGAATTTGTTACAGAACTTACTTCGATAAGCCTTATTAACGGAAAAGTTAAATATAATCCCTCGGCTTCCTACGTAATCCCGGATGGTTAACCTATGGTACGAACCATGAGCGAGAGACCCCTCTTGTACATGATGACTTGGAGATGCACGAGAGCCTGCAACTATAACTGTTTGCACTGCAGTTTCGGTTCAAGCCCTGCCGCCATCAACGAGATCGACACTAAAGGTGGCATGCGCATCGTTGACGAGCTTTATGAGATGGGGGCAAAGTGGTTTGGGCTGAGCGGTGGGGAACCTCTCATACGGAAGGATATTTTTAAGATCATTGAGCATGCGAAGAGTCTTGGTATGAATGTGAGCCTCATAACAAATGGCTATTACGTTAAGGGGCATATTCTCGAAAAATTGATCCGAAACGAGGTTATGACCGCGGTAAGTCTTGATGGAAAAGAGGAATCGCACGATTATATACGCGGCAAAGGTGCTTATGCAACAGCTCTTCTGGCTATGGAGAAGCTGTCTGAGGGCGGAGTTTTTGATTGTATTGTAACTACCCTGAATAGGCGTAACTGCTCGGAAGTGGATCATATCGCCGAGCTGGGTTACAAGTTTAATGCCACTCGTGTGGTTTATCACAATTATATTCCTGTTGGCAGAGCTCAGGAGCATCTGGAGCTGGCTCCCACCCCACAGCAGTATGAAGCGGTTCTGAACAGAATCTATGATTTGATGCAGGAATATGAGGGCAAAGTTGGCGTTAACGTGTATTGTCCCTTCTTTGCTCGCGTTGCTAAGCAGCGGGGCATGCCCGACTTTGATTACTGGTTCAACAATGTGTTTCTTGGTCAATGCTTCATCGGCGGCAAGTACATGGGGCTCCTCGAAAACGGGGACATCCGACCCTGCGGCTTCAACGAAGGCTACCGTATGGGCAACATCAGAGACAAGACGATGAAGGAAATCTGGACTGAGATGCAAACATCAGAGTTAACTCGTAAGCTCAGGGATCGAAGGAACCTGAAGGGAAAATGTGGTGTCTGCGAGTACCGCGAAATCTGTGGCGGATGCAGAACCAGAGCAGAAATCTACACTGGCGACCTCTTCGAGTCTGACCCAGCATGCGGGTACGTGCCTAAGCTGTTGCGTGAACAATAGTGCATGTAGCGCCCAATGCTGTGCTTCATCTTTTTGTTGCGTAGACGATGATTCTGCCGTCATTGTAGATTTTATCTAGGGCGGGAGACACTTCGATGTTCGATACGACTTGCTGGGTGTCGACGGCTACGAATTTGATGTTGTATTCTTCAATGTAGGTGCGGAAGTCTCTTCCGTCAACCTGAAAATTCGTTTGCGAATCAAATTGCTGCTTCAAATCTGAGATTGTCCACTGTTCGATCTCTTCAGGCTCGAAGGCGTAAGCAAGTATGGAGAAAGAGACTTCTTGGTTTTCGCCTTCGCCTAACTCGCCCAAGTCATATTTGAGCCTCAGGGCGTCTATGAATCGATTTTTTAAGGCGCCGACGCTGAGCCATGCGGTGGGTTCATCAAATTCGAAAGCGGCTAATATGCCGTTTTGTGTATCCCTTACTGCCACAAGTTTTTCAGGTAATGTGCCTGAGACTTCTGTTAATGCCCATTCGGTTGCGTTTATGTGGGTGGCGTTGTTCCATGGGTTCTGCCATTCAAGACGTTGAGGGATGAGCGCCTCCTTGAAATCTAGGGAAATCTCGAAATTGTTGGTGAGGGTTATTTTGACGTATGGCAAGTTTTGGTGTGCCTCAACGTTCCATTTAATGTCGATTACGGAACTGCTGCTTGAAACTGTAACTATTTTCTTTAACGTGAAGTGCTCGTGGGCGTACTCGGAAACCAGCTGCGCCTCGTCTGTGGAGTTCTGTGTCCAGTAAATGTTTTCAGCGGTTTCGGAGAGGGGAACCGTCACCCATTCGCCGAGAGGATTAACGTAGGTGACTTCGACTTGGCTGTTGGGGATAGTTAGAGCCTTAGTCCAAATGTTGAAACGTGAAACGTATATTGCCTGTCCAGCGCTTGGGCTCACCGAATCAAACTCTCTGGTGAGGGTGACAGAGTTTTCCATTTCATAGAAACTGTACAATATTGCCTCGGCAACCGCGCTTCTTTCGTAAAGCGGGTCTGTTTCTTGTATTGTTTGGTGGTCAGAGAAGATGTAAAACCATGACCCCGGGCTTCTTGTGGTAATCACCGTGCCGTCCGGAACTGAATGCTGCTTAACCCATATGCCTGAGTTGTAGCTGGGGATTGATGCTCTTTCATAAAACTGTGGGTAAGTTTCGATTATTGGAATAAAGGCAAGGGCTTGGATGAAAAATAGGGAGAACGTTAGTGCTATAGCGAAAATCTTGGCGGCAGCCCGTATGTAACTTTTTTTTGCGACTTTCGGAATCAGTTTCGACTCTATGTATGTGATTGATTTTACGATGCTGTAAACGGTTACGCCGGAAAGA
>Ga0307434_1000596_pt1 | contig 22934 bp, 19 predicted proteins | sample SalMarWE160220MG_FD_202156 | JGI IMG/M metagenome (GOLD analysis project Ga0307434, IMG submission 202156) | Salt marsh sediment microbial communities from the Plum Island Ecosystem LTER, Massachusetts, United States - WE1603-220 | ecosystem: Environmental > Aquatic > Marine > Intertidal zone >... | reverse complement strand
TGCTGACGTCCTCTTGTTGGTGCTCACTGATGCTGCTCCAACTCCACGACGACTTGCAGGCGGGTCAGTTGCCGGGCGGCGACGATCTCCATCACCTGGCGAACGAGGCCGTAACGCAACCGTCGGTCGGCCCTTAGAATGACTTGTGCTCGCGGATTGACCCGGGCCAACTCACCCAACCTCTCGTCGAGCTCCGCCATCGAGTCCACTTTCATCGGTCCCAATCTCAAATCCGGTCCCCCGAGATCGCCGGTGTAGAGCACGTTGATGATGATCTTGTCCCTCAGCCGCCGCTCCACCGCCTGACTGTCGTCGGGCTGCGGCAAGTCAATGTCCACTTTCTCGGCCGAGGCGAAGTGGCTGGCCAACATGAAAAACGTGAGCAGCAGAAACGTCACGTCGATCATCGGCGTCATGTTGATCCGCCCGGAGCGGTTTCGGTCGTGACGATAAACGAATCGACTCATGGCTGACCCGGTGTCCGAAACCCGGCGGTAGTTAAGGGCCGACCGACGCCTGAGCCGGCGACGCGCCGGCAGCAGGTTCCGCCGGCGGCTCTTCCTCGGGGACCAGAGATACGAGGCTGTCGCACAGCTTGACGCACTCGGCCGCGAACGCGTCGATGCGATTGCGGAACAGAGCAAACGCGGTCAGGGCGGGGATCGCGATGAGGATGCCCCAGAACGTGGTGACCAGCGCGACGGCGATGTCGCCGGCGAGCTTACCGGGCTCGGGCATGCCACCGGCGGCGGCAAAGATCCGGCCGAACGCCTTGATCATGCCCAGCACCGTACCCAGCAGACCGATCATCGGGCTCACGTTTCCGATCACGTTGAGGTACTCGATCTTGCGGAACAGCTTGGTCGCCCGTTCCCCGACGGCCTCATCGATGGCGGCCCGTGCGGTGTCCCGGCCGGCCCGCAGTTGGGAGAGGCCGGCATAGGCGGCCTGGCCCAGCATCGTGTCGTCCTGGCGGGTGATCTCGAGGATGCGGCGGACCTGACCCCGACGGGCGGCGGTCACCAGCGCCCGGGCCAGGCTTGCCGGCGACTGGGCGGCCCGACGCAGGATGGTCAGATAGTGAATCGCCAGGGCGATCGTAGCGACCGACAGCGGAATCAGCACGCACCAGGTGATCCACCCGCCGTAAACCACGAATTGCCGCAGCACCGACACTGACGAGCCGTCCGTTGCCGCTACCTCGGGAACCTGCGCCATCCAGTACTGTCCGATGAGTAGTGTCGCGTTCATAACCACTCTCATGTGATTTGGAACCGCTTGCGGCTTCGCAAACCGCCCTATCTTTCTATCCGGTTCAGCGCCTGCTGCGCCTGCTCGGTCCACGGAGCGGCGGCGGGGTACGCGCCAACCAGCTCCGACCACAGCCCCACCGCCTGATCGATTCGGCCGGAACGCTCACAGATCCCGGCCGCACGGTACAGGCACTCGGGCGCCAACGAATGGCCGGGAAAGTGAATCACGACCCGCATCAACGCCAAACCCGCCCGCCGCTGATCGCGCTTCGCCTCATCCGATCCCTTGCCGGCACTCCTGCCCAGCAAGGCCCGGCCCTGCCAGTAGTATAGATCCGCCCGGACGGCGCCGGCGGAAGGCCTCTGCAACGCCTCGATTTGCAGCAAGACCTGGTCGAACCGGCCGGCTCCAAGGAGTGCCTGAATCTCCGGGAGCTTCTCTTTGACGTGCCGAACCGCCGCCGCCTCGGCCGGCCGACTTGTTGCGTGATCCCCGCCATTTATTCCCCCCGGGCCAGAACTGCGGGAACTTGTTCCCGCATCTTCGTGCCGCTGCCCGGGCCAGGTGTCCCGCCACTTTGCCAGCTCCGCGGCAATCGCATCCCCGCCATGCCGCTCGATGGCCGTGTTGACTTGCGTCAGTGCCGATGCCAGGAACGTCGAGTTCGTCGCGGGAAGGTTGGCCGGCCGCAGCGTCTCCAGCGCCGCCGGCATACGTTCGATCACGTCCAGGTAAACGGTCACCGCCCGATCGAATCGGCCCTCGCCGTCGTACGCCCGCAGCAAGCGACACTGTACCAGCAGCCTGCGATCCAATGCCGCCGCCCCGGGCTCACGGGCACCCGATTTGCCGTCCCCGGCCGGCGTGGCGGTGGTTCCGGGGCGGGCCCTTCCGGGTCCGGGCTCGGCCAAGCTGGCCAGCAGCTTCTCGTAGCTGCCGGCCGACTGGCGAAGATGGCCGTCGCGCCGCTGTTTCTCGGCCAGGTTGAACAGAGGCCACCCGGTAACCTGCATGTACTCGATCTCGCTGATGGAGCGGGTGACCTCCCGCCCGGTGGACAGGTGATAGCGCAGTTGCCCGCCGTCAAGGGCAATGATCTTCGCCCCGACCGACGGGTGGCGGCCCTTGGTCGTCACCACGTCGGCGCGGGCGACGCCGCCGACAACCGCAACCAGCAGGATTGCGATAACCGTCATCACCTCGGCTCCACTACGCGGAAATGCCCGCCGTGCTCTCGGGCGATGCGTTCAAGCAGGGCCCGGGGCGCCGGCGAGGGATCGAAACCGATCACGGTGATTCTCACCTCCTGGTGCGGGTTGAGCTGCTTCAGGGTTCGCAGCAGATCGTCCTGGACGTCGAAGTACGCGCCATCGGAGAGGAAGTAAATCAACTCCGGCCGCACCGCGAAGGCGCGCCTCATCGCCTCGATGGGATCCGCCTTGCCCGCATCCCAGATCTCCGCGACCGTATCCAGGTACTTCATTGCCTGAGCCTTGTACGTCCCGATGGCCGGCACCAGTCGCCGAGGCCCGAGTTCCCCCACCTTCAACGGTCCCGCCACGACGATGTGGAACCGCTGGCTGGGGACGAGTTGACGGACCGAGCGCTTCATCTCGCGGACGATGTCATCGCTGGCGTAGGCCATGATCGAAGCCGAGACGTCCAGCACGTAGACCACCCGGTAGGCGTTGCCCGCCTGGCCGAAGAAGGTGCTGATCGGTGCCGCCGCCAGTGGTGACGCCATCGCCTCCGAGGTGAGCGAGTTGGTCGCGTCCGGCTCCTCGCTGCCGGGCAGTGCCAGCGCCGGCGGTGAGTCCAGCGTGACGGCGGCGATGGGAAGCTCGTCGAGCTTGACGTGAGGGCGGTCGGCCGGCGTGGGCGCGGGCTGCCGGCTCAGCTTCAAGGGGGGCAGGGCCTGGGACGGCGTCGGGCCCGCGGGGCCGGCCAGCCGGGCCTCGGGAATGATCAACCGCCTTGGCTGCACCTCATCGCCAAACGCAACCAGATACAACGCCAGGAAGACCGCTACATGCAGACCGATCGAGACCATCCAGGCAAAGAGGTTCGACCTTCCAAGGCGTACCAGCCACGAACCGCCCGGGCGATAGCGGATCGGGTCAATCGATGACGCCAGTGGTTTCATATCCACGCCCCGCCGCTGGGAATCCCGCGCCGTCAGGAGGTTGACTAGCCGACCGCACGCAATCAAATACCACTCCCGTAAGCGCGAGGCCGCGCGGGCTAACGCATGACAAACGAGCCTGCTTTGCCGCTCTGGAGCGCGATGCGTTCGTCGTCGGTCGATAGCCAAAGCCCGCGGCTCGTTGCCGGCACATCATCGGGCACTGTCGGTTGGGGAGTGTATTTCGTGCCCGAACCGTCGTCAAATGGTGAATCGCCCTCACGATTGTGGTAGTCTACCCGCGGAAGTACTCACGACGTCTTCGCGAGATCAGGAATGAAGCCGCTTGTCATTGCTGCACTGCTGCTCGGCGGCCCGGTTGAAGTCAGCCTGGCGGCAGCGTCGGGGCCCGCTGGTATCGGCAGTCAACCTGCCACGCAACCGGTGCCCGGGGTGATGCTGGACCTGTCCGGGCAGTTGGCCGGCCCACCCGGGGAGACGGCTCGCCACCAGACCCATCTCCAATCGCTCCGCGGGCTGCTTGGCGCCGCCGATACCCCGCTGGATCAGGCTGCCGCTCATCTGGCGATCGCCAACTGGTTGCTGTCGGTTCCCACCGCCAGGCCGGCGACGCGCTGGCTCATCGGCGTCGAGCAAGCGGCTGACCTCCGGGCAATGGCCGCCTCGGCCGGCGCCGCTCAGAGGCACCTGGCCCGGGCCCGGTCTCTGCTGCGGGCGGACGAAAGTGCCGGCGACGCTGAGAAGAAACGGCAAATCCAACTCCAGCAGGCGGCCGCCGTCCTGGACCCGTTGGCCGCTCTGTTCGCCGCCGCCGATCCACAGGTAGACCCCGAGCAACGCCGGAAAGCCTACGGCAATGCCGCCCTCTCTCTGGCGGTCCTGCGCGAGTCGGATGATTCGAACGTGGCGGCCTGCGCACTGTTGTGGCAGTCGTTCGGATGGGAGCTTGCCGGCCGCCGCAAGCGGGCGCTGCTCTCGCTTCCGGAGGTACTGGCACAGCCCGAGCACTCGCCCTACGATTTCCTGTGTCGCCTGCTTCGTTGCCGGATCATTACCGACGCCGGTCAGCATGCCGCCGCGACCACCCTGGCGATCCATATGCAGATCCTTTGCCCGCAGTGGTTCCCAGAAGCGCCGCCCGGCGAGGTCGAGGCCCGTCGCCTGCTCATCGCCTTGCTGCAGTGTCGGGCGGGGCAGGCCTGGCTGAGCCAACTGAAGGCATCAGATTCGCCCGCGGCCGCTGCCCGCCTTGAAGCCATGCTGGCCACCGTCCAGGAAGCACTTGTTTCCGGTGGCAAGCGGCAGAATGTGTATCATCTGGAGCAGGCCGTACCGATTATCGCGGAACCGCCCGTCGTCAGGCGGTCCGTTCCCTCGACGGTGCCGGCCCCGGCAACGGCACCGGGCTCAGTGCCGGCCTCGACCGACGGTACTCAAAGGGCCCGTCATTCGTCCACCCAATCGTTGCCTTCATTCTGACCCGGATGACTCACCACTGAGCGCGCACGCCTCCGGCAGAAGTTATGGGACGCCCATGGCCCCAGACCAGTCGCACCGCTCCCCGGAAACGATCGAGGTTGGCTGAAACAGATGTGAAGACCCCACCCCCCTTAGCCGATGAAGTCCGGTGTAAAGCCGGTGGGGTGCAAACCCCAGGGGCAGTCGTCGGCTTCTGAGGAAGTCGTGCACAAGAAGGAAGAGGGCCACCAACATGCGGTCAAACAGAATTGTGGAGAAAGGCCGGTATCGAGGCTTCAGTCTGGTCGAGCTGGTCATCGTCATCGTCATCATCGGGATCATCGCAGCCATTGCGATTCCCCGGATGTCTCGCGGGTCGAAGGGGGCTGGTGAATCGGCGCTGACCAGTGACCTCTCGGTCCTTCGGAACGCGATCGAGCTGTACGCCAGCGAGCACAAAAGCGACTATCCGGGGGCCAAAGCCGATGGCGGCGGCGGTGCGGCTGAGTCGGTGGACGCGTTCCTCAGCCAACTGCTGCAGTACAGCGACTGCGACGGTGAGGTAGCGGCCGCGAAGGACGATGATCATCCCTACGGCCCGTATTTACGCAAGGGGATGCCAGGCTTGCCGGTGAGCACGAAGAAAGGCAACAGTGACGTCGCCATCGACACGACCAATTCGCCGCCTCTGGTCGTTGCCACCGAAGGCGTCGGTTGGGTTTACAACCCGACCACGGGCGACATCATCGCCAACACCGACCAGGACAACGAAGCCGGCGACGCCACGTACGATACCTACTGATCCCGCATGAGCTGACCGCGGCCCGTTGTCAATACACGGTGAGCGGCAGGCGGCTGCAACGTCACATACGACGCGCGGCCGCCTTGTGCATCTGCCCGCTAGCATCCAGTCGCCTTCTCGGTTCGACGGGTTCTTCACTCACACAACCAGCCGACTGTGCGCCAGCGCACGATGCCCCACGCCGGCGCTTGGGGCTCCGAACAGGGTCGGACGAGACTCTGTTACCGAAGACGGCACCGAATGGCTGCGGGTAATCACGCGCCGCCTCAGTTAGCCAACGGCCGCGCGGGCTGAAGCCCGGTACGTGTTTAGCGACCTCCGACGCGATCAGGGCCGGTTCCGACAAGGTCAGAGCCGTTGCCCACGCTAAACACGTACTGAAGCCCGCCGCTCGCTGCCGTCGCGTGGTTGGGCACGGCCATCTGGCCGAACTGCCGCGAGATGGCCGCCCGCCGGTCGGGCCACGACGCGTCTTCGCATCCGCAGTACGCTACCGCGAAACGCAGCCGGTCGGTGCGGGAGACGCTGCCCGCGGGCATGGACGTGAGCAGCTTCACGAGATCCCGTTGCCGCGACTTCTCCGATCGGCTGGTTTCCATACGTTCCAGATCGATCAGGTGAAGGTCCCATTCGGGTTTCGGGGAACCGGACCGGTCCGGGACGTTGAGCAGGATGTGTTTACTCACCAGGTCGGGCCAGCGAAGGTCTGCCCCATGGAGTCGAGCGACGATCCCCGCCACGGTCCGGATCACCTGTCGCTTTTCGAGCAGGGCCAGCCGGGGCGTGCCGTCCGCCCGCTCCCGCCAGGCCTTCTCCAAGCTCGTCCGGGCCGGCACCGCCTCCACCACAACAAACGCCTGACGAGGCAGTAGCCACCGCTTTCTTTGGCCCCAAGCAATCGCCTTCATCGCCGGGACGCCCAGGCTGCTGAGTCGCTTGCAGATGGCGTATTCACGCACGGGTCGCGCTTGGGGCCGTCGGCCGAAAAGCAGATCGCGAACGAGACCAGTGATCGCGTGGCGCAGGGTCCGTTTGAGGTACAGCTCGCGCGGGTCACCGTCCACCACCACCCGCAGCCGGATTGTGCTGCGGTCCCCGTGTACGCTGACCGGCGTCCCGGCCCGCGTCTCCATCACACTTTGGAAATCCTTCAGGCCCGCTGCCGACAATGCCGCTACGTAGCGTTCCTCGATGTGCATCCCGGTGGTCATATCAAGTTGCCGCCGTCCCCGAGCTCATGTTCCTTCCGAGGGTCAGAACCTTACGGCGAGACATGAGCGCGCTTTGCGCGCATGTCCTTCCATAAGGTTCCTCTTTGGTTGCGGACCAGGAGAAGGCGGTCCGCCTTAGAGTGCGTCCTGGTGGCTCGCCACTGCCGAGACTACAGGTTTTCCGAGCCGGCGTCTGTGACGCCGGGGATATGACAGAGCACACCGGGCTCACAGAGCCCGGCTCCAGAGCCCGGCTCGGACCCGGGAACGACACTCGCAGACCCAACGTTGGCAGAGCACTAGAACCGACCGTAGGACCGGCATCCTGCCGGTCAAACTGACGGGCTGGAAGCCCGTCCGACACCGTTCGAGGACGCACCGTCAGTCGGTCCGTTCGCGTCATCAGTCGGGTACCCTTCACGTCAGGATCGCCACCACGCAGGCGGTCGAGAATGCGGCCAGCGACCCCACGATCATCGCCTTGAGCCCCAGCCTCGCCAGATCATGCCGGCGCTCCGGGGCCATCGCCCCGATCCCACCGATCTGGATGCCGATGGACCCGATGTTCGCAAACCCGCACAACGCATACGAAGCGATAAGACTGGCCCGCGGTGAGAGGGCCTTCTCCGCCGACAGCTCCCCCATCCTTGCCAAGTCGACGTAGGCGACGAACTCGTTGAGGAACGTCTTGGTGCCGAGCAGCTGCCCAACTGCCGCACAATCGGGCCACGGCACCCCGAGCAGCCACGCCACCGGCCGGAACAACCATCCGAAGATCAACGCCAGGCTCCATGACGTATCCAAGTGGAATACGTGCTTGCTCAGCGCCGCCAGGCCCAGGTCGGCCAGTGCCACCAGCGATATGAACACCAGCAGCATCGCCCCGACGTTCAACGCCAAAGTGAGCCCTTCCGTCGCGCCTCGGGCCGCCGCGTCCAGAACGTTCGCGTCCGTCCTGGGCAGCTCGATCTTGACCTCGCCCAGCGTCTGCGACTCCTCCGTTTCCGGCAGGAGCAGCTTGGCCATCATGAGCGACGCCGGCCCCGACATGACGCTGGCGGTCAGCAGGTGGGCACCGATGTCGGGAATCATGTCCTTCAAAAGGATGATGTAGGCCAGGAGCACCCCGCCGGCCGCTGTCGCGAACCCGCCCGACATGACCGCCATCAACTCGGATTTGGTCATCTTGTTGACGTAGGGCCGCACCATCAGCGGCGCTTCGGTCTGGCCCACGAAAATATTCGCCGCCGCCGACAATGTCTCCGCCCCGCTCGTCTTCATCGAGACCGACATGACCTTCGCCACCCCGCGCACGATCCACTGCATGAGGCCAAGGTAGTACCCGATCGCCATCAGTGACGAGAAGAAAATGATCGTCGGCAGAATGCGAAACGCGAAGATGCAACCGGTCCGGGCAAGCCTCCCGCCGACCTGCTGGAACTGGCCGCTTTCGTCGGTCACCCCGACCGGAACGAAGTCACCGGCGCCCATCGGCCCAAAGAGGAACCCTGTTCCAGCCTCGGTCGCGGCGATGATCTTCAGGAAACCCGCGTTGATGCCCTGAAAGATCGAGTACCCGAGCGGGACCTTCAGCACGAACAGGGCGAACAGGATTTGCAGCGCCACCCCCCAGACGAGCACGCGCCATTTGATCGCCTTGCGATGGCTGCTGAACAGGATCAACAGACCGATCATGACGACCAGCCCGATGATGGGTTGAATACGCTCCATCGACGGACATCATGGGGGCAACACGGACATCCGGCAAGGCCGAGCGGTCTAATCCCACTCCAGCACCGCCCCGGTGTTGGCACTGGTCGCCAGGGCCGTGTACTTGGCGAGATAACCGGTCTTGTACCGCGGCGGCGGCGGCGTCCATTGCTGCCGGCGCCGCGACAGCTCTGCTTGGGAGAGCCTGACGTTGAGCTTGCGCCCGGGGATGTCGATCTCGATAACGTCGCCGCTTGCAAGCAGTCCGATCGCCCCGCCAGCGGCGGCCTCCGGACTGACGTGCCCGATGCACGCACCGGCGGTGCCCCCGCTGAACCGACCATCCGTAATCAGGGCGACGGTCTTGGCCAACTCGGGATCCGCCTTGATGTAGCTCGTCGGGGCGAGCATCTCCTGCATACCGGGACCGCCCTTGGGGCCCTCATATCGGATCACCACCACGCTGCCCGGTTTCACCTTGCCCCCGAGGATGCCTTCGCATGCTTCCTCCTGGCTCTCGAAGATCACCGCCGGCCCGGAATGCTTCATCATCTCTTTGTCCACGCCCGCGGTTTTCACCACCCCACCCTCCTCGGCAACGTTGCCATAAAGAATGCTCAACCCGCCTTGGTGCGAATAGGCGTTCTCGACCGTCCGGATACAGTCGTACGGATCGAACTTCTTCTCATCGAGAAGGGCGACAATCGGGGCGCCGCCCCGCTCGGCGTTCTCGGTGTACTTGCTCAGGTCGCTCCGTCTGGCCGTGCTGAGACCCTCGGTACGCACTTTCTCGCCCCGCACGCGGATGTCCATCTCCTCGATGTTCTGCCCGATCGTCTTGCCGGTCACGGTGATGCAATCCCTGTTCACCAGGCCGGGCTTGCCGCGGACCAGCTCGCCGAGGATGGTCATGATCCCGCCGGCGGCCTGGCAGTCCTCCAGATGGTAGAGCTTGCCGTTGTCGCCCGCGGACGGGGCGAGCTTGCAGATGTTGGGCGTGCGGCGGGACAGGTCGTCGATGTCCTTCATTGTGAACTCGACGCCGGCCTCGCGGGCGATGGCCAGAACGTGCAACACGGTATTGGTCGAGCCGCCCATCGCCATGTCGAGCGTCATGGCGTTGTCGAACGCCTGGCGGGTCATGATCTCGCGCGGGAGCGGACCGCCGGCTTTCGCCATCTCGACGATCCGCCGGGCGGCGGCCGCGTAAAGCTTCTTGCGGTCCTCGCTCGTGGCCAGCACCGTGCCGTTCCCCGGCAGGCCCATCCCGAGCGCCTCGGTCAGGCAATTCATGCTGTTGGCGGTGAACATGCCGGAGCAACTCCCGCACGTCGGGCAGGCATGGTTCTCAATGTCGGCGAGCGTGGCATCATCGATCCGACCGGCGGCGTGACGGCTCACCGCGTAAAACGCGCTGATCACATCCACCTTCTCGCCGTCGGAGGTCCTGCCCGCCTCCATCGGACCGCCACTGACGAAGATCGCCGGGATGTTGCATCGACCCGCCGCCATCAGCATCCCCGGGATGATCTTGTCGCAGTTGGGGATGCAAATCATCGCGTCGAACCGGTGGGCCTGGATCATGGACTCGACGCAGTCGGCGATCAGCTCCCGGCTCGGCAGCGAGAACTTCATGCCCGCATGGCCCATCGCGATCCCGTCGTCGATGCCGATCGTGTTGAAGATGAACGGCACCCCGCCCGCCTGGCGAACCACGTCCTTGATGAAGTAACCCACCTTATCCAGGTGCGTGTGCCCCGGAACGATCTCCACGAATGAGTTGCAGACCGCGATGAACGGCTTGTCGAGATCCGCGTCCGTGAAGTTGCCCGTTCCCTTGAGCAGGCTGCGATGCGGCGTCCGCTCGACACCTTTCTTGATCAGATCACTTCTCATGGGTCATCCTCTTTTTCCCGGACTGGGAGTCGGGTGGCCGGCCCGTGGTCTACTTCGTCGCTTCCGTGTCGACCCGCTCAGCCGGCAGGCTGAACTCCAGCACGTACTCGTCCCGGATCCTCTCTTCCCAGGGGGTGTGATAGGTGGCGGCCAGCACATACTTCCGGCCTGGCCGGATCGCCTCGCTCCCCTGGGTCCAGGCCAGTTGAAACTCGTACATCTGGGTCCGGGTCCAGTGGAGACGCACCTGTTCGGCGCTGTCAATGGTCAGAGCCCAGAAGGCCAGCGGCTCACCCCTGCGCTCCCCGGAGGCCTTCTGGTAGCTCCACAGCTCGAAGTAGAACAGCCCGACCGCCTTGGCCGGATCACCGAACCGATCCAGCGGGCCGAGCACGACCAGGATACCGTCGGGGACGTCGTCGTCGTCGAAGCTGGCGATCTTGGTGAAGGGCTGGATCTTAATAGTGTGCGGGAGCATGAGTCCGAGCATATCGCGACGCTGACGCTCAGTCGGGATATAAGACGGACCGCTCGAGCGACACCCCAGGCCCGCTGCGCAGACGAGGACGAAGGAACAGAGAAGACGCATCCATGCCGAATTCAGGGTGACCATGGCAACGCGGATTGTAGGAAGGTTGAACGATCGCTGTCAAGCAGGTCAATAGCCCAGACCCATACAGCCGGGATCAGCGGGCACGTTCTCGCCACTGATGCACCGCTGGAACAGGCCGAAGTCGCCTTGATCGACATCGCCGTCCCAGTCCAGGTCGGCCGCGATAAAGCCCTGCCCATCGCGTGTGAGGCTGCAGCCCGCAGGCAGGTTGGGATTGTAAGAGCCAGCGGGGCCGGTTGAGCAGGTCTCGAAGATGTCGTAGTCGCTCCGGCCCTCAGCGACAAAGACGTCCACGTCGCCGTCGCCGTCGAAATCGGCGGGCACTACCCCGGAGGGCTCGTCGCAGGCGTCGCCGATCCCGTCGCCGTCCCTGTCCTCCTGCAGCGGGTTGGGAACCTCGAGGCAGTTGTCGCAAACGTCGCCGACGCCGTCGCCGTCGAGGTCGGCCTGATCGGCGTTGGGCTCATTCGGGCAGTTGTCCCCGGCATCGGGGACGCCGTCGTTGTCGCTGTCCGCCGGCGGCGGCGGGCTCGGCGGCGAAGACGACTCGTTGCAGTCAGGTATCCCGTTGCCGTTGAGATCCTCGTCGGGCACCCCGCAGCCGCAGGCACCCGGAGCAGTCTTGTCCGGGTCGCGCGGGCAGCCGTCCAGGCAATCCACCACGCCGTCGCCGTCGGTGTCCTCGTCCGGCACGCCGCAACCACACAGGCCCGGCTCGATCTTGTTCGGATCGTCCGGGCAGCCCTCCAGGCAGTTCAGCACGCCGTCGCCGTCGGTGTCCTCGTCCGGCACGCCGCAGCCACACAGGCCCGGTTCGACCTTCTCCGGATCATCCGGACAATCGTCAAAGCAGTCCGTGGTCCCGTCGCCGTCGCGGTCGCTCGACGGATCGACACTGTCCGACACCCCACAGCCGCACACGCCGGGGTCGATCTTGTTCGGATCCTGCGGGCAGCCGTCGATGCAGTCCAGCGCCCCGTCGAGGTCGGTGTCGGTCGGATCCTCCGGGACGTTGCACCCGCACACACCGGGATCGATCTTGGCAGGATCATCGGGGCACAGGTCGATGCAGTCGGGCGTCCCATCGCCGTCGCTGTCGGTGTCCGGCGTGCCGCAGCCGCAGATCCCCGGCTCGGTCTTGTCGAGATCGTCGGGGCACTCGTCGCTGGGGTCAGGGATGATGAACTCCTTGATGTCCCCGGCCTGGAAGTCGTGGCCGAGGATCATGACCGCCGCCCGCACGGGTTGGCCGGTAGCGTAGGTCCCGTTGACCCGAACGATGGCGGCCAGGTCCGGGCCGATGGGATAAGCGGTCTCAAACGACGGCACGTGCAGGTCGGCGTGGTGGACTTCGACGTTGAGGATGATGTACCGAACCGTGACGTCGGCATCAACGCTGCTTTCGCTGATGACCTGGAGGGTTACCGGTTCGCCGAACTCGGGAACGGTGGCAGCGGCCGGCTTGCTGGAGTTGATCCCGTTGATTCCACCGGTACCACCAGCTCCATTGGACTGCCCGTCACCCGACGCGGCGCCATCGAAAAGCGAATCGAGCAGACCGGCAAGCTGGTCCGAATTGAGGTTCCCGTCCGGGCACCCGGCAAGAACCACGGTCAACAGGCAGATGGTACAACTCAGACGTCTCACTGACTTCGGTCCCCAGAAGGGTCTACATCAAACGCCGTGTTCGAGACGGGAACCTCTACCCCGACGCCGATCCCCAGGAATCGCTCCGGTCGGGATGGTCCACGCAACGTCCCTCACCCGCCTCCCCACACCCGCCGCGCCGATTACTCAACTATAGCAGCAAACCACGAGCGAAATCAACCGGCCGCCAGGACCCGGAATACCCCAACCTCTTGCCCCCAAACAACTTACGTACACTACTGGTTTGGCGATGGCGGAGGCGGGGCGTCAGAACAGCCCGGTAATCCTCCCGTCGGCGTCGATGTCGATGTCCATGGCGGCGGGATGGCGGCCAAATGCAGGCATGGTCTGGATCGTCCCCACCAAGGGAGTGAGGAATCCAGCCCCGCCGGCCAGGCGGACGTTCCCCACCGGCAGCCGGAAGCCCGTCGGGCGGTCCTTGCGCCACGCCTCGTGCGAGAGGGAGTACTGGGTCTTGGCCACGCAGATGGGCAGCTCGTCGAATCCGAGCCGGGTCAGCAACTCGATGGCGGTCTCGGCGGGTCGCTCATAATCCACACCGTCGGCCCCGTAGACCTTGGTCGCAATCGTCTCGATCTTTTTCTTGATGGGCCAGTCGTTTTCGTAGAGGAACCGGAACGATGATTTCGTCCCCGCCTCGGCGGCACGGATAACAGCGTCCGCCAGGGGCTGGGCACCCGCTCCGCCCTTCGTGTGCGCCTCGCTCACCGCCACCGCGAACGCTCCGGCCGCCCGGGCCGCATCCCCGATCACTGCGATCTCCTCTTCGCCATCACTGGGAAACCGATTGATCGCAACCACGCAGGGCAGTCTGGCCAGGGCAATGTTCTCCAGATGCTTGACCATGTTGCACAGACCGGCCCGGACCGCGCCGACGTCGGGCTCGACGATGGCCGGGTCGATCGGCCGGCCGGGAATCACCCGGAACCGACCGCTGTGGGCCTTCACCGCCCGGACCGTCACGACGAGCACCGCCACGTCCGGCCTGCGTCCCGAGGTGCGGCACTTGATGTGGCAGAACTTCTCGAAACCCATGTCTGCCCCGAACCCCGCCTCGGTCACCACATAATCCATGCACCGCAGCGCGATCTCGTCGGCGAGGATGGAACTGTTCCCGTGGGCGATGTTGGCGAACGGGCCGGCGTGCACGAAGGCCGGCACCTGCTCGATGGTCTGCAGCACGTTGGGCATGACGGCGTCCTTGAGCAGGACGGTCATGGCCCCGGCGGCCTTGATCGCTTCGGCGAAGACGGGAATGTCCTGGTGGGTGTAACCGATGACGATCCGGCCCAGCCGCTGGCGAAGGTCCGCGAGCGATTCGGCCAGGGCGAGCACCGCCATGACCTCGCTCGCCGCCGAGAGGTCGAAACCGGTCTCGCGTGGGAACCCGTGGCCGCCGAGCCCGACCACGATGTCGCGCAGGGCGGCGTCGTTCATGTCCACACATCGCCGCCAGAGGACTTTCATGGGATCGAGCCGGCCCGGGTTGCCCTTGACCATCGTGGTGTCGATCATCGCGCTGAGCAGGGCGTGAGCACTGGAGACGGCGTGCATGTCGCCGGTCAGGTGGAGGTTGAAGTCCTCCATCGGCAGGACCTGGGCATAGCCGCCGCCGGCCGCCCCGCCCTTGATGCCGAACACCGGCCCCATGGACGGCTGACGGATGCAGCAGGCAGCCCGCTTGCCGAGGTGAGTCAGCGCCTGGGCCAGCCCGATCGTCGTTACCGTCTTGCCCTCGCCCATCGGCGTGGGCGTGATGCCCGTGACCACGACGTACTTGCCCAGGTGATCGTCACCGAGCCGGGCAATTGACTCCAGGCGGACCTTGGCCTTATAGCGGCCATAGGGTTCAACCTCACTCTCCAGCAGGCCGAGCCGACCCGTGATCTCCCGGATCTCGAGAAGCTTCGCCTCCTGGGCAATGTGCAGGTCGGATTTCATGAACCTTCGTCTCGCAAACGCTCGCAAGCGCTGTTGATGCGTGGGGCGAGTCAATTCCCCCCGGCTGGCGCGGTAGCGGTTGCCGCCGGCGGGGCCGAGGGCGGGGGTCGCACTCCCGCTTTGCGTCCGCGATATCCGACACGCGCCACCCGCCAGTACGAGAGCCCCCCGACGGTCTCTTTTATCAGTTCGATTTCGAGAGTGGCCTGCTGCTGCTTTGCCGGAGCGGTCTCGGTCGGGTCGTGCGACACGGCGTAGAGAACGGAAGTGCGTTGGCCCTCCGGGTCCGGTTCTTCCTGCATCTTCGTGACGGCCTCTTGGAGATCCGTGTCGAAGCTGCGCACGTAATGGGCGACGATCGGGGCCCACTGCCTGGTGAAGTCGAACAGCCGCCGGTCACGCTCGTCGCCCAGGTCGGTCTTCTTTTCCGCTCGGTCCTGATTGATGACATTCAGGAGCCGCTGCTCGATCTCGGAGTACGCGGCCAGCGAGTAGGTCAGCTTCAGGGCCGCCTTCTGTTTCTCGTGCTCGTGGGCCTGGGCGGCTTGCACGTCGTCGGCCAGCGAACGCAGCAACACGTACGCGACCTGGCTGGGCGTGGCGGCCGCGTCGAGCGTGACCCCGTAGGCTTCGACCGTCTTGACCGCGGCCGGAGGTACCTCCTCCTCGGGTTTCGTGCACCCGGACCAGAAGGCAACGGCCGTCCCGGCTGCGATCAGCACTACACGGCCCCAGCCCCGGCGCCTCGGCCCGGGACCCGCTGCAAACACTTCTGCGGAGAGCAGTGGAATCATCATGATGAGCGGGGAGTCTAGCACAATGGCGACCCGATGCAAACGGTTGCCCCCCCGGCACTGCCCCGGTAGACTCCGGACTAATGGCGGAGTTCAACCGCAATCTGTGGGCGCCCTGGCGAATGGAGTACATCCGCTCGCTCAACAAGGACGGCGATGAGTGCGGATGCTTCCTGTGCCGATACGCCGAGACCCCCGACCGCGATCCCGAAAACCACGTCGTGTGGCGGGGCGACACCTGCCTGACCACGTTCAACCGGTTCCCTTACTGCAACGGGCATTTGCTGTCGGCCCCGCTGGCCCACGTGGCCGATCTCGACGGCCTGGATGACGCCACGCTGAACGAGTTGATCCGGCAAGTCCGCGACGCCAGGCGGTTGCTCGCCGAGACAACGGGAGCCCAGGGGTTCAACATCGGCATGAACTTCGGCCGATGCGCCGGGGCGGGGTTGCCGGGACATCTCCACGTTCACATCGTCCCCCGCTGGGAGGGCGACACGAACTTCATGCCCGTGCTGGGCGACCTCCGCGTGATCTCCCAGAGCATCGAAGCACTGCTCCGGCAGATGCGGGAGTCAGCCCCCGGGCTGGGGTTGCCGCCAGTTCGAGGTTGACTCAAGGCAGATGGAGGCACCCAGAGATGGAGAGACGGGTCAGGCGTGGGACAGCGGGCGACGGGCAGAGGTGCAGATGTTCGGTCAGGATGCGCTTGCCGTTCGCCGTTCCTCTCACTTGCGGCTTCGCAGCGGTTTTCGGCACGGTCTTCGGTTGTGCGGCGACAGCGGCCCGGACACATCACTACGACGTTGTGGTCTATGGCGGCACGGCGGGCGGGGCGATCAGTGCCGTCGCCGCAGCACAAGAGGGTGCGTCCGTCGCCCTGCTGGAACCACGGCGGCACATCGGGGGCATGGTCTCGGGCGGACTGGGGCGCACCGACTTTGGCAAAAAGGAAGTGGTCGGCGGCATGTCACGCGGGTTCTTCGAGCGCGTCGGGCAGCACTACGGTGAGCCGATCGCCTGGTACTTCGAGCCCCACGTCGCCGAGCAGGTCTTCAGGAATTGGCTGGAAACGGCCGGTGTTGCCGTCTTCTTCGAGTACCGCCTGGACACGGTCCACAAGCAGGCGGCAAGGGTGGTCCGGGCAAAAATGGAAAACGGCGCGGTGTTCGCGGCCAGGGTCTTCATCGACGCCAGCTATGAAGGGGACCTGATGGCCCGGGCAGGTGTTGCCTACACCTGGGGCCGCGAAGGACGGGACAAGTACGGCGAATCGCTCGCGGGCCGGATTGAGCACAGCCCCAAACACCAGTTCAACGTCCGGGTCTCACCCTACGACGACCGCGGGCAGTTGTTGCCCTGTGTCTGGAGGGGTGATCCGGGCCGGCCCGGCCAGGGCGACCGGAAGGTGCAGGCCTACAACTTCAGGCTGTGCCTGTGCAGCCGAAAGGACAACCAGGCCCCCTTCCCCAAGCCTGCGGACTACGAAGCCGGGCGATACGAGCTGCTGGAGCGATACCTGCATAAGGCCAAACCGGCCAAGCTCGGCGACATCATGCACATCGGGCGGATGCCAAACGACAAGACCGACGTCAACAACAACGGCCCGTTCTCCACGGATCATATCGGCGGAAGCTGGGAGTACCCCGACGCGGACTACCGGCAACGGCAGGAGATATGGGACGATCACGTCAGCTATGTGCAGGGATTGTTTTACTTCCTGGCCAACGACCCCGGCGTACCGAAGCACCTGCAGAACGAGCTGAACACCTGGGGGCTGGCCAGGGACGAGTTCGTCGATACCGGTCACTGGCCACACCAGTTGTACGTCCGCGAAGCTCGCCGCATGATCGGCCAGTACGTCATGACGCAGGCCGATTTGCAGACCCAGCGGACCAAGCCCGACTCGATCGGCATGGGGTCGTACAACAGCGACTCGCACAACGTGCAGCGCATCCCCACTCCGGACGGGGCGGTAGTCAACGAGGGCGACATGCAGGTGCCGGTCCGGCCCTACGAGATCGCCTACCGCGCGATCACGCCGAAGCGCGGCGAATGTGAGAACCTTCTGGTACCCGTATGCGTGTCTGCTACGCACGTCGCCTATTCGTCGATCCGCATGGAGCCGGTGTACATGATCCTGGGGCACAGCGCGGGGGTGGCGGCCGCCCGGGCGGCCAGGCATGACGTGCCTGTCCCGGAGGTGGACATCGCGTGGCTGCAGTCTCGCCTCCGCCGGCAGGAACAGATCCTCTCGCTCGACGACGTCACCGCTGCCGCCCCGTACGTGGGCGTCAAATCGCTGCCGGGGATCGTGGTGGACAACGCCGCCGCCGTGGTGACGGGCACCTGGGTCTGGTCTACGTCGGTTCGGCCCTTCGTGGCCAACGACTACATTCACGACGGCAACGAAAGCAAGGGCCAGCGGAAGGTCCGATTCATTCCGAATCTGCCCGCTGACGGCGATTACGAGATCCGAGTCGCTTACACTGCACATCCCAACCGCGCGACCAACGTGCCGATCACGGTCAACGCCGCCAACGCGCCCAGGACCCTGAAACTCAACCAACGAAAACCACCGGACCAGGCCCCCTTCAGTTCGCTGGGCACGTTTCCCCTTCGTGCCGGTGGCAGTGGCTACGTTGAAATCGGCACCGCCGGCACTGACGGCCATGTTATCGCCGACGCCATCCAATGGCTGCCGCAGCAAGAGAGTCCTGAATCGCAGACGGGACGCGAGGCCGTAAGCGGCAGATAGACGGTGTACCCGCAGCTCCGCGATCGAGATCGCTCATGCAAGAAACCACCTGCCTGGTCTGTGGTCACGACCGTTTCAAGTCCCATCTCGACATTCTGCTGAAATGCCCGGCCTGTGGGTTCGTCACGGCCCGGCGCGACGGCAAGGGTGATATCCGCAGTTTGTACCAGGGGGGTTACTTTACCGGCGAGGAGTACCTCGATTACCGCGCTGACGAGGCCCTGTTCAGGAAGACCTTCCGCAAGCGTTTGAACGACGTGTTGCGCCGCAAGTCGAGCGGGCGGTTGCTGGAGATCGGCTCTGCCTACGGCTTCTTCCTCGATCTGGCCCGGGAGCATTTCGACGTCGTCGGCTTCGAGGTGAACCGCGAAGCATCCCGCTATGCTAGCGAAACCTTCGGCCTCGACGTCCGGACCACCGATTTCCTGGAGGCCGATCCCGCCGACATCGGCGGGCTATTCGACGTCACGGTGATGTGGGACGTCATCGAGCATCTCGAACGGCCCGACCTGGTTCTCGCCCGGATTGCCGAGTTCTCGAAGCCCGGCGCACTGCTCTACGTCACCACCGGTGACATCGGCAGTCTCCTCGCTCGCTGGCGGGGACGCAAATGGCGTCTCATCCATCCTCCCTCGCACCTGCACTACTTCGACCGCAGCACACTGACCCGGCTGCTGGGCAACCACGGGTTCAGGGTAATCGAGGTCCATCTGGTAGGCGTCGCCCGCAGCTTGCGGCAAATCCTCTATTCCATTCTGGTCTTGGGTTCTGACATGCCGCGGGCATACGCCGCCCTGAAGAAGGTCATCCCCCCGAGCTGGGGTCTCACGCTCAACACGTTCGACATCATGCTCGTGGTGGCCCAATCGACGGCTTGACGGCCCGGTGGACCCCGCCGAAGCTGAACTCGCCGGTCAAGTGTGCGAAAGGGCAAAGTGTCCATACGCCGCGCGAGGCAGCAAGCGGCTTACGGTTCGATCTTCGTTCCCAGGAGCCCAAGGAACCTGGCGAGCCAGGCAGGGTGCGCAGGCCAGGCCGGCGCGGTGACCAGGTTCCCGTCCACGTGGGCCTGATCCAGCGGGATTTCGACGTAGGTGCCGCCGGCTTTGCTGATGTCGGGGCCCACCGCCGGATAGGCACTGCACGTCTTGCCTTCCAGGGCGCCCGCCGAAGCCAGCAGTTGGGGGCCGTGACAGATCGCAGCGATCGGCTTGTTCGTCCGCACGAAGTGCTGGACGATCTTCAAGACCTGTTCATTGAGGCGGAGGTACTCGGGGGCCCGGCCGCCGGGGATGACCAGACCGTGGTAGTCGTCCGGACGGATCCCGGCGAAGGTGGCGTTCAGCTCGAAGTTGTGCCCTCGCTTCTCGCTGTAGGTCTGATCGCCCTCGAAGTCGTGCACCGCCGTCCGAACCTTCTCCCCGGACTTCCTGCCCGGGCAGACGGCGTGGACGGTGTGGCCCACCATGGCCAGGGCCTGGAACGGCACCATGACCTCGTAGTCCTCCACGAAGTCGCCCACGATCATCAGGATTTTTCTCGCGCTCATGCCTGGTCACCTCTGGTTTTCTAGTCGCAGGGGGCTATGGTCACGCCCGATGTGATATCACAAGCGGCACCGGCTCGCCAGTACCGACGCGCCGGCCTTTCGTGCTGGCGAGGATTTCCCGGCCCGCCGGGATCGTGTAAGATGAGCTGTCATGAACTTTGGAGGTGGTCCATGAGACTCCTGACAGCTTCACTCTGTTTCGGGCTATCCGTTTCGGCCGCGATGGCTGCCGATCGCCCGAACATCATCTTCATCATGGCCGACGACCTGGGCTACGGCGACCTGGGCTGCCACGGGCAGCAGAAGATCAGGACGCCGAAGATCGACGGGCTCGCGGCCGAGGGCATGCGGTTCACCCAGTTCTACTCGGGGTGCACCGTTTGTGCCCCCGCCCGGTCAACCCTGATGACCGGCCAGCATACCGGGCATACCCGGGTCCGCGGGAACTTCGGCAAGAAGCCACACGAACGCATTCCACTGCGAGCCGAGGACGTGACGGTGGCGGAAGCCCTCAAAAAGGCGGGCTACACCACCGGCATCGTCGGCAAGTGGGGCCTGGGCGAGCCCGATACGACCGGCATCCCCAATCGGCAGGGGTTCGATTGCTGGTTCGGCTATCTCAACCAGCGCAACGCCCACAGCTACTATCCGCCGTATCTGTGGAAGAACCAGGAGAAGTACCCACTCCCCGGCAACGCCGACGATAAGAAGGAGCAGTACTCCCATGACCTGATGACGCGCGAGGCCCTGGCTTTTCTCAGGCGCAGCAAGGACAAGCCCTTCTTCCTGTATCTGCCCTACACGATTCCGCACGGCAAGTACCAGGTGCCCAGCGACGAACCCTACTCCAAGACGAACTGGCCCCAGCAGATGAAGAACCTGGCGGCAATGATCACGCGGATGGACGCTGACATCGGCAAGATCATGAAACTGTTGAAAGACCTCGATCTGGACGACAAGACGCTCGTGCTGTTTTGCAGCGACAATGGCCCGGCGGTGCAGGAAGAGTTGTTTGACAGCAATGGCCCGCTGCGAGGCAAGAAACGCGACCTGTACGAGGGCGGCATCCGCGTGCCCATGATCGCCCGCTGGCCGGGCAGAATCAAAGCCGGCGTCGTCAGCGACCAGGTATGGGCAATGTGGGACTTCCTGCCCACCGTGGCGGAGATCGCCGGCACCAGGCCGCCCGACAACATCGATGGTATCTCCATGCTCAACGCGCTGCTGGGCAGGGAACAAAAGAGCCACGAGTTCCTCTATTGGGAATTCCACGAGACCAAGAAGATGTCCCAGGCGGTGCGCATGGGCGACTGGAAGGCGGTCATTAAGGCCGGCGGCAAGCTCGAACTGTACAACTTGAAAACCGACCTCGGGGAGTCCAGAGACGTCTCTGATGGGCATCCCGACGTCGTGGCCAGAATCGAGGACTACCTGAACACCGCCCGGACGGAATCCGAACACTGGCCGACGCGCTGATCGCTAGGTGGGTCGAAGACAGGTTTCGACGGCGGAACTTGCCGAATCCTCCGTTCAGTGGGGAACAATGCTGACATGCGAACCGGCCGACTCAGCGTCATTCGACGACCGCAGATGTTCGCCTCCGACGCCCGCCGCGTCATCACGCGCCTCTTCGTGCCGGGTAGTGAAACCCACGTCCGGGCGCTGATCGGCCGCATCCTCAAGCTCGACGAACTGGAGGTGTCGAGGCTCATCGGCCAGGTGGAGCAGGCTTTTGACTCGCGCCACTACGACCTTGCCTCGGCGTTTCGCTCCCATTACGACGAGGTCGCGACGTACATTGAGAACGACGACGCGATCAGCGAAGATCGCCGCTTGCTCATCGGGGCTTACTTCACCAAGGAGTACTCATTCGAATCGGCTGCGCTGTTCAACCCGTCCATGGTGGCCCACCCTGATCAGGGCGGGCTGCCGTCAGGAGCTGTGCGATTCCTCATGAGCTTACGGGCCACCGGCGAGGGCCACGTGTCGAGCATCGTGTTCCGGGCAGGCGTGATCGACGGCAGCGGCGACATGATCGTCGATCCCCCCAGCCCGTACGCCCGAAGCCCGGAGCTGTTGAAACACCATCCAAACGAGAAACAGACGTTCTTCCTGAAGCTGATCGAGATGGGCGCGTATAACAACACGGCCGGGGATCTTCTCGATCGCCTTCCCGATCGGTTCACGGACGGCGACCTGGATCGGGCTCTCGATGAGATGGCCCAATTGGAACCGCCAGCGCAGCGCTTCGAGGAGACGGCGCGGGACCTTCGCTGGTTGGCCCGTTCAGACTATGTACTCAAGCTGCCGGCCAACCGTTGTCCCTCGGAAATCGTCATCTTCCCAGCCACGGAGAACGAGAGCCGCGGCATGGAGGACATGCGGCTGGTTCGATTCACGGACGACGACGGCAAAGTCTGCTACTACGGGATCTACACCGCCCACAACGGCTTCCGCAGCCTGCCGCAGTTGCTGGAAACGGAGGACTTCCATTACGTCCAGGTGACCCCGTTGCACGGCAAGTACGTTCAGAACAAGGGGCAAGCGTTGTTCCCGCGGAAGATCAACGGCTGGTACGTGATGATCGCCCGGCTGGACGGTGAAAACCTGTATCTGATGCGGTCCAAGAGCGTCCGCTTCTGGAACGAGGCGGAGAAACTGCAGATCCCGACGCACCCGTGGGAATACGTTCAGATCGGCAATTGCGGCCCACCTCTGGAGACGCCCAAAGGCTGGCTGCTGCTGACCCACGGCGTGGGGCCAATGCGGGAATACTGCATCGGCGCATCGCTCCTCGATCTTCAGGACCCCTCCCGCATCATCGGCCAGACCGCCGAGCCGATCCTGGTCCCCACCGAAGCTGAGCGCGACGGCTACGTCCCCAACGTCGTGTACTCGTGCGGCAGCATGATCCACGGGGATCGAGTCATCATCCCGTACGCGATGGCCGATTCCGCGACCGGCGTCGCGACGGTCGCTCTGGCAGAACTGCTCGACCTTCTTGCCGGATAGTCCTGTGAACCAGCGGCCGGGGGCTCCGTGACAGTTCCGGCGGGGACCTTCGGGCGGAGAAGGGGACGGCACCTCGCTTTTCCGAACCCCGACCGTCAGGGAGGGGAGTATCTGCGGATGCGCCA
>Ga0307434_1000594_pt1 | contig 22962 bp, 18 predicted proteins | sample SalMarWE160220MG_FD_202156 | JGI IMG/M metagenome (GOLD analysis project Ga0307434, IMG submission 202156) | Salt marsh sediment microbial communities from the Plum Island Ecosystem LTER, Massachusetts, United States - WE1603-220 | ecosystem: Environmental > Aquatic > Marine > Intertidal zone >... | reverse complement strand
GGGCGGCATTTCAGAGCCGAGCAGTACCTTTACAGGCCTGCGGACCCCTAGAGCCACACCCCCGTCAAGTAGACATTCTACTTGACAAAGGTATGCCCGTCACCTGTAAAATTCAATGGTAGACCCTAAGGTTTCTAAGGTTTGCCCGGCTGTTAACCGGGATGTTTGTGGGTTCGAGTCCCACCTCCGGAGCCATTCTTTACTTTTCTTCGAACTCCTAAACAGCCCCCCATAATACCTTCTGCCCCGGCTGACGCGTCAGCAATAAATAGTAGAAGCCGCTTTGGCATTACTTGCTATACCGACTAACAAGAAAAGCGCCAAAACAATCAAGGCAGCGGTTCTTACGAATCCTTAACGTAAATCTGTTAGCCGCTCAGGCCGAAGAGCTTTTCCCTTAATCGCCGGTTGTTGTCAGCTTGAACCTGAAGGGCTCGGTAAATACCAGCGATGGGTCGCCGGTTGCCGGATCAGTTGGCCCGTCCTTAAGATAAAATGCTACTTCAATGCTGCGCTCGTCGATATCGTACAGCATGGTCCAGAGCGTCCGGTGGGGCAGAGGACCGACCGATCTTTCAGCTATGTCGGTGGTATGAGCATAGACCAGGCTCATTGCCTCCCTGACATCAGCCGGTGAAAATTTCCCCTGATGACCCTTCACATAATCGTCAAGTTTGACATAGCGGTAGAAAGTATTGTAAGTGCCTTTAGGAGAATAGGGCGGGAACTTGCTGATGTCGGAATGGAGGAAAATTGAGTGATTGGTTATGACCTGAGGCTGGCCGTTATTTTCGGTGAAGTGATAACTGAAATCATTGGGCGAGATATCGAAAATGAAAGCCTTGCCAAAGCGGTCACAGATCTGAAGATGCCCGGGCAGGAATCCGGCGACCAGCTTGTTATTGAGGATCACCACTTTGGCTTCCTCCACCGTGGCGCAGGTTTCCAGGATCAATCTGTCCAGTTGCAGCATATTCAGGCCGCCAACGTCATCGCCCAGTGGATTCACATCGGTATTTGGCGTGCCGAGATCATCTTCCAGCAGGGCGACGATCAGGCCTTCGGAATTCATCCCGCCCTGGAAGCCGTTCAATAAGTCCAGAGCGCCGACGACGATAGAAGGATACCCCTTATCAGGGTAGAGTTCCAGGACGAAATTTCTGGAATAAAGATTATGATCTCCCTCGATCCGCTCCAGTCCCATCATCTCCCGCATGGTCGCTGTATGAAAATCTACATTATGACCAAGAAGGTTGTGGCCGTTGGTCGTAGAACCGGCCGGAAAAAATAGCGCCGAGCAGCCAGCAGGGGCGATAGAGATATCGTAATAAAGGCCACTGGTGACACAAGTGTTATCTGTGGGAGATAGGCCGTATGATTTAGCCACACCTTTCATCCGCTCAAGCAGGATCGGGTAGTTCTTTTTCATGTACTGGCGGCGGGCCTCGGCGTAGATCGGCCCGGCATAAGTGCCGAGCTTCTTGATGCCGAGCCATTCCTGGGCGATCTCTCCCAGGGCCTTACCGATCTCCTCGTTGGTACCGCGCAAAACGATGTGCCGGACCTCCAGATAAGTATCCGGCTCCTTGGCCACTAGCACTTCATTGGTGACTATGGTCGGGTTGGCGTTTTTGGCTAAGGCGCCTGTCCCGGATCCAGCGATGAAGCAAGAAACAAGCAAAAAGCTGAGTAACTTTTTCATGATTTCCTCCTTATTAAGAATATCGCCTCAAGCCATCCTTGCCCACACAAGAGGATGAAGCACCTACAATGGTAGACCCCAGATTCCCGTTCGCGAGGCTCCCCGAGATCATGGGAGAACCCGGAGCCACGGAACCTTCGAGAAGTCTTCCTTGTCAAAGGTGTATACGTTTTCCAGACCCTCTGCTTTTGCGAAGCAAGCCAGATATGCGTCCGTGTAATCAATGTTCAGTTCAGCGTGGAGAACGGCTGCTTCCTCCAAGAGGCGAGAGTTATCCACGTGAATGTTGCGTAGGTTCAGAATAGCAATTGCTTTTTCGGCAGCCTCCTGTTTGGACAAGTCAAACACAGAGGTTTCCAAGACCCAGATGATCTCAGCGATCACGAGCGGCGGAACGACTAGCTGGATCTCGCCTCTCTCCGCCTGCTGTAGGATCTTCTCAGCCTGTTCGGCCTGATCAGGAGGAGCTCCGGTTAGGTAGCGAAGGAAGAAGCAGGTATCGACGCTAGCTCTTGGGATGGGCATGACGAGCAGTGTGCTCCTCACGGGCGATTCGTCGGAGTTCTTTGATGGACTTGAAAGGCTTTTGTGTTTTCACTGAACCGCGCATTTCAAGAAGAGATCTCCTTTTTATCGGGAGAACTCTTACCGAATCTCCCTCTTCGATGAACATCAATCCGTCCCCCTGTTTTAGGTTCCAGCGACGGGCGATTTGCGCGGGGATGGTGATCTGCTTTTTCGAGGAAAGTGTGGCAATTGTCATGGTTCTTCCCCTCCTTTTGCGTATCTCCTTACCCTCATATTATGCCTTACTTTTCCGTCCTGTCAAGGCTCGATGCTCATAGCGCGGCGTCCTCGCAATCGGACTGGCAACCAGGCTAAATGAACTCTCATTCGAGGGACATAGACCCTATTTCAGGCTGCTCCTTGAGGGATTATAGTGTGCGTCCAGGGAATTCTCTACAACGAAATCCTAATAACGAAGGTCTGACCATAAAGGTTCCGATCAATCCTGCCAGGCTGACGAATCGGACCTCCCATGCCTCTGTACTGTCGAGCGTATTCTTGATCGACATCTGTCGTCACAACCCAGTTATGCCCCGCAGGATATCGGCGGCGAAAGGCCAAAAAAGGGGACTCCGGTATAGAACTGTGGTATTATCGAGCATAGAGGTAGGAACGGATGACTGACAAATTGACACCACAGAGACGAAGCTGGAACATGAGTCGTATCCGCTCTGCTGACACAAAACCCGAAATGGTGCTTCGATCCGTGCTGCACCGCATGGGATTTCGTTTTCGGCTCCATCGCCGGGAACTTCCGGGCCGACCCGATATTGTCCTTCCGAAATACCACACGGTTATCTTTGTCCACGGATGCTTCTGGCATCAGCATCCCGGGTGCATTGAGGCTGTACGGCCGAAGACGAACGAGAAGTACTGGGCAACGAAGCTTGAAGGCAATGTGAAACGCGACGAGAAGAACCGCCGTGCCCTCCGCAAAGAGGGATGGCGTGTGTTTCGATTCTGGGAGTGTCAGATCGAGAAAGACCCGATTCGCATTGCCATGCGGATAGCGAAAGAACTCCGGGGGATTACGAAAGAGTCAGCGGAATACGCTCTCCCGTCACGGGCTGAGTTGCTTAAGGCTGCCGAGTCCCGTGCAGGCTACAACAAAAAGCGGTAGATGAGTGCCCGCCCACCGGCTTTCCGCAGTACAGAGCATCATATATCGCCTTGCCCAAGACTGCGCCAAGTTGGGGCGGTATGGCATCGGAGACCTGCCGGATCTGGTCACTGAGCGTGCCCAGCAACTCATAGTCACCTGGGAAACCTTGGAGAAGCATAGCCTCATAGACACTGAGTCGTCTCTGAGCGTCGGGGTGAATGTGAATCTCGCGGTTCCCGTATGCGACTGTCGGGCTCGGCTTCTCCCATTGCAGAACACGAAATGATCGTCCCTGCTTGTGGCCCTTGGTGAGGGAACCATCGGTGAACTTCCTCGACCGGGGGTACATGGTCCAGTGATTTGGGTGAAATGCTATATCATCCTTCCGTATTCCACGCTTGAAGAGCAATGGCGGTGGGAGTCCCTTTAATTTGCTCGCAACGGTCAGAGGAACACTTGTTTCTGCTGTCGGAAATTTGAACTTAAGGTCCGGGTGTCTGAGCTTATTGAAACCCACGATGAACACACGGCAGCGATGCTGTGCCACACCAAAACCGGCTGCGTCGAGTTCTCCCTCGAAGAGCTTGAATCCAGCGCGAGAGAATAGCCTCTTGATGGTCGTGTATTCCTTCCGGTGCTTCGGCGATGTGATGCCCTTGACGTTCTCGAATACGAAGAAATCGAGGTCGTATTCCTCGTTGAGGACACGCAGCATGCATGCGTAGCGACGCGGTAACAGATGCCTTGCATCGTTGCCATTGAAATGCACGTTCCCGTTTGAGAATGTCTGGCATGGTGCACCGCCAATCACGCCTCGTGGCGGCACCGAGCTGCAGTTCTTACTGTACAGTTCGACGATGGTCTCAGGGTCTGTTTCTGCTAGGTTAGCGACGTGACAGACATCCTTGTCACGATTGTGGTTGTAACTCTCCACAGCTATCGCATCCACATCAAGAGCCAGTCCGATCGAGAATCCCGCTGACGAGAATCCGAGATCAAAACCGCCACAGCCGGAGAAGAAGCTGATAACGGATTTTGTCTCCGCTGGCCGGTTTTGGCTGGTCTTGTGTGTCTTGTGTTGCATGGTCCTCAATCTGTCCTATAAATGATAGTGTTCTGTGTCTCGGTATAGTCACCGGAGCGATAGTCACGATTGAGACCATAGACTGCCACCCGCTTTCCTATCGCTGTGTGGTGCAGGAGCGGATGCCGATCCGTGGAGTCGGTTAGGTTGCGAACAGTGATACAGGATGACGTGGGTGAATCATCTTCTGCAATCTTCATACACACTTTCCCATTGCGCAGGCATGTCGTCTCTCTGAGAAATCCCTGTACATCAACAGGCCACTTCTCCTGCGGCTCCTGTCGCTTTGCGATCCAGTAGGCCCGGCACGCCGGCCTGAACAGGCAAAACCTGCAATGCATGCTCTGCGGCGATGCGAGACCAGTGATCTCCGCACTCCCGTTCTCAACTTCCGCAATCCGTTTGTTGGCAGAGCGCAGAAATGTGCTTGCTTCTGCAAGTAAACGGTTGGCGTTCTCTGGGCTATAACGCACATCAACCGGAGTGCCCTGAAGCGGCACTATCTCCAATCGCGTAGGCCAAGCACCAGACTTGAGCCGATAGAGGGCCGCATAGAGTTCCAGCTGCACTTTGTATGCGCGCTTGAGTTCGCCGGGGCCTTCCCCTGCTCCAGAGTCCAGGATAGCTCCGCTCTTGTAGTCACACAAGACGACGCCCTCTTTTGTCATCGTCACGCGGTCAATGTATCCCCCGACCTGCCCGTCGTCAGACTCGACCCAGAATTCGAAACCCGTGGGCTGAGGAGATTGCCTAGGATGACCGTCGTGGGCTCGAAATGCATCATGCGCGATCTCTGCGGCTCTGCGACATGCCCGAAGCTTACGGACCTGGAAGTCCGGTATACTTCTACTCATAGGCACCTGATGCCGTCTCAGCGTCGAGAGCGCCATATTCCTCTCAGCCTCTAAAACCAGCTCGTCCCAAGTGGCGTCAACCTTCTCATTCCTTCCGCCGTGCAGCTGGCCGTGGCCCGCTGCCTCAAAAAGACGGTGGATAACAGAGCCCAGCTCCGCCAATAGTGATGGCGGAAGAAGTGGTTCGTTACCAGCTGCAGTCCAGACTTCGCGTAGCAGGCAGGCCTGCATCGCCGTGTATCGCGATGGCGATACACGGCGAAACTGCTTCACAACTAGGCTTTTCAAATTCATCTGTCCTGCTTTCTCGTCATCATGCCCCCAGACGCTGATACACCCAGCTCATCCGGCGGTGCAGATTGAATGTATCCACAAGACGAACGTCATCGTCTTGACTGAGTATGGCGAGCGCTTCCGCAAGGATTCCACCTGGATGAACCGTACTCCAAAGGGGATGGATGAGGATGACGTTCCTCCCCGCAACTGTCCAACCGTGGAGAGGTCCGAATTCCGCAGGTTCACAGGATTGAAACGATTGACAGAACGTGGTGCGAAGCACATCGGAAAAACCCAACCATCCGGATAGCTCCGGGGGACCGAAATCGCCCGCGACACCGCAGGGGTATGTCACGTCGGAAAGAATCCGAAGCACTGACATGCCTAGTCTCCAGTCCAACAGGCTGTGGTAACTCATGTTTCGATACAAGCAGAGGCAGTCGTAGCACGCTGACTGACAGCTCTGTGCATGTTCAGCGGAGAGAAGCTTACCAATGAAGGTGTCATCATCGTGCTTCGGCTCGGTGATTATATCGAGTATCTCGCACCAGTTGCTATCCTGCGACAGCCAAGCCGTGAAGCCGGCCCCATTCTCCAGGTGGTCGTTCAGAATAATTTCACCCGCGTAGGTTCCATCATCCAACTCGACGACTCGCACGTTACTAATGTCAATCTCCTCTGGGTCAATATCAAGCTTCTCAGCGACAACTGAACGCAGTATAAAAGCTGCCGAGTAATAGGCGGCTTTCACTGCGGCCCCTTGGCCAAGCTGTGACATCCTTCCAAGACTGTCACGGGCGAGCAGATCAAGGCACAGCGTCTGTTGCATCGATTGGGGTCGAATTCGCAGCACGTCCGTGACTTTCGGAGCCGCCAAGGCAACTGTGTCAACCTCTGGTGTCTCCGCGGTGAATATTACGTTGTTATCGCCTCTCACATTTTGATATCGCTCGTCAATCCACTGTTGGGACAGCGTCACGCCTCCGCGGCTCCATCGGGCCGTTCCAAGTGCTCCAATAAACATGCGGCCAGCACGATCGTTGATTCGGTAGACATGACCACCAAAGGTTGGAACGAGGTCAGTGTTTGTGCCCGGAACGACTGTCGGAGGCGCATCAGTTCTTTCTGCCACAGAACTCGTGCCGCGCGGAAGGAATTCGTCATCTGCCTTCGCATCGACGCCATGGCTGAAGGATGTCCTGAAGGCGGACGGTACGACGATCTTAAACACGCGGAACGCATTCTCACCCTCACGGCTATTCCCGCAGTCCGGACAACTATCGGGCCATGTGTCTTGGTCGTTGGTGCTGGTATCGGCAAAGTGGCAGAGATCGCACCGCGCCATCAACATTCTTCGTGGAAATGGATTCGGATCAACTGGTCTCCATCCACCTCTTGGATCCTTTAGCAGAGGAGCTGTAAATCCGATCGCCGTATAGACCCGTTTGTCCTTCGTTTTCTGCGAACCTGGAGCAAACTCCGTGATCGCGAGATCGAGATCCCTGTCAATTGACCGGGCCTCGCGGCTCCGGCAGTAATGATACAGATGTCTAACGCGGGATGGCATGCCGTACATAGGGAGAATTGCCCCTTCTGCAAGTCGCTCCGCCAAGCCATCGCCAGCGAGTTCCACGCTGTTTGCGCATTGCTCGATATCAGCGAAAAGCGTCTCGCTGATGTACATGACCATCTCATCAGCGGAAACACCCTCTGTACCAGCGAGAATGGCATCAACGATCTGCGGAACCTGTGGCGATATAGAAAGCCATTCCTCAATGGCCCGCCGACGTTCTGGCGTATTCAGCCAGTCGGCAACCGTCCCGAATTCTCCATGGCTGTCGGGCGGCATCGGGCTGTCCCACCAATGAACACCCGCATCTCGGAACGCCTCAGACAAACACGCTTTCGCCGCAAGGCGTTTTGCGATCTCTACTCTTGTCATGGACAGGAATGGAACGGGAGGCAAATCACCGGTGATACGACGGGGACGGCTGTAGTAGAACTCGTCATGACTACGCCCCCTACAGAGCGTCAACGCTGCTGCAAACGCCTGGCCACGCCTTCCAGCCCGGCCAACACGTTGCTGGTAGTTGAATCGCATAGGCGGCATGTTCGCCAACACAACGGCCTGTAAGCTGCCAATGTCAACACCGACCTCCATCGTGGTCGTCACACTGAGCAGGTCGATAGAATCAACCAGAGGAATCGGCGGACGAGTTCCGTCTGCCCGAGCGTGGACCACCACGTTTCTGAAGCATCGCTGCCGGTCTGGTTGATCATCCGTCTGAGCCGTCAGTTCCTCGCAATGCAATCGAAGGGGGCGTCGGCGCTCGACTGCTTCGCTCGCGTAGTAGTTCCTTCTGTGAAGGTCTCGGCACTGTGCATCCAGATCGACGCCTAATTCCGCAAGACATCCAGTACAGATCCCCGCCGCACGATGCATATGTACACGCTGGCAGGACGAACATACCCAAATGGGGTTGTCTTGAAGGCCAATTCTCACGAGCAAGCGGTGAGCTTGCAGCTTTGCTGATTGGTGCCCCCCGTCAACACAAACCGCAGACCACACTGCCGACATCAATTGGCGCTCTGGAACGTGATGGTATCTGGCACACGCCTTCAGGTAGTTTCTCGGTTTTGCTCTAGAAGCACTCTCCCAGTCAATCCAGTCATGTAGAGGGTATTCTTGAGGTACTTTTGGATAGCGAAATAGGTCACCCATCACCCGAACACATCCATGGCAGATTTCCCTGAAGACCGCACCCGATACTCCGGAATTGGACGCATGCCTATCCCAATCGGAATCGGTGATGTCCAAACACGGATAGCCCAGACCGGCAGACTCAAACCCGAAGTAACGCCGACTAAACAATACATCCATTACCTCAGAGGTGACCTTTGACCGTAGGAGTTCCCTCTTCTCGACAGCTCCGGCCGACAGGCGGTGTCGCCAGCAATTATCGGGGTTGACGTAGTCGAATAAATCAGTCCAAGCGAGCTTCTCTCTGTTTAGAAGGAATTCCTGGTATAGTACATCATTACCGGCCGGGTTTAGTCCCAAATTTTTCAAGCACCTAATCAACAACCCAGGACCTGTATTCATTCCGCGTTCGTCCTCAGATTCAAACAGCGACCTCAAGGCGACTGTTCGGGACTGAAAGCGATGGCGGATTTTGCTCACAGTTGATTGAGCTCTTCGTTGCCGTTCGACAAACATCTCCTTGTCTTCCGGATCCAATCCATCAGGAATAGGCCTAGACGCGTACCGAAGAGCCCACCTAATCGATTCCAGCGTTTCAGGGCTTGAGTTAGCCAAACGAACTGCGTCCGGCCTTTGGGCACAGCCATGAGTCTCGATGTCTTCTAGGAGCATTCCCTCGGCAATTGCAGCACGACGCAACTCATCATACATGGCCTCGCGGACGAGATCTCTATAATGATTTCTCTCAATGCCATTCGATACGCTTGCAGCGTCTTCCCTACTGTCAGAGAACACCACGAGCTTACGCGTCTCCCCTTCAGGAAGACAGTAGAACAGCTCCTTCGAGAGAATCTGACTGACTCGCGAGAAACCCGTCCTGAAACCGCGCACCGGTGACTTACGATACATTCGTCGGCTATAGTCCGCCGCGCAGTTTGGGCAACAGGATGGCAACGCGAAGCAATCTTCTGAGTCATCCATGCGATCGACATCTGGGATCACGAATAGATACCCAGGAACAGCTGGCCCGTCTGGCACCGGTGCATCTTCCGGGTTCTCGGTCACCCTTCCACTGACAGTGTGCAGAAAACGCCTCCTCCAGCCCGCTCGTGGCCGAGCGTCGCCAGATACTGCAGATTGTCGCCAAGTTCTGGCATCGGTGTTCAAATCCCTTGTCCCCATGGGCCAGAAAACAGCGAATTCTCTGTAGAGTCTTCTGTCGACGAAGCGAGCCGCTTGCTTGTCTGGCAGACCCTCAATGTCTGGATCATTGCTCAGCATCTCGATACCATTGCCATCTGTGCTCCGTAGCCGACTGCCACCAAAAAACACAGTTCCGCACTGCTCACAATATAGCAGTTCAAGTACGCGATGCTTGTGATCTGGGTTGTCACAGAGAATCTTGCTCCTGAAGTAGAGTTTTCCGACTGGCCGAGTGTTATCAAGATGCTCCGGTTTGCATCCACACTCAGGCATAGTACACGCCCATAGACCTTCGATATTCCTGAAGAACCAGTGAAACCTAAATGAAGGCAGTGATGTCGCAGCTTGCCGCGAGGCAGCAATTCCGCGGGCTAAAAGGAGACCCCTGACAGCATCCATTTCGACCTGCTCATCATCTGCGTTAGCGAACACGCGCGTCGCGAAATCAGAAAGTGATACAGCTCTTGTGCGTGCACCATCAACGCACGCGCCCAGCATGCGTGCTGCAATCCCTTCCTGTTGCGACTCAAGTGCAGCGCAGAGCCTTGCGTGTGGGTCGTCGCCACCTGCCTCAGGGTCGAGTGTAGCAGCCAACTGGGTGCACGATTCTGCGAAGGTTTCCTCATTGTCCCCCTGGTAGCCTTGAGCCAAGGCTGCAAAGGAGGCGCTGTCAAGAGGCGGGCCACCTACGTCAGGGATCGGTTCCTCAGAGCCAGGGATAATCTGTTCCGGTTCCCACTCGCAGCCGAAGAAGTCAGACAGAAAAGTCAAGCTATCAGCATTACCGGGATCGAGGGACGCGCTGGAGGCAAGAATGCGCAACTTTGGATCAGTGGGAGTGAGGCCCAGTCTGCGAAGCAGAAGGCGCAAGAGGTAAGCAACTTCAGTTCCCGAAGTGCCACGGTACAGGTGAAGTTCATCGATTATCAGATGAAAAACGTTACCCGGCTGCTCAAGCCACTGACGGGTCTGCTGAAATATCGGCGAGTCAGCTTCCCTCATCAGCATAATACTGAGCATGCTGTAATTCGTGATGAGGATATCAGGCGGGGACTGCTGCATGTCCCACCGAGAGCGCATTTCAGCCCCGTCAAGTCGCGGGAAGAAGAAGATACTATCGCGCGCAGCTTCCCGGTCCTCTTCTGATGATGCCTTCGCTTCCTTCCGCGCGGCGTACTCAGCAGCGGCTATTGCGCCGCGATCCAAGTCGGCAAGCTCCCTCGCCAGTCGTTCTATCCGCCTGCGGTCCGGGTTCCCGTGCCGGTTCTGCTCATGGCCGGGCACAGGCGTATTGCCTGTGTATCGACCGAAGTAGATCCTGTTCCCATTCATGTTCTGAGAACACCACTGGCGCGCCTGGGGCGAGTCAAGAGCGCGGCGGAGCCTCGTCAGTTGATCCTCAACGAGAGCATTCATGGGATAAAGTATTAGGGCGCGCACCGCTGCTGGCCTTGTCTCATGTCCCCTCTGTGGTACTCGGAAGGATCGCGTGATTCGGTTGTTGTTCTTACATGACGCTTGCCAATCCTCGTTTGACCACCAATCATTGACGTGCGGGAGGGGTGCGTTCGGAGCTCCCCATCTGAGGCTTTCCGAAGCGAGAGAGGCAAGAAGCGGAAGCAAGAAGGCTTCAGTCTTGCCTGATCCAGTACCTGCGGTGACGACGGCGTTTTGGCCGGCCACAGCACGCTGCAACATGGATATCTGGTGCGTGTACAGGGGGTAGTTTCCCACCAAGCCACAACGAGCCAGATCTTTGAATCGCTCCAACGCCTCTGGAGCCATCGCCGGGAGATCTTCTGGCCCAAGATCCGCAAGCGGCCTGTCTATCTGGTAACGGGGCAAGGGCTCAATCCAAGGCTCCTGGTTCAGAATCCCCGGCCGCCTGAGCATCTCTTCTCGTTCGCGTTCCAGTCCAGGGAACTGTGTACCAAACGCAGTTTTAAGATACAGGATGAAGTTGTCTCGGATCTTCTCAAAAGCGCCGATGGGATCATTCATGAGCATACTCCTCAGATAGCAATTGTTTGGCTGACACCTGCCATTCTATACGAACGGAGAGGTTGACGCTTCTGCGAGGGGTAAGCAGAAGAGACGGATTGCAGAAAACACGCAGCTCCGGGGTCTCACGGAGATTGACGAAGAGCGCCAGATTGTATTCGGCGCTGTCGTGTGCAGTCTGCCACTCTTTGTCCGTGAACAACACGCCTCCCTCTCGGTCAGCCACACCTTTGACTTCGACAAATCGTGCAGCCTCTCCATCTCTGATCAGGAAATCGTAACCGCATCCATCCTCTCTCCTGTCCTCAATAGTCCCACGAAACGGGGTTCTTCCTTCATGAAACCATTCCACAAAAAGCTCTTCGGCCATCCGCCCCGTGGCACCGCGCGGGATGAAACGCCGGGCCTTCTCGCGGCGTTCCCTCTTCAACGCATTCAAGACATCCATGACTTCCGGTGACTGTCTATACGCGGGATCCCGGATCAGGTCTCTTACGAATCCGGTGAGAGCGTCGATGCTTAAATCATTCAACAGGTGCAGGACCTTCTGGCGACTGGGGCCCAGCTCCCTCTGGTGCCAACCCACACGGGCGTTGCTGAAAACCGGATCGAAATCGTCTCTCTTGTTCTTGACTGACCGCGGATTTACCCCGAGCTGCTGGCCGATGTCAGCAAACGCCTCCTTGAATGTGGAGTATCCAAGGCGAGCAAGGGCTGCGGCATCGAACTTGGAGAGGTAAAACGCCGCGACCAGCGCCAGCCTGCTCCCATCGGTCATCCCCGCTTCATGCATGCTGTTTCACTCCTCGACCAGAATGTAACTGTCATTGCAGGTTATCATCGTATCTCTACCCGTGCCGGAGACTGCCCCACTTTCGAAAGGGCAGCCACCGCAATCTGCGGTGGCACATCTTCAAACATCAGCCAATCCTGGCAATCAAGGCCCTGCACCAAACACTCCTTCGCCCGGTGGACGGGTGACTTGCCGGAACACAAACATACGGTTCTTGCGACAACAGTCGGCAAGGGGACCTTGACCGGTACGCAAAGCCGGAAACGCCTTTCGTCATACGCCGTAACCGTGATGCTCTTCGAGTTCAGAAGAAGGTACCGCCCCCAGTTCAGATCAACATTGGCCCCAAGTCTATCTCGGAAAAAGACGTGCATGGGAAGGCCGGTTGTGGGATTGCGGTAACGGGAGTAGCGCGGGAGCGAGTCAGAAGTTGTGCGAACGAAGACAAAAGAGTTGACGTTGAAATCATAACGCGCCCAATTCAGCGTTTCGGGAATCCGGTAGTCCAGTGTTGCTTCATATTCGGATAACGTCCCACACCAGTTCACGAGCGTCCATGCGGGAGGGATTGCAGCATAACGGAGATTAAGGTCTGCACAGAAAGCTACCATTGCATTTTCCGACTCCGCTTTAACCAGAATTGTGTCTGGCAACAAGCCGAGTGACCCTGGGCGACGCTCAACATTGAGTTGCACAACCCCCGTGCGCGCCTGTGCCGCTTCGGCCATCTGGTTCTGCGTTTGCGGGCAACGAGCCCCAGTGAGGACTGCAACAGGTAAGCCAGCGCGAGGAAGACGGGAAAGCGCAGGGGGGGCGACGGTGATAGCGCTCTCTCCCATCTCATAGAGGGCGTCGCAATGACCCAATGCTTGAAAGCACTGGAGAAGGCCACTCCGAGTTGCTGTACCCTCCATTGCCCGGCTTCTTCCAGAACTGGAGCCTGACAGGAAGTCGACGGCTTCGCAGTACTGGGGCCACTTCATGCTGCCGTGGGCAGAGATGACAAACAGTAGGCGGTTTGGATCAACGGACATAGTGCGCCACCTCCTTGTATCGCTGCCACAAGGAACGAAGCGTCGGATGTGATGGGCATGCGATTCGCTTTCTCCTGTACCACAGGATATCCTTCCAAAGCCTGCGGCGTTTCCGGTTTTTGCAGCCAGCCGTTCCGGGTGCTTCGTTCGCTGGGTCTGTTCCACAGTAGATAGCGATCCCCTTGCCGCGCCTTTGCATTAGTACGGCCCAGACCGGCTGCCAATCGCCGGATATAGTCTCATTCGGGCATTCGACTATTTCGCCGGGATTTTTTCCAACGAAGTAGACACGGTGTCCAGCACTTGGGGGAAGGAAAATGCCGGGGTTGAACTCCGGCGGCGTGACGCCATCGACAATAGAACCAACACATGTTTCTGCGGCCCCGCCCTCAGTGCGCCGCCCAAATTTATCGAGGTGCACTATCGACACTGCGTCGCGCCATTCTACCGTCTCTACAGCGTAGAGGGATCTCCTGCGGATGCACACTCCGTCGCGCCTTACCTCAACGATGAGTCTGCGAGCACACAGGTCGCCAGGAATGCTATACATCCCTGTCTCAGGGTCGATATTCAGCTGGTGGTCATTGCAGAACACATTTACAGCCTCAACTGTGCCGGTGACCTCAATATCGGGTAATGCAAAGGTGAAATATTGATTACCTCTCACCTTGAGACCGCCACGAAGCTGGATTCGTATGACGGTAGGAAAGGCAAGGAATGGGAAATAGTCGCGAATGTGAGCATCGGAATTCGCCCGATCTGCTGAATAAAGACGCCATCCGGCAGGCAGGCTTGATATCAAGTCCACCTCAGAAAAGCCCCCACAGCACTCGTTCCCCCATGCTTTGAGCGTATCGGCGTGATCATTGTGGGCAAGCAGGTAGAAGGGCTTGCCCTGTGGTATTTGGCTGTCTTCCACGAATCCGTCAAAGCCGAATGGCGTTGCATTGACCATAACTCTAATGGAACGCTTGGAAAGCGTTGTTTTCCATGTGTGTTCATGGTCAATCAGAGAGAGTCCGTCCCGCCAATCGAGATGGGAAGGGTCGAAAATGCCCGCCTGAGTTTCAGAATCGGACAGGGGCGTTGACCATCCCTGCCAGTCCTCATAGCAATACAACGGCTCCTGTATTCCTTCGCCGGTAAGCTGGAGTCCTTCGTCGGGATACTCACGATTTGATCTACACCGCAGAAAGAAACGCGCAGTCTGTGCCGTATGATCTAGCACCATCGCTAACCGAAGGTTACCCAGCGATCTGCGCGCCTGTTCACCCGCATGCGGGCGTGGAGGAACCATCCCGTCCCAGTGTTCGAGTTCGTCGAGAAGGGCTTCTACCAAGGCAACGCGAATTGGAGAATCGCCTTCGCTTGTGGAACAGAGAAGCTCTTTGGTATGAGGTCTCAGATGATGATGAGGGTCGTTAGCGAGCAGGTAGGCGATTTCCCGGTCTGATGGGGGCGATAGGGGATCAAGACCGTTATCTGCGAACAGAAGGGGCAGACTGTCGCGTTCTTTGTCTGTGAGCAGGGTCTGTGCCCTCGGCAGGCCTACATGCATCCATTCTCCGACGATATCCGCATCGAAAACACCCCAATCCCCGTGTTGGTCCTGGTTAGACCAAACCGCAAGATCGTCCCAAAGACGATACATGTAGCAGAATGATGGGTACATACCGGTCTCTGGTTCTGGTTCTTCACCAAGCAGGGATCGGAGGCCGGGGTAGTAGGCGTGGCGAGCAAAGCCAACATCAACCGTGTCGGCGAGAACAAAAAAAGCTAGGTAGCAGAGATATGGTGGGTACTCCAAATTTCGATTTCGCCAGTCTTCGAGGGCCTGCAGGGCCTGTTGACAGATGCCCCTGCCATGACGAGTATTCCAGAGGGGTCCGGTCTTCACCGCAGCAATGAAATCCTTGAGGTCGGCATCGTGCGGCGCGCCGATTTCCGTCACTACGTCCATCGTAACGTATAGGAAAACGCGTGCACCGCTTCTATCTAGATTGAAGAAGCGCGCACCGATTGCGTCATTCCACGCTAAGTAGTCCATGTCACCACCATCTTATTCATCGACTGCCCGGCTTGGTCTTTCGTCGCGGCATTGCCGCCGCACGGCCGTCCATGTGCGATTCAATGATGGATCGACTTCTCTGGGCTGGAGTGCACCCCTCAAGCTGGACACGTTGAGGCCGAAGTTGATACATGCCACGGAGCCAACTTGATCTCTTGTTCAAACTCCACCGGACTGACATAACCAAGTGCCGAGTGTAACCGCTCTTGATTGTATATCAGCTCGATGAACTCGCGCCGCGCCTGCGCCTCGTTGTAGGCGCTTGAGCAATAGACATCGCGGTTCTCCTGGAACCGCTCGACAAGCCTCTTGATCTCCTTCGGCGCGGTCATGCCTTCACCTGGCCATTCGCTTTGAGGTCACAATCTGTGATCCCAATGCTATGTGAAAGGCAGCCTTTACCATGGACGATATCGCCCGCTTTGTTAAGGGTTCGGCACCGTGTTGGGTTCGTCGTGTTGTTGTCGGGTTCATGTCGATGCCTCGATTGAGCCGTTAGTGAGCCCTTCGCGTTCCTATCTCCAACAACCCATGGATGGGGCATTTGGGTCATTCTTGAGGCATTCCTGCTCTGGGGCTCTTGGGGTATATGAGTCATTTCTGAGGCATTTCTTTTGCCTTCACGTAGTGAGCCCCTCGCCCCGCACCAACGCGTAGAATCACGCCCTTCCGAACAAGGTCATCAAGATCACGGGTTGCCGTCTGCCGACTACTGCCAGTCAGGGTCTGGTAATCGGAACTCCGGATGCGCCCTTCCTTCCGAAGCTGGGTCAACCCCTGTTTCTGTCTTTCATTCAAACCTAGTCCATCGATGAAAGCTTCCGTCAGCCAGTCACGCCACATGGTGAGGACGAAGTGATCGCCATCCTCTCGGAATTCGGGCTCCGGAAGACCCGCCTGGCGACAGCCATCGATCATGGCAAGCGTCCCTGTCCCCGCCTTTTCGATGTAGTGCGCAAGGAAGAGAGCGTCCGCGAGCAATGGATTCCGAGGAATGGAGGGATGTTCTGTACGCAGCTTCTCCGGGGTAAGACCCGCAGGCAACACGCCTGGGTTCCAGACTTCCACACGGTCTGCAAAGAGATAGACCTGCGTTCCCGTATTCGAGGCGTAGTCGCGATGAGCGATGGCGTTCACAACGGCCTCAACGACAACATCTGTTGGGATCTCATACGCTACCGGAGCCGCTGGCCCTTGATCGCGCGTGCCCACCGTGCGATCAAGCTTTGAGAGCACAAAATCCACGGCTTGATCCACCTGCTCGAATACGTCGCCCTTATACAGCTGATACGAGGGGATCGGCTTTCGAACCTCTGTCCCGTGGAAGTGAAGGCACTTCGTCTCCGCTGTGGGAAATCGCCGCTGAGGGTTCACCCCGAAGAGCAGGATCGCTGCATTTGCAGGGCGGTCCCCATCCAGGAGATTCAGATGCGTCAACGCATTGAGAACCGAAGAGCTCGGATCGACTGCATAATCTCGTTGCGCTCTTGCCCGTTCGAGAAACCAGCGCACGCGCTCCGGGGAGATCTCATCGAGGGAGGCATCAGGGCTCGACGCAGCGTCGAGTGGTCGGGATGTCAGAATGCCTCGCTCTTCTAAGTGCTCGATGAGGCTTGCGTACACGTGCCCGATAAGATCGGCGATGTCGCGGAACCTGCGTCGGACGAGTTGTCGTTCCGCCTTGCGAATGAGCGCCACTATTTTCGGATGTCGGCCTTCATCGCTTGATCCCTTCACGTAGACAAGGCGCTTTTTTCCTTTTTCGGTCGCACGATCGAATTCCCGCTCCGTTGGCGAAACGCCCTCAGCATCCTCCCAGCCGTACTCGCTCCCAAAGATCCCAAGGTAGATCGCGCTCCGATCGACATAGTCGAAGTAGAGTTTGTCTGCTCTGCGGTCCGTCGCCGACAGTTCCTCGAACAGAAACACGTCGAAGTACTTGCTGAGAAGTGCATCGTTCCGGATGAAGTCACACACCGCCTGGCGCTCGGGTGCCAGCTCCTTCTCCACACTGCTCACGAAGACCAGATCCTTCATTTCACCCCCTCGCCCGGCGCCGGAGTGGCAACGTGGTTCACCTTCAACGCTTTTTGTGAAACGGACTGTTTCACAATCTCTGCCACAGATCGTGGCAGAACCTCTGGTTTCGTTTGGGCAAGAGGTTGTTGCACAATTTCTCCAACAGGCTGTGCGAGATTCTTCTCTTGGCATTTCTTGATTGGAGCCTTCCTCTGCCTAGACATCGAACCCCAGCCCCTTCAGGTTCCTGCGCATGTTGTCCGCCGCCTGCCAGAGCGTCTTCTCGAATCCCAGTGTCGTGCCGTTCTTGGTTCTCCTTCCTGCCATCCCTCCCCTACTCTTTCGTCACCTACGAAAGAAAGCAAACCGCCCCGTGGGCATTTAACCCCAGGGCAGGACTCCGTTTGGCAAGCTCACCACAAACGCGGTATTCATGTTCTCGTTCTCGCCGATCCTTGTTGATGTCCGACTCCGTATCAACTACATGATAGTAACGTGATCGGTTCTTCCCGGCAAATGCGGCTGAATGGATGCGAACTCATAACTTCCCAGGAATTGGAGGTTTTCAAGCCTGCCACTGCATATCCCAATCTTGGGGTCACAACCTGTGATAACCTCGCGTATTCGCTGTTAAAAGCGGTTCCCTTTTTGAGGTCCAAGAATGGCGCCTCAAGCGCATGACCCGGCTGTGCAGCAGGCTGCTGCACAATACCCAACAAGCTGTCGCAGATCTCTTCTTTTCGGTTCGGACCTCGAACCCCAGCCCCATCAGGTTCCCGCAAACCCTTATCAAGCCTCCGATGGAAAAACTGTGTACGAATTTCTTTGTTTAGCACCGTGTTGGTGATAAGGTAAGGTGGACTGCTCCATGATCGAGCAGGATTTCAGGAAGGGAGGGAAGACAAAGTGATAAAGATTCTGCGTGTTAACATGCCCGAGCGAATTGCGACCTACGAGGAGGTTCCCGAGAAGTACGTTCATCGGGGCGGTCGCTGGTTGACATCGAGCATCGTCTGCGATGAGGTGCCCGCTACGTGCCACCCCCTTGGGCCGAATAACAAGGTGGTCATCGCTCCCGGCATCGTCACCGGGACAGCTGCCCCTACCTCAGCTCGCATCTCCGTGGGTGGAAAGTCCCCGCTCACCGGCACGATCAAGGAGTCAAACGCCGGTGCATCGTTCAGCCAGAGGCTCGCCAGGCTTGGTATAAAGGCGATCGTTGTCGAAGGACAGCCAACACAGGCCGGGGAGTTCTGGCGCCTTTACATCAACCGGGACGGGGCGAGGCTCGAGCCGACCGGTTCGACAACCGGAAAGGGGCTCTACGAGGCCTTCCCTGTCCTCTACCAGGAGTATGGCGGGGTGGAAAAGGTTGACATCCTGGGGATCGGCGTCGCTGGGGAGAACCTGATGGCTACCGCCGGGGTCTGTTTCAACGACATCGAGGGCCGCCCGAGTCGCTACGCTGCCCGCGGCGGCATGGGAGCGGTCCTCGGGAGCAAGGGACTCAAATTCATCATCGTCGACGATACCGATGCCCCCGGAGTGGAGATCGCTGATCAGGCCCTGTTCGACCAGGGGCGAAAGAAGCTCGCCGACGCGCTTACAAGCCACGATATCACCAAGCCCAAGGGAGCGCTCAACACCTATGGCACAGCTGTCTTGGTGAATATCATCAACGAGGCAGGCGCTCTACCCACACGCAACTTCCGTGAGGGACGGTTTGAGGGAGCGACTAAGATCGCCGGGGAGGCGATCTTCGAGGGGAACAGGAAGCGCACCGGCAAGGAGCTATACAACCACGCCTGCTCACCTGGCTGCATCATCCGCTGCTCCAATACCTGGCATCGCCCCGATGGGAGTGAACATACCTCGTGCGTCGAGTACGAGACCGATTGGGCGTTCGGCGCGAACTGCGGCATCGATGACCTGGATACGATCGCCGAGTTAAACCAACTGTGTAACGACTACGGCCTGGACACGATCGAGGTTGGTGGTGCCATCGCCGTGGCGATGGAGGGCGGGTTGACCGCATTCGGCGACGGGAAGCGAGCGATCGAGCTGGTGCACGAGATCGGACGCGGTACGCCTGTGGGGCGTATCTTGGGAAGCGGCGCAGTAGTGACCGGTAAGGTGTTTGGGGTTTCCCGTGTCCCAGCGGTCAAGGGGCAGAACATGCCTGCTTACGAGCCCCGCGCGATCAAGGGGATCGGTATGACCTATGCCATCTCCACCATGGGCGCCGACCACACCTCCGGTTACACCATCGCCCCGGAGATACTGGGGGTGAGTGGTAAGGTTGACCAGTTCGACGTGGACAAGGTCGAGCTCGTGCGGAACTTTCAACATGCCACCGCGTTCATCGATTCCTCTGGACATTGTCTGTTCATCGCGTTTGCCATCCTGGATATCGCCAGCGGATTTGACGGGATGGTCGAGGAGTGTAACGGCGTTTTAGGTACCGATTGGAACGGGGATGATGTAGGAAGGATCGGCAAGGAGATCATCGATATGGAGCGTTCGTTCAACCGGACAGCCGGGTTCACAAAGGCCGATGACCGCCTGCCGGAGTTCATGGTCCGTGAGCCGCTCCCACCGCACAACACCGTGTGGGACATCCCCGACGAGAAACTGGACAAAGTTCTAGGCTAGATCAGCCTGAGGACTCGCTGTCCCCCAGGACATGTGGACGATGGGTCGCTTCTTAAAAGAGGAGGGGTGTCGTGGTTGAGGCGCGCCTCGTTGAGGTACACCTCTACGGCAAACTGCGCCGTTTCGCTGCCGATAGTGATCCCACCGCTGACTCGATCGTTTATATTTCTGCGGCCAAGGGGGAGACGATCAAGGACATCCTGCAAAAGATCGGCATCCCACAGGAGGATCTGGGAACGAATATCTTCCTAAACGGGGAGTATTCCTCGCTTATGCGACAAGTGAGATCAGGAGACCGGCTGGGGGTGTTCCCTGACGATATGCAGCTTCTTTACAAGTGGTACTTCCACAAGGCCGGGGATAAGGCGCACGATGGTGCACGTTGAGGTAAGACGCTCGTAGTCCGACTCCGCGAAGAATGTTGAACCCACCCGGACCGAGGACCCCGCAGAGAGAAGTTCCTTTAACGTTGGGGATAACCTCCTAAACGTCGGAGAGGTGCTCCGCCCAACGTCGGAGATAAACTCCTCGAGCGTTGGGCACAGGTCCCGACGCTACAGATGTTTTGTAGCGTCGCACCTTGTGTGCGACGTTACCTCTTTCAATGCCCCTTTAGCTTGCTGCGGGGTTCTTTACTGCAGTTTGCCGGTGGTTGCACTTTGCTCACCATGCCTGTCCCCAGGGTTTTCTTGACCTTCTGTTTATTTAGGTCTATTGTACGTATTAGCTGGGGTGTACTGATGGCGAAAAAGAAAATAAAAGAGCTGCCAAAACTTGACCGCCCACGGGAGAAACTGGAAGCAAAGGGTGCCGAAGCACTGTCGGACATGGAGCTTCTAGCGGCGCTTATCGGAAGTGGGGTCAAGGGGAAGGATGTCCTTGAGGTGGCCTCTAGCGTCTTGCGGGAGATTGGGCAACGCGTGGATCAATTGGATGTGAAGGCCTTGCGGAAGATTGAAGGGATCGGGCTGGCCAAGGCCTGTCAGATTGCTGCGGCGTTTGAGCTTTCGCGGCGCTATCTGCTCAAAGAAAGGATCGTGATTCGCGAGGCGAAGGACGTGCTCCCCTACATCCGGCACATCGCCGAGAAGCGCCAGGAGTACTTCGTCTGCCTTTCTCTAAACGGAGCGAGCGAGGTAATCGAGTCCCGCGTGGTCACGGTGGGACTGTTGGACTGCAATCAGGTTCATCCGCGGGAGGTCTTCGCTGATCCGATCGCCGACCGTGCCGCCTCTGTCATCCTTGCCCACAACCATCCCTCCGGCACGTTGGAAGCAAGCCCTGAGGATCTCGCCCTCACTAAGCGGCTCGTGAGGGCGGGAGACCTCTTAGGAATCAAAGTCCTCGACCACATCATCGTCACCAAACGCGGGTACCTTTCCCTGAAGCAAGAAGGGCACTTATAATCGGTGCACATTCTTGCGTGGTATGTAGAGATAGCTCGAAGTTACCGGTGCAGCGTTTCAGGCTTACATGCTAAACGGATGCTTCTCCTTCATAGAAAGCCTCCGCTGATACTCTTAAGCGAGCTTAAGGAGAGAAAAGCGGAGATTAGCCCAAGGCGAATCAGCCTGTTGTTTGTACTTACTACATGAGTTCCCTTAGGAATAAACCCCTAAACGTCGGAGACCCCAGTGAAATAGAATTCCACGGGGCAAGCAAGCTCCGCCCAACGTCGGAGACCCCAGTGAAATAGAATTCCACGGGGCAAGCAAACTCCGACGCTACGAAAAGATGGATGTAGCGTCGTACCTTGTGTGCGACGTTACTTCTGAAGCGCGATTCTTGCGCTTGGAAGGGGAAAACGCTATAAAACGTCCATGTGGCAGCTAATTGTTCTGTTCGTAGCGGGTGCTTACGTAGGCTGGAGTGTCGGTGCCAATGATGCCGGAGACTGTATCGGCACATCTGTTGGTTCTGGTCTTCTCTCTTACAGGAGAGCCATCGTCCTTGTCGCCCTTTTCGTGGTCATTGGGGCGCTGCTTCAAGGCGAAAACGTCATGGAGACAGTGGGCAAGGGCATCGTGACGGTCGAGCTTCCCGCAGCAGCCATCTTCGCTGCGATGTTCTCGGCGGGGTTGTTTGTCACACTGGCCACCTTCTTTAAGCTTCCCGTCTCCACCTCGCAAGCCATCGTGGGAGGAGTCGTTGGGGTTGGGCTGGCTGCTGGTGTAGATGTGAACCTATCGAAGCTTGTGACCATTGCGGAAGTGTGGGTCATCTGCCCGTTTCTGACAGGTATTCTCGCTTTTGTGTTCTATCATGGGCTTGCCTTTCTCTTGCGTCGGTTAAGAAGACCCAGACTTTGGGACCATGCCCTTGAAGTCCTTCTTATCCTCAGCGCTTGTTATGTCTCTTTCTCTCTTGGTGCAAACGATGTCGGAAACTCTGTAGGCCCGATCGCCAACCTCGGCGTTAGTCCCACATGGCTGCTTCTCTTAGGCGGTGTTTCGCTGGCAGTTGGGGCGCTGACCTTCGGCAGGAGGGTGACCGAGACCGTCGGAGGGGGCATCGTACGTCTTGATCCACTGAGCGCCGTTTGCGCCCAAGCCTCAGCTGCCGTAGCGGTCCACTTCTTCTCTATCCTTGGAATCCCTGTTTCAACCACACAAGCGATTGTTGGAGCGGTGGTGGGTGTGGGACTTGTGAAGGGTATGCGGGCGATCAAGGGGCAGAGGGTCGCCGGAATCGTTGTCGGGTGGATTGGCACACCCACGACATCCGGGCTTGTCGCATTTGGTGTCTACAAACTCATCTTGTTCGTCATGTAAGCTATTACGGGCCACATGACAGCACTTCCTAGTCATGCAGATGACAGCGCTTCCTGGTCACCTGTACTTGTGTATTATGGTGGTAAACCGCCAGTCAAGGAGAACTCGATGGCCAAAAAAGAAGCGCTGAGAGGC
>Ga0307434_1000592_pt1 | contig 23022 bp, 41 predicted proteins | sample SalMarWE160220MG_FD_202156 | JGI IMG/M metagenome (GOLD analysis project Ga0307434, IMG submission 202156) | Salt marsh sediment microbial communities from the Plum Island Ecosystem LTER, Massachusetts, United States - WE1603-220 | ecosystem: Environmental > Aquatic > Marine > Intertidal zone >... | reverse complement strand
GGGCACGGGCTACGAGGGCCGGTTTGTGCTGCTGGAACTGGACCGCGATCTGACCGTGATCGCAACCGGCGGCCCAGTGTTTTATTATGGCAGCGGCCATTTGCCCTATGTCGATTACTTGCCTGCACCCAATGGCAACCGCTATCAGTTAGGATATGTAGCGCTCGCATCCACACAGGACACCCTGACATGGTTCAACGTGTGGACGGGGATGCAGCAGGCGGCAATGGCGGACATGGCCCGTCAGCGGCAGGAAATTGATCTCGAACTGGACGAACTGCGCACGGCATTAGCTGTGCATACGAGGTATTGAGACATGGCAATTACACTAAGCGACAACGCTACACCGGGCGTAGGCAATACTTACGACCAGACCGGCGACTCGCAGGGCACCGCTAACGTCAAACGTTTTGACGAGGGGCTGGCGCTGGCGGCAGCGGTTGAGATTACGGACGGCGACGCGCACGATTACAATATCGCAGCACGGGGCCGCGAATGTACGATCATCATTGACAACAATCTTGATGTAGCGTTGGATGTGGATATTTTTATGCAGCCCGTGTCAGCACTGGAACAATCCACGACGATCTACAGCGCCGATGACGTGGTGGCAGACACAACCGGTCTGCTGACACTCAGCCCTTACGCGGGCGGTACCGGTGGCACAACCGATCATCTGCAAGTCGCAGCGCTGGCAAGCCCGGCGTATCGGTTCATCGTGCGCATTCAGGGCGCGAGTGCTGCCTCATCCGGCACCATCAATATTTACGCGGCGTGTTCGTAAAGGGCTAGCATGGCTGACTTTTACACCAGACACTACCGCTCAGGTACAACTACTGAGCGAGCAGCATACGGAGTCACGCTTGCCAACGTTGCCGCTGACATTGGCCGCTTGTGGTGGGATACAACGCTGTCCGCGCTCTACTATTGGACTGGCGCTGCATGGACGGCGGTAAGCGGCGGTGGTAGTTCGTATTACCAGACTGTAAAAGAGGCCGGTGTCGCGGAGACGCAGCGGGCCGCGATCAACTTTGTGGATGGTACGGGTATCGACATCACAGCTACAGACGACGCGGGCAATGATGAAACAGACGTGCAGGCCGATCTCAACGTGCCGGGACTGACTGCCGAAGCGACCGCCGATGATACCGACCTGGTTATCATTTACGACGACAGCGCTACAGCAGTTCGCAAAATGACCCGCGCCAATTTTCTGGCGGGCAGCGGCGGTGGCAGCGTCGCCTTTGCGTGTAACGGTCGCCTGACGCTTACCACCGGTGTGCCGGTCACAACTACCAACGTCGCGGGCGCGGGAACGCTCTATTTCACGCCATATCGCGGTAACATCGTCACCCTATACGGTGGCACGGCGTGGGAGGAGCACACGCTTACCGAGATTAGTTTGACGCTGTCAACCCTGACCGCGTCAACAATGTACGACATTTTTATCTATGACAACGCGGGCACGCTGACACTGGACGCAGTAGCATGGACAAACACCACGACTCGCGCCACTGCTTTGGCAACACAAGACGGGCATTACGTGAAGTCGGGATCGGCAACGCATCTCTACATCGGCACAATTTACGTAGATGCCTCAAAACAATGTAATGAGGTGTTGATCGGAACGCCAGCAAAACTGCACGTATCAAACCATTACAACCGCGAATCGAGACCGTTTCGCATTGTCGATACCACCGCCACGTGGATATACAACACGGCAACGTGGCGCGCACGAAATGGCACGGCCAACAATCAGTTGCAAGTAGTACGCGGGTTAGACATTGATCCCGTAAAAATGACATTTTTAGCTGCTGGATATTCGACAAACGGAACGGCGTTTAATGGATACATGAATATCGGGGTCGATTGGACAAGTGGCCTTCCGTCTGGCGCGAATTCGATAGCGCACCCAATTACAATTGCAGTTGTTTCAGTGTCGATCATGGCCGAGGTCGAGTATGAGGGTTTCCCCGGCACAGGGTATCACACACTGACATTACTGGAACGGGGATATGGCACAGCGTCAAACTTAACGTGGATTGGGCAACCCGCGAGTGGTGAAGCGGGATATTATGCGCTTGGCGCAGTTGGGGAGGCGTGGGCATGACGTTATCGCAAGCAGATATACAGGCAATCAGTGCTAATTTGGCATCTCGACTAGACACTGCCGGTATCGCCTACACAACCCTGCGGATTTTGCCGCCTGGTACACCGGTCGCGCCGGAGTGGGATTATGTGTTTGACACGCAGTATACCGGCTGGCGCATCAGCATCGACGGTACGCTGACTGCTGGACAGCAGGCGGCAATTGCGGCGGCGGCGCTCAATCTCGAGGTTAAGGACTATCTGGCAGAGGTTCTGGCAGAGGTTCTGGCATCATTCGCCGCGCTGCCCAAGTTGATGCGCACCGGAACGTATGAAGAAATCGAGGCGTATTACGCCAGCGTACCGCACGCCACAGACGCGGCATGGAAAGCCCGACAGGAAACCTTTCTGCTGTTCCTTGTGCGCGGCTGGGTTATCAATCGGGACTGGGATCGGGCGCAATACCGCGCCGCACAACTCCGTGAGGATGCAGGGTGATCAGCATCCTCAAATAGGGAAACATCGCCAAAGGGCAGAGGGAAAAGAGAATTATGGAGATACTACTCGTTACTGTTGTTCTGGTCGTTGTTGTTATCCTGGCAATTGCGTTAGTTGCATTCGCTGTGATGTTTTGGCGCATGGCGAACGATCTGATCTCTGCGCAGAATACGCAGCACCAACAGCAGGTGGATGCGGATAAGCAAACAGCACAAGCGCTGTTTGAGATGGGACTGTACGTCAAGGAATCGGTGGCAGCGTTTGCTAATTTGCAAGCAATTCTATCGTCGATCCATCGAGATATTAGTGAATTATCGGGCGATGCGTCCCGTAATCAAGTGTCACTTGAAAATCGTTTGGAGATCATCCATGACAAACAATCGGCGCTGTTGGATTTGATTGGCGAGATGTACCAACAAATCAACGGCGACAACGAACACATGCGCCACCTACTTGATACACTGGCAACCGAGGTCCGTAACTGGATTGGCACTCGACTTGATTCGCGGGATAAAGCTGAGTAAAATGAATTCACTCCCGCATCGTGTGGGCTGCATCGGCGGCGGCTTTCCCTCTGTCCCCGGTGTGGCCCACACGGCGCGGGAGTTTCGCACCGTACACATTCGAATGTGATAGGGAGGCTTTACCATGTGGGAAAGTGTTGCAGTATTTTTAGAAAAGGCGATCGGGTTGCTGACCAGTCAGCGCACGATTACTACCGCGATTGGCGTGATTGTGATCGTTGTAGTTGCTCAGCAAGCGTTCGCCCTGATCGGCGGGTTCGAACCCTGGCAGGATGTTGACGAAGCCGGACTCGAACAGCAGATCGCCACCGTACTTGGTGCGATTGCGACTGTGCTGATCGCCTTGCAGAAGATCGTCGATCTGGTCAAAACACTGGTGATTAGTGTTGAGACTGCGCCGCCTTCGCTCAAATCCGACTGGAAAAACCGCGCCGTGAATGCTGTACTACTCGACGCAACGCACGATCGGTAATTCCGCAATATGTGGAAAGCGCCCCGGCTTCGGTTGGGGCGCTACGTAAACCTAGCCAGGGCAGGGGAGTCAGCAGCATGACACGTGAGAGAATTGCAAACGCCGGGTTGTTGCTTCTGCTTGCGGTGACGCTTGTCGGGTTCATGATCGCCACCATTCGCGGCTTCTCCCCTGACAACCAAACGCCAACCGCCGCCGCCACACCTACGCCGACCGCGACCGCGCTGAGCAGTCCGACACCGGAGGCGTGGCAGTGGTGCCGCGTGACCGCGCCTCTGCGCGTCCGCAACGGTTACTCGCTACAGGCGGACGTGTTGCGCGTGCTGGCGGTCGACGACGTGGTAGCCATTGACGCCAATGTGCGCCCAGTTGTGACGGATGGGTTCCGGTGGTTCCCGCTAGTCGCGGGCGGGTGGGTGGCTGAGGGGTGGATGGTGTGCGGGTAGGGACGCAAAAAGGCCCCGGTGTGGGGCCTTCGGTAGGGCGGGGCGCTCAGCGGCGGTCTTCAATCATTGGCGTCATTTCCAGCCAATAATCACGAACGCTATCTGGTCTCTTTGTGCCGTATCGTTTATTGAGCAGATTTTCTTGTGTTTCGTGTTCCATAATGTGGTCTGCTGTTTTGAGTGCGTGCCACTTAGCGCGTGGTATCCATGCCTCAATTCTGCCGCTGCCATCACAGGTATTACAACAGTACAAGTCAACAGCACCGTTACCGAAACATTCAGGACAGAGTATACGGGTGCGGATGCACACGCGATACATATGAGTACGCTTAACTTCAAGCACGGGATATTTGTCTTCTGGTATTCTACATCTGATATGAAGTTCACTCACGTTCTTTATCCTTTTGTTTGCTCAGCGGCGGCGGCGTCCCCAGTACGCCTCGGCTGAGGCGCGGTCGATGCGGTATTCGCGGCCCGGCTTCGTTGCGACGATACGCCGCTCCCGGCACGCTTTGGTGACGGTGGCGATGGCCTTGCCGTACATCGTGGCGCATTCGGCAACCGTGAGCTTCTCGGCCAGTTCGTTCTTGGCTTTCTGTACCGCGTCGATAAACGCTGCGCCAAATGCCAATGTCTGGCAATATGCGTGGTTGATGTCAACGTCGATGTTGCCCCAGCCGGGAACATACTCGACGTTCCAGCCCTCGCTAATCAGGATTTTAACGGCGCGCTCGGTGACTGCGGGCGCCTCATCGGTCATAGTATCGTCGATACGGTATACGTTACTCATTGTGTCGCTCCTTCGCCCGTGTGGGCATTCGTTGGGTGCCTCGTGCCCCCACCGCTACCCGCTGTTGCCAGTGAGCAGGGGTGGGGCCGCGTGTGCGGCCCGGTGGGTGGTTAGTTGCTCATGCTTTCGGCAACTTCGGCGGCGATTGTAGCCGCGTTCTTTTCAACAAAGTCGAGGAAGGCCATCAGCGCATTGACTTCACCGAGATTTTCTTCTACGAATTTCGCGGTAGCTTCGGTGCCAATTTCTGCAACCATTTTGTCGATAATCATTCCGCGAATTTTGATTCCGTTTTCTGTCAGTTTGTGTGTTTTGTTAGCCATTGTCCCGCTCCTGTGTGTTTGTTCCTGTCTATGATTACATTATAGTAGTTTTCGTGCTACTTGTCAAGTAGTTCTGCGCTACCTAAACTAAACCTTAACTATCTCAACTATATGTCAACCAAAGGAGTCACCATGTCCTACCGCCGCTCACCCATCGGTCTCCACCTGACCACGCGCTTCCCTGGCGACGACCTCAATCAGCCCGCCGGTCACGGCGTGTACCACTGGTTAGCCGCGCTGCAACCGGCGTGCATCGTGGTCAACAACAACGCAGAGATAGCGGCGCGGCTGGCGCGTGAGTATCCGCAGATGACGGTCGTGTACAGGATTCACGAACGCTTCGACGGTGCGGCCACCGACGACGATTCGCACCGTCACGAAACCGCCGCGCAGACGGTGGCGCGCATGAAAGCGAAGGCGACGGCGTATGGGATACTGCTGGATGCCAACGTGTGGTTTGCGTTCAATAACGAGCCGACTTATACCAACGAGGCCGCGCCTTACGATGACTTGCAGCTAGTCGTCAACCATGCCATCGGTGTATACCATCTGGCAGCGGCGGCGGGGATGCACGTTGCAGGCCCCCATTTTGGCGTAACGCATCCTGACACCAATGACCAGCGCACAATGGGTATTCTGGCCCCGATGTTTGCGGCGGCAATTGAATGTGGCGCGTTGGTTGGCCTCCATCTATACAGCCCTGGCCCGACAATGCCGCGCACGATACCGACACCGAACGGAGACTGGATTATCAATGAGACATGGTGGTCGCGCATCCCGGCGGCTATCATCGATCGGTATCCTGGCATCAGGTTTGTGTTATCTGAAATAGGCGACGAAAACATTGCCAACGTGCCCGGCAGCGGTACGTACAAACAACTAGGTATCGATGGCGCTACCTATGCCAAGCGCCTCACGGAATGGCTATGGGATATGGTGCTTGCGCCAATGGCTGATAATATTGTTGGTTGCTGCCTGTACTGTTTCGACGAAGATGGAGACCCGACGACAAGCCGCTGGAACGCCTGGGATATTAGAGGCAGCGACGGCGTGCGCGATACGCTGGCGGCGTGGGTACCCGTGCGCGGGGCGGGGGAGTTGCCGGTGCCAGCGGGTGAGCCGGAACCGGTGCCGGAACCGGAACCGCCCGCGCCTGTTCCGGTGTGGCATGGTTGGGCGCGGGCATTGGCGGCTTGGTTGCGGCGGGCTGCGGATTGGTTGGAAAAACTAGCTACCAGTTATCCCAACCGTTTCGCTTAAAAACCTTTTCTATTTCAAAATCAGCGCCAACAGCCTCGATTTCTGATGTGACTGGAATATACAGGATGTTATCTTGTGGTTTGTGTTTGTGTTTGTCGAAGTCGTTAGCAAACATTAATCCCGGAATTGATGTCTCCCAGTACCATGCCGGATAGTCGCCATACAATCGACGCACTACTGACACCTCGGTTTGCGGTGTAATCACGTTGGCATCTATTGCATCCCGTAAGGCGTCAATTAAATCCTGTACCGTATTAATTGATGTATCTACTGACATCTTACCCTTTTCATTTCACTAACCCGCGCCTATGTGGTGGCAACGGGCGGCGTTAAGGCTGGCCGCGTGGTTCAGGTGGTGCGCGGCGTGGTTGGAGCGGGTGGCAGGCTAATCTATCAGCCCGGCAGATTTTTGATAATCGGTATAAGATACACCTCGCAAAACCAGACTGATGGAGTTTCTGCTCACACTGTAACGTGCGCTTATTTCACAAAGAGACATGCCATTTTCTGAAAGCCTGTGTATGTTTTTAATATCTTCTGGTCTAAGTTTGCTTTGTGGCTTATCAAATTCAGTTGGTAACGCGGCTATTGCGTTAGTCCGTATTGGCTGTAGCCTAAGATTACACGGGCGCATATCGTCACTACTGCCAATAAAAACGACCTCCATGTCGTCCGGGATTTTCCCGACGAACACTGTGTAAACAAGACGGTTGATTCCAATCTGCTTTTGTCCCCCGTCTTTGCATAATGTATGCGCCCACTTATTTGTTGGATTAGACGGTTTTAGTAAACGGCCTTTAAGTCTGTGACCATTAGCCGAAAGACGATCAAGTGATTTGACACGCCCAATATTGGATATAATGTATATACCCTCATAGTCGGGAATTGGTCGCCATACCTCGCCCGATATATACCCCTTGCGGCTTTTGAAGTTGCCCACATTTGACTCCTCTCACTCAACTATGCCACACTATCGTTACATACTCGCCAAGCCTCTACCCTACCGGGCACGCTCAAATGTGGCGGGTTTTGCTCACCTACCATGTGTAGGCAGAGCAACGGTTGCGCTGTTTGCGCCGCCAGCAGGCCCCCGCAAACGCGGGGGCTTTTGCTTTTGTGGCGTCTGGCTAGCGCGGAATTTCGATCCAGCGCTTAACCGTATGCCTGCCCAGGTCGCGGGGCAGGCCGAAGCTGCCTGCCGGATGCGAACCGACACAAGTGCCGACTTCGGAGAACAGCGTTGTAGTATCGGTGTTGTTCTCGATTTCCTCAACCCACACACGCAGCGGGTTTTTGTGCGGACACTTTGCCAACTCACTACGATATACACCTACGAGATATTTAAACATTTGCTTCTCTCCTTATATATGCTACACTCACTCTTGGCGAAAGTCGGCCCCGTGCCGTGCGCTCGGTAACCGAGCCTAGCCGCATCTGCCCCCGCGTTGTGCGCGGGCAGATGCTTTTGTGGCGTCTGGTTAGGGTCCGTCGTAGAGATAAGATCGCAAGGGGTCGAGCAGGTTGTTTGCTTCTTTTCGGATGCGCTTGGCGTTATCCTGAGGCTCTGCGTCACCCATACGTGAAGCGGCGCTATCGGCCATGTAAACCGCCGCCTCAAAGTATTGAGCCGCGCCAATAGGATCGCCATTGCGTTGAGCTTGATACCCCAGACCGATTAACCAGTTCGCTAACCACATCATTCGCTTAAATTGTTCCATTTGCATTCCTCATTCAACTATACTGCGCCACTCTAGATCGTTGGAGCGTTCGGCGGGTTTTGGGTTTCCTCCGCCGCCACTAGATATGCCACATGGCCGCGCCGCCGCAGTTCGTCAGCCAGTTGCTCGGACGTGAAAGCTTCAATCGCTGGCGTTACGTGGTGCCATGTGCCGGCATCATCGGTGCCGAAAACCGTATCGCGCACGTACTTCTCGATTGCGATGTCGGTTGCTGTTGGCTGGTTTAACCAGCGCCAAAAACGCCTGAATATCGCCACGTCAATCCTCCATGTCGCTTTCAGGACCGCCGCCAACATCCAGGGCGGTCGGCGTATACGTAGCGCTGTCAGTAGCGACCATCTCAATATACGACCGCATTTGTTCTACCAGCGCCTCCAATTCACGGGCACTATCCAGCAGCACTCGCCTGATCTGCTCGTCACCGACTTGCGCGGCGGCGTCCGCCTCTGCTACCAATGCGGCACGGAACATGACACCCGCTGCGCTGCGGTTGTAGGCACGGCGATAGATGTGTCCCTGCTCGGTCAGGAGCATGGCCAGATCGTGCAATCGCTTAGGTACGGTCATCGTCGCTCCCGTTTCGCACCTTGTACAACAAATCCTCGGCCAGCGCAATCGCCGCTGTCAGCGCCTCACGCAGCGGTTCCACCAGCGCCGCGTCCGCTTCGGTTGCGCGAATGTCCAGAATGTCGATCACGTCTTGGATACTGTTGCGCACATCCTGTATCTCGTAATCGGTAATGCGGCCATCGTCGTCGGCATCGTACCGCGCCCAATCGCTGTCACTGCCGGGTGGCATGTTGTAGTACGAATCACGAATGGTCATTGTTTAGACTCGCTTTCACTGGTATCAGGGGCAATCGCTCTTGCCGCAATATCACCGCAAAGATTCATCACAACACTGTAACCGCCATTGCCAACCGACAATTCCGACAATTCGGCAATGTCGCACAGCGCACCAATCAGGCGCGAACGCTCTTTGCGTAACCAGTCGATTTCGTTCAAAAGCGTTTGCACATCATCGATACCAATAAAGGTACCGTTTTCGACAGACTCACGAAACCTATTGTAATCTCTGATACTTAGCTTCATCATTCACTCTCGCTTTCGTTAGCAGCGGACTGAGTAGGCGCGGGCATAAACTGACACTGGACGCGGAACAGCGTATCGTCGCCATCAGTCATCACTGCCAGCGGTTCCCCGGTTTCATCGTCCGCATTCAGGTAAATTCCAACCGTTACCGCGCCAGTGTCATACACATCGACATGAACAACCCCAAGCGGCGTGCGAATTTGCACACCGTCGCGGTGCATAAAGCAGTCCGGCGTGATCCTAACATCCACTACTGCAATCTGTGATTTAGCCATCATTCACTCTCGCTTTCGTTGGCGGCAACAAACTCGTTACCAGCCTCGTTACCTAAAATTCTACCAATCACCGCGCCGCAGCGCTCGTGAATAGCATCCATTACAATGCGGCAGGTTTCCTGTGTCGGGTACGGGCCATAGTACCGCCCGTTCCATAACAGCCACCATTTGCCGCCAGCCTTTGTGTAAGATGCACCGTTGAACATCCCGTGTGTGTATTCGTTCATCATTCACCCCTTCAGGTACTCGTTTATGCGATGCGTGACCCAATATCGAATATCGTCAAAAACAAAGTCTTCTTGATCAGCATGATTATCATTGTCAAACCAACCAACAGAAATGTTGAGGCACTGATACTGTTGACTGGACCAGAACTCTATTGGTGATGGCAGGCCGCTGTCGTAAACTGACGTTTGCTTGCTATCGTAAATGGTAACGGCAAACGCGGGATTATCCTTATCCCGACTATCCCAAAAGTGATAGAGGCGGGTTACCTTTTTCGACTCTTTGGCGGCCAAAGGCACTCCGCCACCGAAACGACCAACAAAGTCGCACGGTCGAACGTAAAAGTGGCCAATTAGATATTTTGACGGTCCCGCTTGTTTGGTTTGCTGGTACGATCCCATCACTCACCCCTTTCAGGTGTTTATTGCATTTTTTGAATGCTTGTTTCTTATCCAACACGTTATAGGTAACATATTATGAAAGTGATACGAATTATCTTACATAGGTTTTGCCGGATACGATGTTGTTTATGCAGGTAGGTGTAACTTCATACTCGCGTGCCAATTCCGCTTGGGTCACTTGAGGGTTTTGGATTCGGTTGCGAATATCATCAGCCTGTTCCCAAGACAATTTTGCCGCGTAGTTGTCAGCCCCCCGCTGTCTCCGAAACTGCATATTCTGTTTACGAGTAAACAATCGCAAGTTCTCTGGTCGGTTATCATCACGCACTTTGTTGATGTGATCGATTTCCATTGGCGGTGCAATTTCGCCAATGAACGTCATGTATACCAGTTGATGAGCATAAAAATGCTGCCTCTCACCACCCCGGCAAAGGTTGTAACCGTGATATCCGTTGATGTTTGACGGCTTGAGAATACGTTCTTTCAGGTGGCGACCTACTGAGCTAACCCGCGTCAATGCTTTAACGCGCCCGGTGTTGGACACCTGATAGATACCCTCATAACCAGGCACGTCGCGCCATTCTTCCTGTAGCTCCTGGTATCGTTTTTCGTTCATTGGTTAGTCCTCCGCCAACTCGAACCCCAACACCCACACCTCGACGCCGGAGGCAAAGCTACCCGCGCCGTGAATTTCGTCCCACGTCATAGCGAATTCTTCAACTGGTGTAACCGGGTTACACCATGTTTCCCCGCTTGGACCATGCGAAATTACATCATACCCGGTAAACCCCTCCGACACCGCACCCGCTTCGGTGATAGCATTCACTGGTTCACGCTTGATGCTGGTGAGTTTGAAGCGCGCGACCGCCTTTTGCCCGCGCCCTGGTTGCACCGCGTAGGTGTTGCCAACGCGCCACTTGACCCCATTGTTTGAGTAAAAGTGGACGGCGCGTATCACTGGGCTATCTACGAATACGCCAAAGTTATTATACGATGACATCTCGGCCCACTCGGTTTGTTTAACCGGGCGGCGCGTTTCCGACTTGGTACCATTGAGTACCCACTGATATGTTTTTGCGAATTGCATTAGCTTCCTCCCTGCTCTGACAGGTCAAGATTTTTATTATGCAGCACAACCGACCACACCGCGCCGCCGATTGTCTTGGCAGCAAACTGCCCGACCATGATCGGTACCAACAATGGCAACCCAAACGCCAGCGCCGGAAACACGACGCTGTCTACTGCTGCGCTGGCGATGTTCGATCCGTTGATCTTCACTAATCGCGCACGGCTGCCCATCGCGGCGTACACAACAGTATCGACCACCCCCGCCGCCGCAAACGCTGCGAACGAAGCGACAGCAATCGACGCTGCATTCCAATTAAGCGCCGCCGACAGGATCGACCCGGCACCGATCAACAGCGCCATATTGCGCCACAGGTCTCGCCCGCTCCACTGCTCATGCAGTCGGTCACGGGCAGTCAGGTCGAGGCCGATGAACAGCAGCGCGTTGATCACGCTCATGCCCGGACCGAATGCAGCGGTGGTCAAATTCGCGGCAACGATGGCCGCCAGATACATCACAATCAAGTACATAGGAATCCTCCCATAGCGGGGTGAAATTGAGATAACCACCCCGTCCACGTGTGCACAACGCCAGGCTCATAAATTTCATTGGTACCATCGATGCTATCAGCGCCAATCAGGTGAAAATGGTTAGCCCGCTTTCGACTGTTGACGCGCCCGATGTGCACCCATTTCTCGCGCCGCTTAGCATCAACAATCAACCGGTCAGCGTCGGGTGACATTTTCCACTCGGTAGACCCGCCGATAAAAAGCGCTGCAATCTGCGGCCAGGGTACATCATCCGGTGTCATACCATCCTGAGCAGCCAATCCGACAGGGTACCCGTACCCGGTAATTGCCGGATACCAAAACGGGAATTCCGTCAACGTAGCTGCTGCATCGCCAACAACATCAGGCGCCAGGACAAACACGCACTTACTCCGCCAAGGCTGAAAATCACACAACATGCGAATGAAATCCGCGTCGCTGTAATGCGCATTAAAGCGATTGTTGTCGGCTGCCCACACATTGGTAATCTGCACATCGCGCAATTGACCGGCCCGACTTTTTAATGACGGCGTAACTAATCGCCCCCAGACATCAGGTCTGTTTATTAGCGCGTCTGTAATGTGCTGATTAGCGATGTTGGCAAGGCGAAACATTACACTGTCCCTTTGTTGGACTCGTCCTCGACACCCGTGACGCGGATGTCGTCGGCAGCGGTGGAATACGGCCACCATGCCGCGATGTCGGCGCACACTACGGCGATAGCATCCTGCTCACTGGTAGCCCACACCCGCCATATGGTGCCCGGTGTCTGCGCGGCGGTGTCGAGGCCGTAAAACTCGGTGACGGTGTAGAGCTTCTTAGTCATTGGCGGCGTCCTGTTCTGGCTGCGCTTCGAGTGCAGTGCGAGCGGTTTTCAGTAGTACGAAAAAACTCCGCCCGGCATAAATAATTGCGTCATGGAGCCGTTGCGGTTCTGGGTAGTTCGCAATTTCTTCCAGCGCCGTCCGGTACCGTGCTGCCTCCGCCCGCAAATGCCCGATCTCGACATTCTGCACCTCATATGCGGTATTAAAGTCGGCGACTTGCTGGTTAAGTGCCGCTCGGTAGCGCCTGGCTTCCGTCTCGGCGCGTTCGGCGCGGGCATGCGCGGTGTTGCGCTCGGTAGTTACCAGTTTTGCCAATGACATCCAGTCATCAGCGACAGTGAACGCTTCCAGTGTCTCGGCGGACATATCGTCACACGTCTCCTGTAGGCTTTCGGTCTGCGTGCGGTATTCCTGCCGCCATTCCTCAACTTCGGCCACCTGCCGGGTCAACTCTGCCACCTGCTCCGCCAGCGCGTCATACGCCGCCAGCAACTCTGTCGCCTCATGGCTGCGCAGCCCGGACGCGGCCCGCTGGTGTAACTGTTCGAGTCTAATGTCATTCATCAGTCCCTCACTCCTTGTTAAGCAAAGCGCCCCGCTGGTGATTGTGTGATGTCTAGGCACACGAGTCCGGCGGAGCGCTATGGTCACAATCATACCTCGTTTATCGTGCCTAGACAATATCAATATACACCACATGGCGCATATTGTCAAACAAGCCGTGATAGTGTACACTGGTTTCAATATAACACACTAGGAGAATTCGACGTGACCGACATCACCCTACCCCGCACGGTACCAATCGATCCACAGGTGCCGCCTGAATTCCAGCAGCAATACATTACCGTCACTGTGGCAGCGAAGGCCGCCGGTGTGTACAGGTCAACAATCAAGCGCCACCTGGGCAACGGCACACTCAGAGGCAAGAAAATGGCGACTCATTTATGGTACGTGAGTCGCACCAGTAATGAAGGCGAATCGCCGCCCGGCCTCGATTGGTGGACGCCAGGAACATCAGGCAATCCAAACTGGATCAAAGAATAGTACCAAGGTACCACGCCGCTCTCTTGACATTGTGGGCTAAAAAGCCTATGATGTAAGTATGAAGTGAGCGGAGCAATAGGAACTCACGAGAACCTTAACAACTGCACACAAGCATCCGCCACCGCCACAAAAACGCGCACCCAGGCCGGGCTACCGGCAAACAACACAGCGCGAACGGCACCGGCGACAAATGCCAGCGCAGCACATAAAAGGCAAAGCAACCATCCACCGTAGTGAGAGCAGGACGGGGGAAAGCTGATGAGTATCCCGGCGAGGGATTACATGGAGATGTACATACATCGGCAAGGGGCATCAGGGCTTCGGCGCTGATGTTCCCACTGTACCCCAAAACAGGCGACCGGTGGAGAGATGGGACAAGCCTACCAATTCCGCAATATGCGGAAACCTGATCGGGAGAACCGAGGCGCTGGAAACAGCGACCGGGACCGGCAGACAGTAACGAATATTACGGGGACCGCAGCGGGCGATTTTTCTTCGAGGACTTGTCGCGGGGGCGCAACTCCCCCACCCCGTACAAGGATAGGCACTAAATACATCTGGGCTTTTCGCTGAAGGCGATCCCCCACATGATAATTACTGCCTCTCCGTACATGCATCGGCGGGCGTTTACCTATCGATTGATACTCGTCCGGATTCCCCACCGATGCAGACTGGCACCGCGCTACCCTGACGCGGTGCCTTTTCATTTATAGAGGAGGCGAAATGACAACAATGGAATTTGCTATTATCCTGTTTGGTATCGGCGGCTTTTTGTTCACCACCGTCTACTCAAACCACAACGAGCGGCTGGCGCAGCAGTATATAAGGGAGCACCGCACATACAAAGGCCGTCCGCTCGACAACGACCTGATCGACATGTTGTGCGCCCAGGACGACGCCGACCGCGCCGACCGCGCCGCAATTGCGGAAATTTACGGAGCGTGGTAATGTACCTGAAACAACGTGAGGATCAGCGGCTCACCGAAGGCGCGGCGCTCGATCTGCTGCGTACCGTGCGGCGCTATTGTTGGCACGCCGACATTTATTTAGCGGAGCGCACCGACGGCAAGCCTGCCAGTGAGTGGAGATTTTACGTAGCGCACAACAGCGCGTCACCGAAGTCGGCAGCACGCGCTGAGCACGCCGCCGACCAGTGGCACGCCAACCGGCTGGCGATGCAGCGTGCCGGACAACCACAGCGGCACGTGGTCGATGTGGTCGCCAGACTATAGCAGTAGTGCCCGCCCCGTCAAAACCAATATCACTACACCGGGGCGGTTTATACGGGCCTGATAGGTATCGACGGGCGTTAAGGCGCGCAAGCGCAGCGCTCGGAACCGGGTTCGACTCCCGGCAGGTCCACTAGGGGCATCCGCGTAAATGGAGATACGCAGAAGTCGTGTGTAATGTAGGTGGAAACTCTTATGGTAAGAGTTTGGCGGTTAGTTGGCGTTCAATACGTCCCCACCCCCACACGATAAAACCGTCACCCGGTTCGAATCCGGGATGCCCCACAAGCCCGACCGATTGCGGGCGGCAATACGAAAGTTGCAACCGGAAGCCGAGTAGTACCAGCCGCAAGCCGTGCGTACCGACGGCGATATACTGGCGGGCTGATGGCGAAAGCCGTGAGACGCTGCCGTAAGGTAAAACTACCAGTGTGTCAATCGTGGTATAGGGAACAAAGTGGCTTGCCGAAACGCCCCCTACTAACTAGCCCGACCGATTGCGGGCGGCAACACCCTGCACAATCGGAAGCTGTAAACTTGGTTGTAAGAGTGCTCAGCAACCTCGGAATAAAAGCGGGCACCGGCTGGCCCACGATACGGGCCACCCACGCCAACCTAGCTCAATGGCAGAGCGGCGGACTTGTAATCCGCAGGTTGCCGGTTCAAGCCCGGCGGTTGGCTTGTGTTGGCTCAAGACTGGCGGCACGTATCGCCCGTTTTGATACGCCGGGGCGCGGCTCCTCCTCTCTGCGCCCCGGCTGCCCTGCTACCGTTCGCCCGCACAGCGCGGGCGTTTTTTGATCCCGTAGACAAGGAGTGAGATATGCCTGACGATGTGCCGCGTTGCCCCTGGTGTAAAAGTCTGATGGTCAAGCAGCACTACGCCGACAGCGACCAGCGCGGCAAGCTGGTACGTGCGGTGTGGGTGTGCCTACGCTGCGAAACTGAGCGCGTCGGCAGTGCCCTGTACCGCGAACCCGTAGCGACCAAAGAAGAGCGGGCGCGATAGCAACAGCAACACCGCCGCCGGGGGCTACCCCCTGCGAGGGCCGGGACCACGCCAGCAATGGCAATGTCCCTAGCATACCCGTGACGTGCGTGAGGCTGTGTGGGTATCAGTCTAAAGCGCCCTCAACTGGACGGCCCCCGGTGGCAAGACATTATCTGTATCTAACCCAATCACACAATCATAGGAGCTTTCAATGAGCAATACTAAGCAAGTCATCACAATGCGTGAGGGCACGTTGGCGCTAGACGAAAACAACATCTGGCGCGTTGTCGGACTCGGTAAACTGGTCGCCATTGAATGCATCGGCGGCGAGTGGGAATATCGGTGTGGTATGCGTACCGTGCCGCTGGGAACAAGTCAGCACGCGGCGTTCGTTGCCGCGTTGAATCTGGCGACGGCGTAAAGTGAGCGGCAACCGGGCGGCGTGGTGTCGCCCGCGCATCATACATTCCGCTTGGTTCAATATAAGACGTGGCATTCACGGCGGCGCTAGACTACATCACCGGACTGACTGACAAGTTTCCGCGATAGGCCCTGACAATCTCACTTGGAGGAAAGCATGAGCAACAAATTGACTGCAACAGATTGGCACGTGAGCATTACCCCGACAACCCGTGGCGACTTCCAAACGCCTAATGGTATCCGCTACAACGTGACTTACCATAACGGCGGAACCCGCGCCATGTTGGAAGACTTGATCGCCGAACTGGACGCCAGCGCCGACTTGCTGACTCCTGCTGTGCCCGTGCAAACGGTGACGACTTCGGCGGCACACGCGCCAACCAACACACCAGGAGTCAACGCGCCCGCCAATCCCGACGGACTGCCGACGCAAAACGTTTTTGGCATTGGCGACCTGCCCATCGGCTCACGGTTTACCCACATGGTAGATCGTATCGTTATGGGTGCGACTACCAATGGCAACACGAAGGGTGACGTGTACCCGGTGAATGCTAAGTGGCCGCTTGGTACCGTGTTTGCTGGCCGGGAAGGCGCGAACTTTGCCGCCATCCAGCAGGCGACCGGCATTGACCTGAGCACGGCCACCGGCGCAATTGAATTCAACCCACCGGTGCCCATGCAGTTTGAAGTGGGAACAAAACAGAAGAAAGACAGCCCGAACTATTACATTAACTGGGTTGGCATGGCAAGCGCCGATGACAAGCAACCCGCCACCACCGCAACCACAACCGGCAGTGAGACATGGGCGCAGGACGACAAATCACGACAGGGCTTTATCGCCTGGGCGAATAAAACGCACGGGATGACCGAAACGCTGCTGCAAGACTGTTTCACCGTTGACGACTTGTCCAGGTTGACATGCAGCAAGAGCGAGGCTATGACGGCAGTCGCTGCTTATGCCAAGCGCAACGCCAATAGTGAGGCTAGCGGCGACATCCCTTTTTAGCGCGCGCCCCCTCGTGGGGCGCTGACGTGATAGACGCCATCATTGAGCGCGTGCCACGCTACCGCAGCGCGCACCCCCGGCGCGTGCTCAATGCCCTGAAAAAACTCGAAACCTCCAACCGCTACAATATCATTATCGATAGACGGCAAACGGTTGGCGCGATCCTGTTTGCCGTCAACCAATACGCCGCCATTCGTGACGCGGAGGATGATTGCGAATATGACAGTGACGACGAAGGCGAGATGCAGGAAATCCTCGACGAAAACAATTGCTGGGGTTTCTGGGAACGATAACCACAGGATGAACCTATGACCGTATCAGAATACACGATCATTGACCGGGCAACTGATGCAAACGGGCGGGTGATCATCCCGCCCCACCTTGCCCTTGAGTTCACCAGCGATGACGAAGCCGACGCAGCGCTGATCGACCGCGCAGCATCGCGGCGCATTATCGCATGGCAGGAATCAGACATTATCGCGGGCAGGATATTGCTGGCGCTCAACCGGTGTTCAACCGCGACCGACCGACGCAGCACAATGGACGCGAAGCTGCGCCACTATGCGCACCTGTTCGGAGACATCCACCGGGAAACCGCACGCAAGCGCTTCAAGTGCGGCTACTGGTTTCCGCCGACAACTGCCGACGGCCAGCTTGTGCGTGTGCCGGACAAACCGATCACGCTCTATGAAAACGCGCTGGTCGCGCTGCGGTACGACGATGACCCAGTGGCCTGGGTGCTGTGGGCCATCGACAACGACATCCCGGCCCACAAGGTGCGCCAGTACATCGAGGCGGCGCACAGCGAAGGCCCGGCGGTGATCACCACGCGCCCGCTATTGTTCGACGGCTCGCTGCCGGTAGACAGTTTACGGGTGCCGCACGTCAACGAGAGTCTGCGGGTTGCGCTGGTCTCAATGGCGACCGACCCAACGCTGACACACGTCACGGATCACAACGTGCTCCTGGCGGTTACGGTGGTCGCGCATGTTGCCGACGCCGTGCATACCGCGCTGCTGAGCGGCACGCTGGACAGACACGGCGACCTGACAGCGCTCACGGTTCGTGTGCTGGCTGAGTGCGAACAGGCCGCGCCGGAACGTGACGAAATGCCGGTGGCTGAAAACGCCGCCCTGGCGGTGTTGGAGGCGGTCTGATGGTAACTACAGCTACCATATCCACAACGCCCCGCAGCGGGCGCGTTACAACATGTAACGGCATATTCGAGCGGACTTTGTCCGAGCTAATGGCGCTGCGTATGCGCGGTTTATCGTATGAGCAGATCGCCACGCGCTACAGCGTCAACCGGGCCACTGTCTACCGTGCAGTAAATGGCGCATGGTCCGACGCGCTGGTGAGTGCCGTCACGGGTGAACACTGGCGCACGGTCCCGGCGCGCGTCAAGCTGCCGGGCGACTACGCACCGCCTGATGAGTTGGTGTTGGAGTTGCGGCGGTGTGACGTGAGCGATGAATGGTTCACGCCATGCTGCGCCTCACAGCGGTTCGCGCCGGGACTGAGTGAGGCCGTCAAACGTGCGGCGCGCCGGGACATCGACAAGGCGCGGGATAAGTATGCCCGGATGGGCGGAGACTGGGGGAAGTGATCCCGGTTGCAATTGAGCGCGTGATCTGGTAAAATAGGCGTAGTCCTGACAAGACACTGTGCAAAGTTTTTGTTTGCCCCAAAAGGCCCGGTCATCTGTGACGCTTTGCATGTCTTGTCAGGACGGCAAACACACAGGTGGGCGGGCTTTTTGTTACCCCGCCACCAACGACCTCGCCGCCACCCGGTGGCCAGATGATGAGGATCACAATGAGTAAGCTCCTAATTGATGAACACCCCTTGCAGGTTCTTCCGTCGTTGGCTGTTGCCATCGGACTCAATGAAGCCATTATCTTGCAGCAAATCCATTATTGGCTGAAATTAGCCGAGCGCGGAAATTCTATAGATAAATACCATAGCGGCAAATGGTGGGTTTACAACAGCTATGAGCAATGGCAGGTTGATAACTTTCCATTCTGGTCTGTAAGCACCATTGGGCGAGTTGTTCGAAGCCTTGAGAAAGCCGGCCTTATCATTAGCCGGAAGATAAAAAGTAACCAATGGGATCATCGCAAGTGGTACACGATCAATTATGAAACACTGAAGGTGTTAGAATGCAACGATCGATCGTGTCAAAATGACACGATCGGAACAGGTCAAAATGACACGATCTTACAAGAGACTACTACAGAGACTACTACAGATACAAAAGACTCTACCGCTGGCGCGGTGCAGCCACCTCAACCTGATGGCAAAAAAGCAACACGCCCCCGCGATCTGCTGTTTGATGCGATAGCCGAGCATTCATTTGGCATCAAGCCCGGCACGACCATCGGCGCAGCTACAGCCAAGCGTATCGGCATGGTGAAAAAAGAGATCGCCACGTTTGACCCGCCAGTTGAACCAGATGAGTACCGTCTGGCTTGTGTGGCATATCAACGCCAGAAGATAACCCCGGCCCGTGACCCGGTGAAGGTGCTGGCGATGCTTAACGAGCACCGCAACAAACACGACCGGCTGATGCGTGAAGTCCCCCCCGCCCCGCCAGCGCCTGACGACGGCGTGTATTTCCCGGTAGACGACTATCGGCGCGTAGACTCTGACGGCAACTGGATAGGAGAGACGGCATGACGCTAGAGATACTGAGGCAGCGCGGGCTACTGGACGCGGCGCTGGCGGCGGGATGGGTTGTCGATGGCAACGGGTGGAGCTACCCGGTGTTTAACGCACGCGGCCAGCCGTACATGGTAGACGGCACGCCGGTTCGCCGCTGGAAGTCGGCGGACGGCAGCAGCCCGAAGTACTTGTGGAAACCACGCAAACCGGCGGGCGTGCGCTACTACCTGCAACCCGACACGGTGGCCGCGATTGATGATGCCAGTGTGTTATTCCTTGCCAGTGGTGAACCGGATGTGCTGGCGTTTCGAGCGGCAGGTACCACGAACACGCTGTGCTGGTTCGATGGCGAAGGCAGCGTGCCGCCTACGCTGGTAGCGGACTTGCAGCGGCTGAATGTGGCGGCGGTAAAGTATTACCCTGACCGCGACCGGACGGGACTGGAAACAGCCGCCAAATTATTGGCGGTGTTTGCTGGTAGCGGAATCAGTTTTTCCGCCTATGAACTGCCCGCCAGTATGGGAAGCAAATACGACATCAACGACCTGTGGTGTGATTGTGACTGTGACGCCGAGCGGTTTGCGATTCGGCTGATGCAGCTGCCGCAGGTGAGCACGACCGACTTGTACTTATACGGCAGTTCGGCCAATGACGCACCGGCACCGCTTGGCAGCGGCGGTATCACGCGGATTGATGCGAAAGCGCTGCATCGTGAGTGGATAGGCAAGATTATCGATGCGCTAGGCCAACCGGTTAAACGTGAGGGAAATGTGGACCGGTGGCACTGTCCAACCGGGCGGCACGTCAATGGTGACCGCAACCCTAGCTTGCGGATAGCCACCGATAAGAATCCCGACTTCCCCTGGCCGGTGTGTTCGTGCGAACTACACGAGGAAGCCGACGCGTGGAGTATCTTAGGCGCGGCGTTAGGTGTGGATAGATGGCAGGAATTCAAGGCACGAAAACGCGCCGAAGGTTACGAGGTGGCAGACGACATCGCACCGCCAATGGTAGCTAGAGTCTCTGGTGGCGAAGATGAGCATGGCGCGAATTTTGTTACCAGTTCTAGCGCAATTAAAAACGTGCGCTTGTTGTTGCGCGGTGAAATTGAGATTGATATTCCGCCGATGATTTTCCCGTTTAACAGGCTGCATCAGTTTGACGGTAGTGCATGGATTTCGATGCCGCGAAAGCTGACGTATGTTCTCGGCGTGTCGGGCGGCGGCAAAACATTTTTCTCGGAGCAGCTTGACGCCAATATGCGAAAGGATGGATATGACAGTTTGTATTGGGGGCCTGAGTGGTCGCCGGAAGAAATGGTTTACCGATCTATCCAACGGGCGGGCGGGTCCAGCCAGCAGCGTGTTTTGCTGCATCATCTGTGGACCGCCGATAAGCAAGCCGGTGTCCCCGATCATCTAAACCGGGGCGAACAGATCGGGGCGGCGGCTATTGAGCGCGACGAGAGTATATTAAACAGCATCGAGCGGTGGCCGGGTATGACTCACTATATCGACGAAAGCGACCTGCCGCCCACCGCGTTAGTCGTTGAAATTCGCAAGCATGTTAAAAATTTGCGGAGTGAGGGCCGTAAGGTTCAGTCGCTGTTTATCGACTACCTGCAACTATGGAACAACAGCGGCGGCAACGAAGAGGGCGCACTAGGCCCTGAGCGGGCGGTTAACCAGATCAAGCTGCTTATCCAGTCATTGGGATTGTTCGGGTTTATCGTTCTGCAACCGCGCAAGGGTGACAGTGAGCAGGCCCGCGAGGGCGAAGTGCTCCACCACGCCAGCGCGCAGGGATTAAGTGATCAACGTTGTAACCTGATGCTTGGCTTGACGCCCATCTTTGATGAGGACGGTTGCAAGTTGAACGAGGCAAAGATAGCCGTGCTCAAAAATTCGATGGGCAACACTGGCAGCATTCGAGTCCCGGTTGATTGGCCGAAACTGCTGTGGCATGACGTGCAGCACAGTACCGCACCGAAACTTTAGGACAGGGAGAGTACAATGGCAAGCAGTGATAGTTATGACGTGTTGGAATGGGCAATTAACCAGATGCAGGTTTGCGGGTATCTTGACGATGATACTGATTTTTACGACGCGATTCAAGCGTGGTATCAGGACGCTTACGACGACGCATGGCCGCAGGACGAAAGCCGAACACCGCGCCCGACTGAAAGCGAGATTGATTTTCTGATTGCGCTGGCATCGTTATCGATTGAGGAAGTCAGCGACCTTAAGGATTCCTATTGGTTGCTGAGGTAACGGAGAACAGGGAGGTATTTTATGACCACAAGTGAGCGGGTTGTGCAGCGTTATATCCTGGCTATCGTGAAACACACACGCTCCTACCGCGCCATGTTACACGCGGTAGACGGCGGCGGCGCTATTGTCGAGGAACTCACCTTCGATGGCGGCAAGTTGGCGGCGCTGACGTGGTTACGGGAGCAGCGAGATAAGCGCAGCGGCCAGGGCGTGTCGTTCGATGTGTATCTGCCGTGGAGCGGTGCACCGGGTAATTGGTATGATGATTGGCCGGAGACATGACGCGAGATTACACCGACATGTTGTCTGGGCTTCTCGGCTGCTCAATATCAATGACGCCTCACAGCGAGTACCGAATCAGTATTGAGCGCGACATCTGGGGCCGTCCGGCGGTAACGCTCTGGCATCTGTTCCCGTTCGTGAATCACGGCAACGCTTCCCTGCTGCGTTGTCATGTGCCGCTCAAAGGTAGGAATACTACCTTTGAAGCAGCAAACGACGCATGGCATTTGCTGTCTCAGTGGTGGCAGCATGGCCCGACTGAGATGTTGATCGAGGCGTATGAACTGCGCCAGACGCAGGACTTTACAAAGCCTGCGTCAATCGGGTATGAACCACAGCAGCTACGGTTGCTGTAATTCCACATTATGCGGAAATGGGGCGGGCAACCGCCCTTTTGTTTAGGAGGCTGAACTTGACAACGTGGGATCGTATACGGATCGAGGCGGTGGCACTGAAGTTGTGCGAGGAACAGGGGAGCCGCAACGCCATTGTGTACGTCGATGGCGTGCAGGTGATCGTACAGGAGGGACGTGTCCTGAGCGACA
>Ga0307434_1000591_pt1 | contig 23050 bp, 33 predicted proteins | sample SalMarWE160220MG_FD_202156 | JGI IMG/M metagenome (GOLD analysis project Ga0307434, IMG submission 202156) | Salt marsh sediment microbial communities from the Plum Island Ecosystem LTER, Massachusetts, United States - WE1603-220 | ecosystem: Environmental > Aquatic > Marine > Intertidal zone >... | reverse complement strand
CTGTTCATAAGGGAAAGATGCCTGTAGGTAGTTACGTGAAGAGATGGGGCAGATATCCAGGCAATGTGCCTAAGAGGAAAAATGATTAGTCATATTCTTGTCGGTCTTGGAGGGTTTGGCATTGGAATGGCAACAACAATTTGGATATTTCTAATACTGTTACGGTTTACGATGAAGTCTACAAAAAAGGTATTTAAGCCTCCAACCCCCCCTTAAGGCTGGCGTATAGATGGCTGTTAATAGCGAAAAGTTAAAGTATATACACGAATTTTGCGATAGCATGGCAGAAGGAACAGTGAAAGGTCGTAATGCTGCGCTTCCAAAATGGCTTATACAGGGTTTCTTGTATGGGTTAGTCTTGGGAGTGATTATGTACTTTGCCGGTGCAGTTGCTATTGCAGCAGTACCAACGTTTTTGCCAGCAACAACACCTACGATCGCAGGAGCTTTAGGGTTTTTGTCGTCCCTGGGCATTGCTTACACAAATGATATAACGCAGTAAGCAGTATAAACAGTGGAGACAGGAGCCTATTTGATAGGTATTTTGCCTCCTATTTTTTTTATAACGCAACACTTATATACCCCCCCGTCTATACGGGGGGTGAGGTGATAAAAAATGGAGCATATTTTTGTTCTGTCTAGTATTACTCATAAAAAAGAGGAAGAAAAACAAATATGGAAGTATAAGTACAAGCTGGTGCATCCAAGTATTGAGAGAAAAGTAGAGATCAACATGGAGACAACTGATCCTATTAGTGCGTATGACACCACAGGAATACCGGTTGATCTGGGAGACACTGTTAAGGTAGATGTCGGTGCGGTGAACACTCAAGGAAAGCTGGATGTCGAGGACGAGGGCGAGGATGATTAGATGAAAATATCATTTACAATTACGTCAGTTAAGGATCTGCAAAAGGTAGCAGCAATAATCGGAGATTACGGTAACGATTGTGAAGAATGGAGAATAGCAGGTGTATTATGGCCGAAAGACATGGAGGATTAAATGAAACTAACAAAAGCAGCGTATGCAGTTTTCGCATTTGCAACCAAAGAATCGGCAGAAGGCGGGCTTGAAACTATAAATAAGACAACGGGCTTTATGGGAGATGTGTATGTGCCAGGTGAGGAGGATTAAATGTTAGATCTGCAACGTGCATTGTGTTTCGCAGCGAAAGTCAGGGAATACCCAAATCTTACAGATATTGATCCTAAACTTATGGGTGAGATTGTTAAAGGCGCTGAGGACAGTGATAAACCGGAAGCTATGTTGAACGAGCTGGGCCTTAAAGAACTCGAGGATTATCTGGAGACACTTTAGGGGAAGCGGTGGATTATGAACGATAAACTGAATTATAACGAGATCGAGGTAGGCCAGAGCAGTAAGGGCATTTGGTACTGTAAGAGCATTAAGGTGGCTGACAGTGACGCCACATCTTCAATAGATACTATAGATTGTATTATAGATGACATCGAGATCATCTTAAAAAAGTACAACGAACCGGAGAAGCCAGAGAAGAAGGAGGAGGACTAGATGAACCTCCAGGCGATAGCTGAGGCAACAGTAGAGCTTTATAGCCATGTGCGTAATGCTTTTGCTGCGAAATATGGCCCTAATGCTGATCTAGCGGAGATAATGCCAGTATTTGAACAGGCGCATCATCATATGATTACATTGATAATCAATGAGAGCAAATCGGGTAAAACAGGCGGTCAGCGGCAGACACGAGGGCAGCCTAGACGGCAGGCGCCACAGCAAAACAGGCCTAAACCTTTAAGTGATGTAATCTGTCAATCTTGTGGTAGACAGCTTACAGTAGGCGAGAAACAGTATTGCGACGACAACGGCTCTGAATATCTATGCTACCAGTGTAGTCATTAGAGGATATATTCATTATGGCCGTCAGGGGTTCAAATAGTGGTTTTGCATGTAGCAGATTAATTCCCCAAATGATGAGGAAGCATCCCATCTTGATTTTTTCTAGCTATGCTCATGTTTTCCATACCTCTCCCTTTGACGGCCACTCTCTCTTTTTCTTTTAACATGACATATGCTCTTGCAGTACACAGTTTAACAGATCTACATAAATATTATATGATAGTAGTAGATCCGGAGCAAAAAACAGTAACTTGTACATGTCCAGGTTTTCAATTTACAGGGCATTGCAAACATATCAGATTTTATAAACGCTTAATTTCCCACATGATGCACGAAAAGGTAGGGGTTGAGAAGGAAAAAAGGTGATAATGTGAATATTATAATGTTCGTTCTAGGAGAAATAGCAGCAGTAGGAATTATAATTTTTGGATATTGGATATATCTCGAATGGGATTTTAGACGATTTGTCAAAGCAACTAAAAAATATTACAGAGACGATTTTATAAAACAATGTGAAGAAAGAGGAATAGATTACAGGAAATATTTAGATGATTGTTGAGATAAAGAGAAGCTATTGCGACCCTAATTTTCACTGTTTTATATGTAATGGTAGATTTTATATTAAAATATTAATGATAGAGATTTTTATAATTATGAGAGATCCACCATTGATATATTAGACCACCCACAGCTTGATCTCGTTTTTATCAAGTGTCGGATGGTAAGCCTTATCGTCCATTTCTACAATGATACCAACATGAACAGGAACACTAGGCTTAAACTGGGCCTCGTACAGATCCCGATAAGTAAGAACACCACCAACAGCAGCTTTTGAAACTTTGGGAGTTATCTCAAATATCCATATTTCTGAATCCCTTTTAACAACCAGGTCAATGCGTTTAGCACGTAATGTTTCATACGCATGGATCTCTTTCGATGTCCAATGATCCGGGAACGCTGGCGTTTCGACGTCGAGATGCAGATCATAAATATATTCACCTTTGAAGTTGGCGTTTTTTACAAAACGTTTAGCTATCTCTTTTTCGTCCGGCTTCAAATGCGTGTACTGCTGATTCACCACTTTCATCATCCTCCTCAGTGTCTTCACCTGGTTGCTTCCAGGCTTTTTCATCCTCGGTGCTTACTTGTGTAGTAAGACTAAGGCGTTTTTCGCTTTCAGTCTCAGGAATTACTCTTTTAGATTGGGATTCCATGAACTTCTTATATTCGGCTTTACGGATTCGAAGTAGATCCAATGCAATAGTGTTCGCATGTCCTGGTATACCAGCGCCTTGTGCATAACGTAACTCCTCCAGGTTCATTCCTTTAAGAGAAGCAATTAGATCCTCCTGGCTTAATGTTTTCATTTCATATTTCATATATTCCCGGTTTTGTTGGCGATACTCGGGTTTATCATGCATGTATCGCCTTACTTTTTCGATTAGACTATCCATTTTTATCACAAGTAAACAGTATATATATTTCTGTATATTAAGTTACCGGCCGGGCGACCGGGCGACTGCCGTCCGACCGCCCGAACACAAAACTATTTAAATGTTTTAACAGGTAAAGAATAGGTACATAATAGGTAAAGAATATGTACAAAATAGGAGAACGAAATGTATGGTTGAAACAAAACCAATTGAGCAAGTTGTCGATAAATGGCAACGAAAAGTAAGCGGTGCAGAACCGGATTATAGGGCCGGTATCGAGAATCCTAAAAAGGATTGGGAAGCCGCTACTAAAGCAGCAGAGCCAGCATACAAAGAAGGTGTTACCCGAGCGGCTAATGAAGGTCGTTTCGGACGAGGGGTCAGTAAAGCCGGTACGGCGAAATGGAAGAAAAATAGTTTAGAGAAAGGCCCTGGGAGATGGTCAGCCGGTGTTAATATGGCAGCAGATGAGTACAGGTCTGGCATGACTGAAGTGCTTAGTACTATTAACAGTGTATCATTACCACCTAGAGGAGCAAAAGGCGATCCTCGTAACTATGAACGTGTGAAAGTAATCGGTGAAGCATTGCACAAGAAATTCAGAGGAAGATAAACTAGGAGGGGTTAAAGAATGGTAGATAAAGTAACAAAAACCCCTAATGACGATGTGCCAAGTCTAAAAGGATTACTAAACCCAAAAACAGGGACTTATTCCTGGGACAGAGGTAATTAAGATGAATAACAGAATGGCGACAATATTGGCAAGCGAAGACGCAACTACAGCCGGAACAAAAACAATAGATCTAAACGAGAACGCTCCACTGTCCAAGATTGTAATTCGTTACAAAGGAACAAACAACGGAAGCACTCCGACAGCCCATCCTACGAAGATGGTATCAAAAATCGAAGTTGTGGACGGATCCGATGTACTCTACTCGATGAGTGGGACAGAATCCGCAGCTATGAATTTCCAGGAAACGCAACAGTTACCCTGGTATTGCTGCGAGTACGAAAACGATATCCAGGCTTGTGCAACCTATGACCTGAATTTCGGACGTTTCCCATGGGATCGTGATTTCGCTCTGGATCTCCGCAGGTTTAAGAATCCACAGTTGAAGATTACGCACAATAAAGCCCTGGGTGGATCATGTCCGGATGCTTCAACACTGGCAGTATTTGGATATACTTTTGATGATCCGCAACCATCGCCAGCTAATTTCTTGATGACAAAGGAACTATATTCTTATACTCTAACAGCCGGAGCAAACGAGTATATTACATGTCCAAGAGACTATCCTTACAGGATACTAATGCCTAACAGCTACGAAACAGTTTATGCTTTTAATACACAGTTTGCAGAGTTTGAATGGTACGCTGATAACAAGCGCAGAATGTTTATCGACGGTATAGCAGGCACGGAATGGGCTAAACTAACGTCACACGCTGATAAAGTCGAGGAAGATTTCGCAGGTTTAGCAACCGGAAGCCTACAATCATATTACCAGGCTTCGACCTTTGAGAACTACACTGTAGCAATTGGACGAAGTGCACACTCTGCAAGTTTGTACGTAGCTCAACCAAGCGGCCCGAGAGTACAAGTCGAGTCAGATGCCTCCGAGAGTTTCCAAGCGCATCACACAGGCTGGATGGCCTTCGGTGGGACAAACTTCTGTATGCACGATCTTATGGATCCGGAAGCATGGTTTGACCCGACAGAATACGGAGATGTAGAAGTCAGAATCAAAGCAGGCGACAGCGCAGCCGGAACGATAAACCTTTCACTACAACAGAGCAGACCAAACGGAGCTTAAAGCTCCCTTTCTTTTTTCTTTATAGGAACAGGTGATAGAAAATGCAGAAACCTTTAGGAAAAATAGAGGATATAGCCGCAAGTGCTACCGGGATTGTACCGGGTGTTATTCCACTTGTACGAGCCCGGACGTTGAGTATTACGACACGGCTTACTTTTGGAGCTCAAATAGACGCTGATGCAGTAGTAAAAGTTTATTATTCGCCAGATGGGAATAAATGGGATACTTATGTTCTCACAAGCTGGGGGATAACTTTTGATACAAGCGAGACGGAGCAGATCACGAAAATAATCGACGTCCCGGAACATGGACATATTCAAATTAAGGTTACAAATGGAAGCGATGCAGATACGCTTACGGACGTTATCGTATGGTATTCGATCCAGAGTTGGGCCGAGACAAAAGCGCAGAGCCGAGGACTGATAGAAACAGCAGATGTTTACGACTGAGGAGCCGGACATATGACTGTTAATATCGTGCCTTATGCGTTGCCTCCAAGACGTAACAGAAAGCATGCGTTAAGACGTCCTTGGAATATTGATCCTAGTTGTGTTTTGGCATTGATGCCGGAGGTTAATACTCAATGGATTGATTACAGTGGAAAGGGTAACGATGGGACGATAGTCGGAGCTACGAAAATATATAACGGACGTTTTGGTGAGGGACTTCTTTTCGATGGGATAAATGATATTGTTAATTGCGGTGATGATGCCAGTATGAAACCTGTTGATGCGATTACGCTTGAAGCATGGGTATATAAGAATCAGTTAATAACCAATCAAGTGTTTATAGGAAACTTCGGAGGAGCAGGTAATCAAGCTTTTATTTTATATTCCTGGTCTGGGGATCCTTCCTTTACCATGTCTTTAATTGCAGATGACCTTTCAGTAGCAGAAGTATGGTCTACGGAAATTGAAGCGAACAGATGGTATCATGTAGTAGGTACATATGACAAAGCTAATTTGATCATATATGTAAATGGGATAGTAAATGATTCTGCAGCTTTTAGCGAAACACTTGATGACACTACAGCTGATATTATAATAGGGAATACAGCTGGTAATTATGGAACGTTTGACGGTATGATGGATGAAGTTCGTATTTACAACCGTGCTCTTAAAGCATGGGAAATCAGAGCGCTTTATGAACAGGGACGACCGTGATATTTATGAAATATAGAATATTGATAGATGTAAGTGTAAAAACAGAAGCAGAGGCTAAAAAGATCTATGATTGTGTAACAGCAAAGAAAGATAAATTCCTGAGTGTAAGCAAAATGGAACGCTGGAAGGCAAATTATCATAAATGCTACCATGACGAACCTATAAACAGACCATGTGAACTGATCGAGGAGATTAAAGATAAGGAGGCAGAGCAACGCTCTATAAGATAAACCGTGATGTCCCAGCGAACACAGCAATTTTATCTCCAGACTGGCAGAAACTGCATGTTGCAAAAGGGACAATAGTCGAATGGATTGTTTTCTGTCCAGATGAATGTGCAGATCTGATGAAGTTTAAAGTTGAATACCAGGGACATCAGCTTTTACCATATTCAAGAGACGAATGGATGGATGCGTTACCCAGTCCAATACCGATAAAAGAAAACCTTGTCTTGAAGGTATCACCATATGTTCTTGATATATATGCGTTTAACCTTGATGATAGTTACAGCCATGAGTACAATATCTATGTTAATGTTGTATCCTCTACGCCAGTCACAGCCGGGGAGGAAACGGCGGGTATGTGGGATAAAATAAAAGGATTCATAGGAGTTGAATAAAAAACGAATAAAGAGGAAGAATTAGCATACTGGGCAGGTTTTATCGATGGTGAAGGTTGGATAGGAATAGGTAGAAGTTATGTAACAGAAAAGACACACGTAAGTCCTTGTTACAGGCTTGTTGTTGGAGTAGTCAATACAAATGAAGATATAATGAAGCGATTCACTACTCGATTCGGTGGATATTTATATCTTCGTGAGAGGATGATGAATCATAAGCCAACGTGGGATACACATACAACAGGAGATACCGCTTACAACATCCTAAAGAGTTTATTACCATATCTCATAGTTAAGAAAGAACGTGCAGATATAGGGATAGAATATTATGAAAAGACGCATCCTTCACCAAGAGGCAGACGGCTTACTAAAGATGAACTGGAACTGAGAGAAGAATACTATCAGAAAATGAAGATACTAAACAAAAGAGGAGTGTGATTTCTATCGTTCATACTTTGCCGGATTACACAACAAAGTATAAGACGGCGACTATTTTCGGGCAGATTGATACCGGAGAACTAGCAGCACGTCTTGGATCTATAAATACATATGATCGAAGGGGGAACGTCGTACTTATGGACGATTTTGAAGCGACATTACTTAAATGGGAAGCATTCACCATCGGAGCTGGAGGAGCTATAGCTTTATCAAGTACAAGAGCAAGAAACGGAGATCAAGCAGTTAAAATGACCGCTGGAAGCGGAGTAAACAATTACGCATTACTCTATAGGTATTGGCCTATTCCAGTATCGACTAAGATCGGTTTTGAGGCTAGTTTCACGACACACATCGACATAGACAGAATACTTTTAGATATTGGTATCTATGACGGTATTACATTTCATCATGTAACAGTAGGCCTTTCGATCACTAATGATAGAATATATATTATTCAAGGAGGAGGAGGAACTGTGTTTTTATCCCCTGTTCTTAATCTATATAATTATGATTATTGTTTTCATACTCTTAAACTCGTGTTCGACCTGGCGACAGGACATCATACTAGAGTATTATTTGACGAGCAGACTTTCGATTCAAGTGCTTATACTATCGAAACCGCTGCAAGCGGAGCAGCTCATCGTATGTTTTTTGGAGTATGGAGTATTAATAGTAAAGTTGGAAATCCAGATATATATGTAGATGATGTTATTATTACACAAAATGAGCCATAGGAGAATAAAATGTTAAATAGTGGAGTAGATTCAAATAAAGATGTACATCCAATCTTAGTCGATGCTGACGGTAGGCCGTACGTTCTTATAACAGATGGGACGACAACGGCACATATAGAACCATCCGCTGAGGCGCTTACAGTATCGAGAGCAATACATAAAAGAATAATGGAATCGAACCAGTGGATATCTTCTTATCTCTGGGGTGATGTACCAGCAGCAGGAGATCGTTACTTGCTTCTAAAAGTTGCAGCAGGAGCAAATGCACATATTAGTATTACAGTTATGACCGAGGCAAAAAGTGAATGGTGGCTTTATGAAACTCCGACAATAACAAATGATGGTACAGGCTTAGATGAAATAAGCGTAAACCGTCAGACTGTTACCGTCCCAACTATGACTGTCTTTAGAGATACAACAACATCCGCTTTGGGGACTTTATTAGAACTAGGACTTCTAGGAAGCTCAGGTAAATTTGATGATATGGGAGGAAGTGCGCCATCAGCAGGCTATTGGCTATTGAAAAAATCTACAAATTACCTTATCAGAATAGATAACATGGACGCTGCAGCGAAGGATCTAGCAGTAAATGTAACATGGCATGAGCATTAAAACTTGGAGCAGGATATGATAGAAACAGCGTTAATAATCGGGATTGTAGCACCATTATTCGTAATTCAGATCTACAATGCCAGGCAGATATCGCAGTTAAAAACAAAGATAGATTTTATATACAACAATGTACATATAAAAATGGATTGGGCTAACACTAAACACCAGCCAGGAAGTGAGGAATATGGAATGGAAAATGGTCGACCTTGAAGAAAGGACGGATTACGATAGAAAAACAGGTTTTTATCGATATAAAGAAGCAATCTTCACGGTCAACGGGAGCCAGCATACTCTGCGGATATCAATGAAAGATTTTGATGAGGGTAAAACAACGGAGATTGTGCAAAAGGAAGTGGATAAGATAACAGCCGCCCTGGGAAAGAAAAAATAAGAACACAATGGGTAAACTTGAAGATGCAGCCAGCTGGTTAATATTTTATGTAGTACGTCCAGCGGTACAGAAAGTAATTGATAAATTTAACGCATCATACCGTGTTTTTGCAGAAATCGCATTTGTAAAAGCATACAGTTTTTTATACTGGATAGCAACAAGCAATATCTCTATTTTCACATGGGTTAGAAACGAAATCCAGGACGCTATTGATGATATCGAAGATAACGACTGGGATTTTTGGGGATGGATCGATAACATAGTAAACGCTGTTTTTAAAAGTATTAAAAATATTTTTGTAAAAGTAGCAGATTTATCCAGTACAGTAACAAATCTTATAGCCAACTGGTGGAAAACAACAAGAACTCTGTTCCTAAGTACACTTAAAAACACTTTCGTAGCAATAGCGGACTTTACAACAGATGTAACTAAAATTATTTTAGATTTTGGATATGAAACATTTGATATTATTATTACTACAGCAGGGAACATGATATCTAAAGCCGTAGACGTCCTTGCGGATACAGTAGCAAACATTGCTAAGAGTGTATCAACTGCTATAGCTGATATCATAGAAACAGTAAGTAACGCTATTGCCAGTATTGAGGATTCAATAACAGATCTTACGACTGATCTACTGAAAGACCTGGCAGAGACAGAAAGTAAGATACGTAAGTTATTAACAGATAAAATTAAAGAAGTAATGACATATATTAATGAGGAGGTGCCAAAAATCATAGGAGGACTTTTTGATTGGGCGAAACCAATCGTAAACCCGATAATAGCAGCTGCAGGATGGCTCGGAAGCATAGGGGAAATAATTACAGGGACACATAAAGCAGATCCAGAGCTAGAAGAATCAATAGATATAATAAAGACGAAACGAGACCAGGTAAACGAAGCAATCGGGAGGATACCATAAATGACAAATGCAGCAACAGGTAAAAGCTGGGAAGAAGGAGGAGAACCTTTTCAGGAGATAACAGACTTCCTGGCAGATCCACCCTGGAAATGGGACGAAGCAAAACAAGAACGATATGATAGCATACAACGTCATTGCAGCGAAGCTATAGATATACAAGCAGGTTTAGAGGAAGAATGGGTAAAAGTAGCCTATAAAAAACCACCTGAGGACTTATGGGGACGTATCTGGTGGTATGGACGAGTACTTACACAGATGATACTAGCAACCTTTACATTACCAGCAGCACTTGGAGGTTTCCTCCTAGAGGAAGGTGTGCAATCTATGGGAATGGGAGGTTACTTGTTATCAACAGCTGATCGTTGGGAGGAACTAATCGACTACACAGACCACATGGAGACATTTATAGACACAGCAGAAATGGCAGCTAAAAACCTGGCCTATATGGCACCGATCACCGGAGGAGCAGTTTTAATGTACATGGAAGCAGCCAGGAAGCAGACTATGGCGTTTAAACGGTCAGCCTGGTATAACTGGATGAAGCAGCTAGAAACAGACGACATACAGCGTTTAAAAGAACTTAACAAGCAAACTTATGGAAGTATCCGTATGAGCAGCAGCCCATCACAGGCAGAGATCTGGCTAGACAACATTAACACAGAACAGCTTACACCACAGACCTATAAAGATATGAACCCAGGTGATTACGAGATCCAACTAAGACATTATTCAAAACAGAGAGAAACCTGGGATGTTTGGGCCGGAACTATCAGTATCACCGCTGGGAAACATAAAGAAATAATGCTGCATATCCCAGAGACGATAAAAGGAGAAGAAGAACCAACACCAGGCGCAACAACAGGAACGTTAAGGCTACTAAGCGCTCCGTCAAATGCACAAATATGGCTAAATGGTACAGATACAGGAATGTTAACACCTGAGACTTTTAAAAACATGGAACCAGGAACATATCACATAGAACTAAGAGCATTCAGCAGGAAACTAAAAATATGGGACAGTTACGCTTTTGACGTGGAGATAAAACTCGATGAGAAACTAGAGATGAAAGTAAACATACCAGGAGAAGCCTACGATGCCATACGAACACCTGATGAAATAGACGAAGAAGATACGCCGAAGCTACCGGACTTTATAAAAGCCGAGGTAACAGGTGATCGAGCAAAAGACGGTGATACATTCGTAACGATATCAGACGAAACTGTACGATTAATCGGTATTGACACCCCTGAACTCGGCAGGCCATACGCCAGTCTAGCCGCTAAATTCTTGCAAGATAACATAGAAGACAAAGAGTTAACAATCAAAATACAAACACACAGGCCGTTTGATATCTACGGAAGGACACTCGCAGAAGTCAGGAACTACAAAGGCAACATAAACGTTGCACTACTCGCAGCAGGACTAGCACGCCAAGACTGGTTCGAGGAGGACATATTCGACAGGACACGCTACCAAGCAGCAGAAGACCTAGCTAGAGCAAGAGGAGTAGGAATCTGGGGAGGAATAATACCAAAAGAAGAAATCCCACCGGAAGAACCAACCGTACCAATAACACCAGGTGTAGAAATAGAAGAAAGAATAGAGCCAGTAATGCTAGATGCCTACGTTGAAGGAGCAGAAGCAATAACAGGAGATGTTTTCAGCACAGACGAAGGAGAAATTGTACATATACTCGGAATACTGGCACCACCAGAAAGCTACGAACTGTTTGAAGAAAGCCGGATAAACCTCGACAGCTACATAAAAAACAAACGAGTACATCTATACATCCAGAGTAACCGGCTACTCGATGAAGTAGGAAACACATACGCAATAGCAAAAGCCGGAGCGCTCAACATGGCAATAGAACAACTACGAGACGGACTAGCAGTACAGCAGACAGCAACAACAGACATCTACGACACAAGAGAATACATAGAACATGAAAGACTAGCAAGAGCAAGAGAAATAGGAATATGGAAATAAAAACATGGATAAGAGATTATTCAACAAGTGAGATTAAATGGTTACGCTGGAAATGAACATATGCACAATCTGCGGCGATATCCTTATACAAACAGAAAATGGATACATATGCAGAAACTGCGGACGCAGAGTACCAGCAGTAAAAAAGGAGAAAGATAAATAATGCCACGATACCACATGGAACACATGAAAATACAGGAAATAAAATATTATAAGCGGAAAACAAGCTAACCCTTTTGTTCCATTTCCTCAATCTCCGCATGGCAATTTCTACATAACAAAATACACTTACTCAACTCATCCACAATCTCTTCATTAATACAACCATATGTCCTATTTACCATAGCAGAGATACTTGCAACTTTGTCCTCCGGATTAGCATGATGAAAATCCAACGCACTCTTACATTTATTATAACCACAAATAGCACAGCCATTTACCTTAAACCCAGCTAATGCCTCTCGTCTCTTAGACACAAAATGTCTATTCCTTGCCTTTATTCTGTCAGGATGTCTAAGTGTATACCTATGATTATTTTCCATATGTAAACGTGCCGCTCGCTCACGCTTCGTCTCCAAAGACGTCTGCACTAAATCACTCATCGTATACTACACCTTGAAGAACCGGTGGCAGTCATAACAATGCCAACCGACCTGCACAAAACGAGGCTTACCATCCACACGCTTCTTAACGTAACACTTACGCAGACGCCCGCCACAATTCCTACACTCCATACAAAACAGTATGTGGTACTACTTTATATACTTTGTGGTACTACAACAACGTTTACTACGAGAAAAAGACCGATTTTGAAAGACAACTTAAAAATTTAAGCGTCATATAGGCCCGACGGTGGAGTATCAACAACGTGCCCATCCATCCCCATGCTAAAGATGTCTTTGTATACAACAAAGCCTATGCCACTGTTCGAGTGCATCCTTTTTGATATTGGTATTGATGCAGTCTCCACCGGCACAGGTCGTAATCTGTCATATTGCAAGTGACAGACGCTTTCAACCAGAATTGAACCGCTGTTACGACCATCTCCAGCATGGCCTAACGAACTCTGTTGGAACTCACGGTTCAACCCCCCTCATGTCCACGGCATCTTTGTGCCGTGGTTGCTCCTTTTCAGTCGCATAGATCGGCGTTTCCTGAACGCCGATGTCGCCGCAGCCGTTTCACGTCTGCGACGCTGCGGCGTCGCCTGCCTCTGGCAGGAAATTAAGCCTAACCTTCGTTTAGTTTAATTTTTTAGGATGCATTTTGAAACATCTTGTTTAGTTTGTAAAAATGGTTAATTGGTATTTCGAGGGAGTATCCCTCGAGCACCCCTTTTATTTTAGAGTGCAGGGAAACATTTTTTTTAGATCGTACACCCCCTTATTTCCATTGCAGCCTAAAAAATGTACAACGCTACTAGTATATACATATATAACATAACATAACAATAACATATATATACTATATATTGTATCTCTTATATTGTGGTGAGTATGGATACGAAGTTAAGGACTACGGTCTATCTCGATAGAGATGTTAAGAGGCTGGTGGAAGATGAATCATTGAATTTGTCCAAATGGATCAACGATAATTTAATGATTGCTCTTTGCAGTGTGAGTGAGGAGGATCTAATTAAGGAAATATCTGAGTATGATACTAAGAAAAAACTTGTTGAGAAGCGGCTTAGTGATCTTAGAACTAGGAAAAAGGAGGATGGCGAGGAGTTGGCTATCAAGAAAGAGGCAACAAGTGAACTTAGGACGAGTTATTCTATTAGGTCGAGCAAAGGATTGGATCATAGTCAGAATTTAGCTTGGATTATGGCTCCTACGAATTTAAAGCGTTGTAAACTTCTTGGAAAAAATCCTGATGAGGTTTTAAAAATGTTGGAGGAGTGGGATAATGGTACATGAAGGAGTTAAGTTGAAGCGAAGAGACTTCAAGCATTTGGTTAAGGGTAGGAAATTGACAGAACAGGAAGCAATGGAGGAAGCAATTTACAGAAGGCAGTTAATTCATTCTTGGGGTTTTAGACGTGGTCATACTCCGCAAGATGAACATAAGAAGCAGCAGGTGGAAGAATGACTGGAATGACGCAGTATGTTTTTCCGGATGCTGAGAGTACCCGGAGAGCAAATAGGGTAAAGATGGAAAAGGAGTATAGGAAAGAGATCACAAAGATAGACGGTGAGATGAATATTAACCGTGGGGTTGAACCTACAGAGGAGCAGAAAAAGGCGATGAATGATGAAGAATGATATCCATGATGCTTATATGAAAGGTTTGTTTGAAGGTAAGAGGCAAATCCTTATTTTAATTGGCGGACTTGTAGATGATGCTCTTGAGGAGATTAAAAAGCAGATGGAGGCCTAGGAATGATTAAAAACTGTAATACTTGTAAGTATAGAGATCTCTATTTTTGGGAAGAGCCATGTTCGGAATGTGGAATACAGCACGATTGGCCAAATTGGGAGCCGATAGAATGACCGGCATCTATGACGATGTTTCATCTTTGGCATTGAAGCATGGCGAGCGGTCTTTTACTGGCTCTTGGATGTTCTCAGAGCCGCTTGACTGGGATTTGGTGTATAAAGCATGGGCCAGTTATGTTTCTTATTGTAATAGGCATAATATTGTTATCGGCCGGCATGATGAGGTGGAAGATGAGAAATAAAATAGATGGTTATCTGAGAGCAATAGAGAACGGTGAAACAGAGAAATATTGGGATTACCAGGCTGTTCATAAGGGAAAGATGCCTGTAGGTAGTTACGTGAAGAGATGGGGCAGATATCCAGGCAATGCGCCTAAGAGGAAAAATGATTAGTCATATTCTTGTCGGTCTTGGAGGGTTTGGCATTGGAATGGCAACAACAATTTGGATATTTCTAATACTGTTACGGTTTACGATGAAGTCTACAAAAAAGGTATTTAAGCCTCCAACCCCCCCTTAAGGCTGGCGTATAGATGGCTGTTAATAGCGAAAAGTTAAAGTATATACACGAATTTTGCGATAGCATGGCAGAAGGAACAGTGAAAGGTCGTAATGCTGCGCTTCCAAAATGGCTTATACAGGGTTTCTTGTATGGGTTAGTCTTGGGAGTGATTATGTACTTTGCCGGTGCAGTTGCTATTGCAGCAGTACCAACGTTTTTGCCAGCAACAACACCTACGATCGCAGGAGCTTTAGGGTTTTTGTCGTCCCTGGGCATTGCTTACACAAATGATATAACGCAGTAAGCAGTATAAACAGTGGAGACAGGAGCCTATTTGATAGGTATTTTGCCTCCTATTTTTTTTATAACGCAACACTTATATACCCCCCCGTCTATACGGGGGGTGAGGTGATAAAAAATGGAGCATATTTTTGTTCTGTCTAGTATTACTCATAAAAAAGAGGAAGAAAAACAAATATGGAAGTATAAGTACAAGCTGGTGCATCCAAGTATTGAGAGAAAAGTAGAGATCAACATGGAGACAACTGATCCTATTAGTGCGTATGACACCACAGGAATACCGGTTGATCTGGGAGACACTGTTAAGGTAGATGTCGGTGCGGTGAACACTCAAGGAAAGCTGGATGTCGAGGACGAGGGCGAGGATGATTAGATGAAAATATCATTTACAATTACGTCAGTTAAGGATCTGCAAAAGGTAGCAGCAATAATCGGAGATTACGGTAACGATTGTGAAGAATGGAGAATAGCAGGTGTATTATGGCCGAAAGACATGGAGGATTAAATGAAACTAACAAAAGCAGCGTATGCAGTTTTCGCATTTGCAACCAAAGAATCGGCAGAAGGCGGGCTTGAAACTATAAATAAGACAACGGGCTTTATGGGAGATGTGTATGTGCCAGGTGAGGAGGATTAAATGTTAGATCTGCAACGTGCATTGTGTTTCGCAGCGAAAGTCAGGGAATACCCAAATCTTACAGATATTGATCCTAAACTTATGGGTGAGATTGTTAAAGGCGCTGAGGACAGTGATAAACCGGAAGCTATGTTGAACGAGCTGGGCCTTAAAGAACTCGAGGATTATCTGGAGACACTTTAGGGGAAGCGGTGGATTATGAACGATAAACTGAATTATAACGAGATCGAGGTAGGCCAGAGCAGTAAGGGCATTTGGTACTGTAAGAGCATTAAGGTGGCTGACAGTGACGCCACATCTTCAATAGATACTATAGATTGTATTATAGATGACATCGAGATCATCTTAAAAAAGTACAACGAACCGGAGAAGCCAGAGAAGAAGGAGGAGGACTAGATGAACCTCCAGGCGATAGCTGAGGCAACAGTAGAGCTTTATAGCCATGTGCGTAATGCTTTTGCTGCGAAATATGGCCCTAATGCTGATCTAGCGGAGATAATGCCAGTATTTGAACAGGCGCATCATCATATGATTACATTGATAATCAATGAGAGCAAATCGGGTAAAACAGGCGGTCAGCGGCAGACACGAGGGCAGCCTAGACGGCAGGCGCCACAGCAAAACAGGCCTAAACCTTTAAGTGATGTAATCTGTCAATCTTGTGGTAGACAGCTTACAGTAGGCGAGAAACAGTATTGCGACGACAACGGCTCTGAATATCTATGCTACCAGTGTAGTCATTAGAGGATATATTCATTATGGCCGTCAGGGGTTCAAATAGTGGTTTTGCATGTAGCAGATTAATTCCCCAAATGATGAGGAAGCATCCCATCTTGATTTTTTCTAGCTATGCTCATGTTTTCCATACCTCTCCCTTTGACGGCCACTCTCTCTTTTTCTTTTAACATGACATATGCTCTTGCAGTACACAGTTTAACAGATCTACATAAATATTATATGATAGTAGTAGATCCGGAGCAAAAAACAGTAACTTGTACATGTCCAGGTTTTCAATTTACAGGGCATTGCAAACATATCAGATTTTATAAACGCTTAATTTCCCACATGATGCACGAAAAGGTAGGGGTTGAGAAGGAAAAAAGGTGATAATGTGAATATTATAATGTTCGTTCTAGGAGAAATAGCAGCAGTAGGAATTATAATTTTTGGATATTGGATATATCTCGAATGGGATTTTAGACGATTTGTCAAAGCAACTAAAAAATATTACAGAGACGATTTTATAAAACAATGTGAAGAAAGAGGAATAGATTACAGGAAATATTTAGATGATTGTTGAGATAAAGAGAAGCTATTGCGACCCTAATTTTCACTGTTTTATATGTAATGGTAGATTTTATATTAAAATATTAATGATAGAGATTTTTATAATTATGAGAGATCCACCATTGATATATTAGACCACCCACAGCTTGATCTCGTTTTTATCAAGTGTCGGATGGTAAGCCTTATCGTCCATTTCTACAATGATACCAACATGAACAGGAACACTAGGCTTAAACTGGGCCTCGTACAGATCCCGATAAGTAAGAACACCACCAACAGCAGCTTTTGAAACTTTGGGAGTTATCTCAAATATCCATATTTCTGAATCCCTTTTAACAACCAGGTCAATGCGTTTAGCACGTAATGTTTCATACGCATGGATCTCTTTCGATGTCCAATGATCCGGGAACGCTGGCGTTTCGACGTCGAGATGCAGATCATAAATATATTCACCTTTGAAGTTGGCGTTTTTTACAAAACGTTTAGCTATCTCTTTTTCGTCCGGCTTCAAATGCGTGTACTGCTGATTCACCACTTTCATCATCCTCCTCAGTGTCTTCACCTGGTTGCTTCCAGGCTTTTTCATCCTCGGTGCTTACTTGTGTAGTAAGACTAAGGCGTTTTTCGCTTTCAGTCTCAGGAATTACTCTTTTAGATTGGGATTCCATGAACTTCTTATATTCGGCTTTACGGATTCGAAGTAGATCCAATGCAATAGTGTTCGCATGTCCTGGTATACCAGCGCCTTGTGCATAACGTAACTCCTCCAGGTTCATTCCTTTAAGAGAAGCAATTAGATCCTCCTGGCTTAATGTTTTCATTTCATATTTCATATATTCCCGGTTTTGTTGGCGATACTCGGGTTTATCATGCATGTATCGCCTTACTTTTTCGATTAGACTATCCATTTTTATCACAAGTAAACAGTATATATATTTCTGTATATTAAGTTACCGGCCGGGCGACCGGGCGACTGCCGTCCGACCGCCCGAACACAAAACTATTTAAATGTTTTAACAGGTAAAGAATAGGTACATAATAGGTAAAGAATATGTACAAAATAGGAGAACGAAATGTATGGTTGAAACAAAACCAATTGAGCAAGTTGTCGATAAATGGCAACGAAAAGTAAGCGGTGCAGAACCGGATTATAGGGCCGGTATCGAGAATCCTAAAAAGGATTGGGAAGCCGCTACTAAAGCAGCAGAGCCAGCATACAAAGAAGGTGTTACCCGAGCGGCTAATGAAGGTCGTTTCGGACGAGGGGTCAGTAAAGCCGGTACGGCGAAATGGAAGAAAAATAGTTTAGAGAAAGGCCCTGGGAGATGGTCAGCCGGTGTTAATATGGCAGCAGATGAGTACAGGTCTGGCATGACTGAAGTGCTTAGTACTATTAACAGTGTATCATTACCACCTAGAGGAGCAAAAGGCGATCCTCGTAACTATGAACGTGTGAAAGTAATCGGTGAAGCATTGCACAAGAAATTCAGAGGAAGATAAACTAGGAGGGGTTAAAGAATGGTAGATAAAGTAACAAAAACCCCTAATGACGATGTGCCAAGTCTAAAAGGATTACTAAACCCAAAAACAGGGACTTATTCCTGGGACAGAGGTAATTAAGATGAATAACAGAATGGCGACAATATTGGCAAGCGAAGACGCAACTACAGCCGGAACAAAAACAATAGATCTAAACGAGAACGCTCCACTGTCCAAGATTGTAATTCGTTACAAAGGAACAAACAACGGAAGCACTCCGACAGCCCATCCTACGAAGATGGTATCAAAAATCGAAGTTGTGGACGGATCCGATGTACTCTACTCGATGAGTGGGACAGAATCCGCAGCTATGAATTTCCAGGAAACGCAACAGTTACCCTGGTATTGCTGCGAGTACGAAAACGATATCCAGGCTTGTGCAACCTATGACCTGAATTTCGGACGTTTCCCATGGGATCGTGATTTCGCTCTGGATCTCCGCAGGTTTAAGAATCCACAGTTGAAGATTACGCACAATAAAGCCCTGGGTGGATCATGTCCGGATGCTTCAACACTGGCAGTATTTGGATATACTTTTGATGATCCGCAACCATCGCCAGCTAATTTCTTGATGACAAAGGAACTATATTCTTATACTCTAACAGCCGGAGCAAACGAGTATATTACATGTCCAAGAGACTATCCTTACAGGATACTAATGCCTAACAGCTACGAAACAGTTTATGCTTTTAATACACAGTTTGCAGAGTTTGAATGGTACGCTGATAACAAGCGCAGAATGTTTATCGACGGTATAGCAGGCACGGAATGGGCTAAACTAACGTCACACGCTGATAAAGTCGAGGAAGATTTCGCAGGTTTAGCAACCGGAAGCCTACAATCATATTACCAGGCTTCGACCTTTGAGAACTACACTGTAGCAATTGGACGAAGTGCACACTCTGCAAGTTTGTACGTAGCTCAACCAAGCGGCCCGAGAGTACAAGTCGAGTCAGATGCCTCCGAGAGTTTCCAAGCGCATCACACAGGCTGGATGGCCTTCGGTGGGACAAACTTCTGTATGCACGATCTTATGGATCCGGAAGCATGGTTTGACCCGACAGAATACGGAGATGTAGAAGTCAGAATCAAAGCAGGCGACAGCGCAGCCGGAACGATAAACCTTTCACTACAACAGAGCAGACCAAACGGAGCTTAAAGCTCCCTTTCTTTTTTCTTTATAGGAACAGGTGATAGAAAATGCAGAAACCTTTAGGAAAAATAGAGGATATAGCCGCAAGTGCTACCGGGATTGTACCGGGTGTTATTCCACTTGTACGAGCCCGGACGTTGAGTATTACGACACGGCTTACTTTTGGAGCTCAAATAGACGCTGATGCAGTAGTAAAAGTTTATTATTCGCCAGATGGGAATAAATGGGATACTTATGTTCTCACAAGCTGGGGGATAACTTTTGATACAAGCGAGACGGAGCAGATCACGAAAATAATCGACGTCCCGGAACATGGACATATTCAAATTAAGGTTACAAATGGAAGCGATGCAGATACGCTTACGGACGTTATCGTATGGTATTCGATCCAGAGTTGGGCCGAGACAAAAGCGCAGAGCCGAGGACTGATAGAAACAGCAGATGTTTACGACTGAGGAGCCGGACATATGACTGTTAATATCGTGCCTTATGCGTTGCCTCCAAGACGTAACAGAAAGCATGCGTTAAGACGTCCTTGGAATATTGATCCTAGTTGTGTTTTGGCATTGATGCCGGAGGTTAATACTCAATGGATTGATTACAGTGGAAAGGGTAACGATGGGACGATAGTCGGAGCTACGAAAATATATAACGGACGTTTTGGTGAGGGACTTCTTTTCGATGGGATAAATGATATTGTTAATTGCGGTGATGATGCCAGTATGAAACCTGTTGATGCGATTACGCTTGAAGCATGGGTATATAAGAATCAGTTAATAACCAATCAAGTGTTTATAGGAAACTTCGGAGGAGCAGGTAATCAAGCTTTTATTTTATATTCCTGGTCTGGGGATCCTTCCTTTACCATGTCTTTAATTGCAGATGACCTTTCAGTAGCAGAAGTATGGTCTACGGAAATTGAAGCGAACAGATGGTATCATGTAGTAGGTACATATGACAAAGCTAATTTGATCATATATGTAAATGGGATAGTAAATGATTCTGCAGCTTTTAGCGAAACACTTGATGACACTACAGCTGATATTATAATAGGGAATACAGCTGGTAATTATGGAACGTTTGACGGTATGATGGATGAAGTTCGTATTTACAACCGTGCTCTTAAAGCATGGGAAATCAGAGCGCTTTATGAACAGGGACGACCGTGATATTTATGAAATATAGAATATTGATAGATGTAAGTGTAAAAACAGAAGCAGAGGCTAAAAAGATCTATGATTGTGTAACAGCAAAGAAAGATAAATTCCTGAGTGTAAGCAAAATGGAACGCTGGAAGGCAAATTATCATAAATGCTACCATGACGAACCTATAAACAGACCATGTGAACTGATCGAGGAGATTAAAGATAAGGAGGCAGAGCAACGCTCTATAAGATAAACCGTGATGTCCCAGCGAACACAGCAATTTTATCTCCAGACTGGCAGAAACTGCATGTTGCAAAAGGGACAATAGTCGAATGGATTGTTTTCTGTCCAGATGAATGTGCAGATCTGATGAAGTTTAAAGTTGAATACCAGGGACATCAGCTTTTACCATATTCAAGAGACGAATGGATGGATGCGTTACCCAGTCCAATACCGATAAAAGAAAACCTTGTCTTGAAGGTATCACCATATGTTCTTGATATATATGCGTTTAACCTTGATGATAGTTACAGCCATGAGTACAATATCTATGTTAATGTTGTATCCTCTACGCCAGTCACAGCCGGGGAGGAAACGGCGGGTATGTGGGATAAAATAAAAGGATTCATAGGAGTTGAATAAAAAACGAATAAAGAGGAAGAATTAGCATACTGGGCAGGTTTTATCGATGGTGAAGGTTGGATAGGAATAGGTAGAAGTTATGTAACAGAAAAGACACACGTAAGTCCTTGTTACAGGCTTGTTGTTGGAGTAGTCAATACAAATGAAGATATAATGAAGCGATTCACTACTCGATTCGGTGGATATTTATATCTTCGTGAGAGGATGATGAATCATAAGCCAACGTGGGATACACATACAACAGGAGATACCGCTTACAACATCCTAAAGAGTTTATTACCATATCTCATAGTTAAGAAAGAACGTGCAGATATAGGGATAGAATATTATGAAAAGACGCATCCTTCACCAAGAGGCAGACGGCTTACTAAAGATGAACTGGAACTGAGAGAAGAATACTATCAGAAAATGAAGATACTAAACAAAAGAGGAGTGTGATTTCTATCGTTCATACATTGCCGGATTACACAACTAAATATAAAATGACTACGATATTTGGAAATATTGATACTGGGGAAATGGCAGCACGTCTTGGAAGTATAGATACATTCGAGCGCAGAGGCAACGTTGTATTAATGGAGACTTTCGAGGGGCCGGCATTACAGTGGATTGAGGATTTGAATGGCGATGGTGCAGCAGCTAATCTATCAATATCACAGGTAAGAGCAGGTGGTCAGAGTTGCAAGCTAACCGCTGGCGAGGGAGTAAATGGTATGGCTCATATTTATAGAATCATAGGAGCTTTAGTTACAGGACGGTTAGGTGTTGAAACTACTTTTACCTTAAATGCAGATACAAAGGAAATTAGATATGGTGTAGATTGGTATGATGGGACACATGTCTATAATAGTCTAGTAATGTATGATTTACTTAACAAAAGGTTTGAGTATAAAAATGCAGACGGCGATGCAACACCATTTCTATCAGATATAGAATTATTATCCGGAGATGACAGATGGCATGTCATGAAATTCGTAGTTGATACAGCAACTAATAAATTCGTTCGATTCATGGCAGACAACATTTCGAAAGACATGACCGGTATGCCGATATATATTGACGATAGCGATACTTTGGCTTCCATTGATACAGGAATCTCCCATATTTCTAACCATGCCAGTGTTAAAAGCATTTATATCGATAACTTTATAGTAACACAAAATGAGCCTTGATAGGAGGAATAAAAGAGAAATGCCAGTAGTATCAGCAGTTGATAGCAACGGTAGAGTATATCCTGTAATTATCGAGCCAGGTAGCCAAAGCCTATCGATAAGCCAAGCCATGCACCAGCGAGTAATGACCTCGAACCAGTGGATATCTTCTTATCTCTGGGGTGATGTACCAGCAGCAGGAGATCGTTACTTGCTTCTAAAAGTTGCAGCAGGAGCAAATGCACATATTAGTATTACAGTTATGACCGAGGC
>Ga0307434_1000587_pt1 | contig 23180 bp, 17 predicted proteins | sample SalMarWE160220MG_FD_202156 | JGI IMG/M metagenome (GOLD analysis project Ga0307434, IMG submission 202156) | Salt marsh sediment microbial communities from the Plum Island Ecosystem LTER, Massachusetts, United States - WE1603-220 | ecosystem: Environmental > Aquatic > Marine > Intertidal zone >... | reverse complement strand
CCGGATGGTTACTTAATCGATGACAGAGTGGCCGGCAAAAAATATAGAGTCGGAGAGGACCCCAACGATCCCAAAAACTAATAGAAAAAGCAGCTTCTAAATCAAAAGGCTTCCGGCAGCACTTTACGGGCCTCATTGTGCTGCGAAGATTCCGACTGCCAAGATTGCGTATCTGGAGAAATTATTGACTGCGGATGCCTGACAGTCACATGTACTCCTTGGGACCAATACGAACTTATCTATGATTCTGACTACAGATGCTATGGAGAATCCTGCGAATAATATTATTTGTTGTCAAGTTGTAACAGGTGATTGTATGATAGAAATTATGAAAGGTTCAGAAAATCTACTATCCGAGTTTCAGCTTTTAGTACATTATCAGTATTGAAATGTATAGTTAAGGGGTAAAACAAATGTTTATAAAAAATAATTCTTGCTAAGAAAGGAGATTCTATTATGCCCGATAAGGCGCTGCAAAACAATAATTTAACGGATATTAAAGTAAACACATATATCTTATATATGAGACGTTTTGTGTATATAGCAATGTCGCTTTTTCTGCTTGCTTGTCCACCCACTACTATTGCTGACGATTCGAAATCTATTTCATCACCTGAGCAGCTCGAAGAGCTTGCTTTAAATATTGAAGCTGCTGAAAAAAGTCTGCGCAATATAATAATTGACCTAGAGATCTGGATGGAGAAAAAAGCCGACTTATCCGATCCGTGTGAGCCCTGGCTGCGAACACCGATTTATACCTCGTGCACTATATGGTTAACAAGTAATTGGCCAACTCGTACACGGCTTGATCCTCAGGACAAACCTCAGCGTCATATCGACAAAGCAAGGATAGACGTGCATAAGGAGGTCCGTGAATGGAAGGAGGGTCTTGCTCCATATTCAGAAAAGAGTTATTCTGTTGCCTTCAATGGTCAATATGGCAGAATACTTTATCATAAAAGAGGTCCGCGCGGAAACACGCTCCAAAAGAACGAAGGAAGAATTCTCCCTGAGTTTCCAAGCGAATTGAAATGGGGCCTGCTTGATCGTTTACGTTTAACGTTATATTTTTGCTTTGAAGGCAAGGGCTATACTTTTTCCGATATCTTCAAGTGGGCTGATGATCCCAATAGTACTGTTCCATCCTACTTTGAGTTTACATTTGAAGCGTTTGAGGGCGTGCAATGTATTAAAATAACCTTAAAAGGCTCAGAATGGTCCCAAAAAAATTGGTGGCTTGATCCAGCTCGCGGATTTGCATTAGTTGGGTACAAACACACCGCTATTTTAAAAGATGGTACCCAGCGACTTAGAAAGTCTATAGAGGTTACTCAATTAAAGGAAGTGGCTGATGGTATATGGTGGCCAATTAAGGCAACTGTTATAATAGAGCCTTTGACCTCTGGTGAACCCTATAGAAGAATTATCTATCAAGCTTCTAACGTCGTTGCAAATGACCCTAATTTTAATGAAAATGTTTTCAAGATAGATTTTCCTGACGGTTATTTAATCGATGACCAGGTTACCGGCAAAAAGTACAGAGTCGGAGAGGACCCCAACGATCCCAAAAACTAATAGAAAAAGCAGCCTCTAAATCAAAAGGCTTCCGGCAGAACCTTACGGGCCTGGTTGTGCAAAAAGCTCGATATGTGTCTTTCCGAGCTCATACTCAGTATCTTTCTTGCCACCCTGTTGCACTCCTCTATTTTCACCGACCGGATTATCTGCTTTATCTCCGGTATCATCGGCGAGGCAAGCGAAAGTGTCCGCACCCCCATACCCATCAGCAGCATTACCTGTTCCGGCTCGGATGCCATCTCTCCGCAAACGCTCAAATCTATATTCGCCTTATTCGCATCCTGTATAACCGTGCGCATCAGCCGGAGCACCGCAGGGTCAACCGCCGAATATAGCGTCGATACAAGCTCATTGCCCCTGTCAACCGCAAGCGTATATTGTGTAAGGTCGTTCGTCCCGATGCTGAAAAAGTTCACATCTCTTGCCAGCGTCGATGCCGTCAGCGCCGCCGACGGCGTCTCAATCATTATCCCTATCTCAATGTTCCGGTTATACTCAATACCCGCCTCATCCAGATCCTCCATAACATCATGAAGAATCATCTTTGTCTGCATCATCTCCTGCAGGTTCGTTATCAATGGAAACATTATCTTAAGCTCACCCAGAACCGACGCCCGCAGAATCGCTCGAAGCTGCGTCTTGAACATATCAAGGTTCTGCAGGCAGAACCGGATGCTCCTCAGCCCCAAAAACGGGTTCGGCTCACGCACAAAACGTTTGCTTTGAGTAAACTTGTCCGCACCCAGGTCAACCGTTCTTATTATCACAGGCCGGTGCTTAAAAACGCTTATCGTCTCCGCGTAAGCCTTATAATGGTCTTCTTCGCTCGGCTCGCTCGTACGGTTAAGATACAAAAACTCCGTCCGGTACAATCCTATCCCCTCGCCGCCCTTATCAAGCACTATATGAGCCTCCACCGGAAACTCGATATTACCAAGCAGCGAAATCTGCACACCGTCACGCGTTACCGCCGGCTTTTCCTTCAGCTCTCGCAGCCTGCCTTCAAGCTCCTGAAATTCAAGCGAATACCGCTCATATTTCTGCAGCGTCTGCTCATCCGGCTCGACAATCACTATCCCCCGGTTGCCGTCGATGATTACCATATCGCCGCCCAGAACAGCTTCTGTAAGGTCCTCGAGCGCAACCACCGCCGGTATCCCGAGCGACCTCGCAACAATCGCCGTATGACTCGTTCGCCCGCCCGCATCGGTTGCCATCGCCTTGACATATTTTTTATCAAAGCCCGCCGTCTGCGTCGGGCTCAGCTCCCGCGCAACTATCGCAACCTCTTCTGTCAAATGCTCTAAGTCCTCTTTCTTCCTGCCCAGAAGCTGTTTCAGTAAACGCCTCTCGATATCATATATATCTGCCGCACGCTCGCTGATATAAGGGTCTTTGACCTTCGTAAAATGAGACGCTATATCTTTCATCGTTGTCGAGACCGCGTACTCAGCCGTTACCTGCTCGCTTTGTATCAAATCCGTTATTCTCTTGCGAAGGCTCTTGTCGTTCAAAAAACGAAGGTGAACTGCAAAAATATCCTTTATGCTCTGCTGTTCAAACGTATCCCTGCCGGCTTTCATACCCGTCAGCTCTTCAATCGCACTCTTGAAGGCGTTTTTGACACGTTGTATCTCCATTATCCGCTTGGAAGGCTCTATCGAACGACGAGGTATCAGGTAATCCTCGGAATCGATAATCAGAGACTTCGCTATCGCAATGCCCGGCGAAACTGCTATTCCTCTTTTAACTTCCATAAATATCTTTCGCTAACGTTTATCGAAACTCAACAACAAAACAAATACTATGATTTCTCATTCTCTCCGGGCGTCTCATCGAACATCCTGACCTCTACAAGCTCTCTTAACGCATCCAGAGCCGCCTGGGCATCCGGGCCGTCAGCCTTCACTTTCAGTCTTGTCCCGCACGTCGCCGCCAGCATACTAATCTGCATTATGCTCTTGCCGTTTACGCTCGTCTTATCGTTGCTCACCATTATCTCGCTCTCGAACTGATTCGCAACATCAACAAACTGCATCGCAGGACGCATATGAAGTCCTTCCGCATTCTTTATCTCAATCTCAGTCTCACTAACCGTATTTTCCAATATATTCTCTCCGGCCTCTTTCATCTCTTCTGCAATCATCTCTTGCCAGCCAAAATCAATCTCTTTCTTCGCAACAAAAGCAACCAAAATCATTTCTACTTAAATTTACGCCCGGACGAACCGGCGCAAAATATCATAAAAACGACCTCTCGTCAGCCTCTTCAAGAAGATCTTTTATCTGTTCGGCGTTATGCGACTGGCGCAGAAACTTACGAAATTTCTCCTGCTGCAGGTGCCTGAAAACCTTTTCCATCGCTTCAAGATGCTTATCAGGGTCGTCAACCGGGCTTATCAAAAGAAACACCGAATATACCGGCTGCTTGTCAAGCGAGCGAAAATCGATACCCTTGCTGCTTTGCCCAACCGCCGCTACCACCTTCCTTATAGCTTTATGTTTTATATGAGGCACCGCTACTCCCTTACCCATACCCGTGCTTGCCTCATTTTCTCTCTTGATTACTGCTTTTATCACCTCTTTAATATTACAGCCGGCAAGCTCTCCCGCCTGCTCGAGTGCTCTTACAAGCTCCGCTATCACTCCGTCACGGTCATCGGCCTGCAGCTCGCCAATTATCGCCTTAAAACAAACATAGTCCCCGAAGTTCATATCTTCTCCTAACTGTCTCCGGATTCACTTGGAATACGAATATATTTAAAAATATCTCTCCAAACCTCAGGCCATCCGCGCCTATATACTGCCTGTATGTTTATTATTACGCTCCCGCGTCTTTGCCCTTCGAAGCTGTCGTTCAAGTTTATGAACCGCCAGGTCAATACATTTGTATGCGTCCTCGCCGCCTTCCGTAACAACGAATACCTTGCTGTGTGCGCCCCTCGCAATTATCTCCACGCTCAGACTGCTGCCGCCCTGTTCTTTGTCAATAATTACTTCAATCTGATTGATACTGCTGTAATACTTTGGAAGTTTCGAGGTTTTTTTCTCGGCGTGCTCCTTTAGAGCCTCTGTCACATCGATATGTTTGCCGGTAATAGTAAAAAGCAATTTCGTCCTCCTTAACAAATTTCCAGTAATAACCTATCAAGCCGTAATCCATTATATTAATTAAGGCCGTTTTTCTTATAAAAACGCCTGCCTGAAAAACTCATCCTTTATTATAACCTATCACCCGCCCCGGTTCAATTGCCAAATTGCTCTTAAAAAATCCTTTTTCCTTTACTTTTTTCCGTTTCTTTTCGTCTGCCATTCGCCGCCAAGGCGACATTGTCATTCCCGCGTACCTGTCCTGAGCTTGCCTGCACTGAGTTGAGTCGAAGTGTCGGAGGAGGCGGGAATCCATTAACGGTTAGCCCTGCCACCACGTGGCAGGATTGCTTTTTTCTCTACGCCCCGCCATCTGTCTTCCGTCCTCTTTTTTCTGTATTCTGTGTCCTGTGTCCTGTATTCTACCCTGTCCACAACCCAAATTTCCTTGTACCATTAAGTAAAAAAAGAATATAATATGTTTTTTCGTTTAGCAGTCGCCGGCCTGCCCTGAGCTTGCCTGTGGTGAGCGGAGTCGAACCACCGAAGGGTACGGCGACTTCGAATATTTTATAGGATAAACTTGAATATTATATAGGATGTATTTTTATGGCCACTACCGCCCGACAGCAACTGGAGCAAATCCCCGGTGTAGGCCGAAAAATCGCTCAGGATTTGCGAAGTATAGGCCTGAATTCCGTTGACGACCTTAAAGGCCGCTTTGCCGAAAAGCTTTACAAAAAGCTCTGCGATTTCAAAGCCGCTCCTGTCGATAAATGTGTGCTTTACGTCTTGCGTTGTGCCGTTTATTACGCCTCGAACAAAAACCACGACCCGAACCTCCTCAAATGGCACAACTGGAAAAACAAAAAATCGCCCTCGAAAAAATGATTTTTTAGGATGCGAACGATTATGAAAAAGAATACCGTTCTTAAGTTCTTGAATCCGATTTTGCTCATACTATTTATCAGCCAGGCCGTTACCGGTTTGTTTCACGATAAAATCTCGCCCGATGCTTTCGAGTTTTTTCACGAAGGCGGCGGAATAATCCTCATTGCTCTTATCACTGTACACATTATCTTGAACTTAAGCTGGTTCAGGGCAAATTACCTTAAAAAATAACAGGAATCGCGAATTATATCTTTATTTTCTTGGCGTCTTTGATGTGAATAATCCGCGAAATCCGCGTTTAATTTTCTTTTTGTTTTTTCCCTTTTACTTGTTACTTTTTTCTTTCTGCGTCATCTCTGGTTGAATTTCTTTTTCATTTTTACTATGCATTTTTTATTTTTGATTTTTTATATTTAATATTACTCTGTGAGCTCTGTGGCTAAATTATATTCGTGTTAATTCGTGTTTATTCGTGGCTGATATTTTTTGCATTCTCTACGAACTCCGCGATTATCTTTTTACCTTTTTTGTGTCTAATATTTTCAGTGAAATCTGTGAAATCAGTGGCTAAATTTTATTCGTGTTTTTTCGTGTCCGCCTATGGCGAGACCTCGCCTTTTGGCGGGTTTATTTGTGGCTGTATTTTTTCTCCGCGTTCTTTGCGCTCTCGGCGAACTAAGCGGTAATTATTTTCATTTTATTTGTTTAATATTTTCAGTGAAATCTGTGAAATCAGTGGCAGAATTTTATTCTTGTATTTTCGCGTTAATTTGTGGCTGTATTTTTTCTCCGCGTTCTTTGCGCTCTCGGCGAACTAAGCGGTAATTATTTTCATTTTATTTGTTTAATATTTTCAGTGAAATCTGTGAAATCAGTGGCAAAATTTTTCTTCGTGTATTTTCGTGTTAATTTATGCCCAAGGTATTCGTGGTTAAGTTTTTTCTCAGCGGTTAATTTTTAATTTTGAACTGTAATTTTGAAATTTGCACTTTGAAATTTGAAATTCTCCTTCATCCCTCCCCCCTGCTCACTTAAACATCATCAGCCCGAACACGCCGCCTGCGAAACCATCCTCCGGTGCCAAAAACTTTACCGTAACAGCCTCCTTGTCCTTCGTCAGCTCGAAAGGTATCTCGTACTCCTGCTCGTAAAACCTGTCCCGGTTATCTTCGCCTATCTCGACACTCGCAACCAATACATCATCAACAAAAATCTCGAACTGCCGCCCGATATCTCCGCCCCAGTACGTACATTCGAGTATCATCGGCTTATCAGGCAGTACTCTCATATCATAGCTGAACCAGCCGCCGCCGCGGGCGTCACGCCAGTACCGTTGCTGATGCATTCCGCTATAGCTGCCTTCCGACTGTAGCTTATGCTCCTGCTCTGATACCGCATCACCTATCCTGACAAAATCCACCTGCTGTTGCTGTATCTTTTCTTGTCGAGCTTTTGCTTCAGCCTCCTGCCCTTCCTTGAGACGCCTCTGCTCAGCTATCATCTTCTCGTACTCTTCCGGCGCATATATCTTGAAGTAAAGGTTATAGCGCTGCCCGTACAGCTTATAAAACGGAACAAGCGTAATATCTTCAGGCTCACCTATTCCATCCGTCCGGAAAGTAAGACTCTCGCCATCTACCGCCCTTATCCTCTCCAGCACATCATTTATATCCGCCACTATTTGAGGAACTTCTATAGCCGGAGCATTATGCTGACTTCTCTGGTTGGAAACATACTGCATCTCTTCCGTCAGCTTCTCCGTTCCCAGTTCCGCCGCCAGCACTACAGGCCCGTACATAATAGATACTAATTTCTCGTCGTCCGGCATACGATGCAAATGCAGACTCATCGGCATCGTTACTTCAATAATGTCACCGTCTCTCCAGAACCTGTCAAGCCTCAGGTACGACGATGCCTCTGCCCGTACCCGCTGAACCTTTCCATTGACCTTAACCGTTGCTCCCTTACTCGCCCAGTACGGCACGCGAATCCGTATAGCTGTAAACGCACCCCCCTCAGCCTCGATTACCAGTCTCGTCACCTCCTCTTCGGGAAACCGCGTTTCCTGGCGAATCTTCAAACCCTTTTGACGCCAGTCAAGCTCCGACGATATAAACAAATTCACGAACAGGCCCACATCGTCATAAAAGTAAATACTCTCCCCGTACCTCGCATGATTCTCCATCCCCGTCCCGACACAGCACCAGAACGATTCGAACGGCCTGCTGAAAACCTTGAAATGTCCCGTATTCATCGCTATGTAATACATCATCATACCGTTCTCAGGACTCTGCGACGCTAATATATGATTGAGAACCCCCCGCTCATAGTAATCCGCATACTTCACATCCGCTGACAGCCCGAAAAGATGCTTCGTCAGCTTCAGCATATTATACGTACAGCAGGTCTCCGTTGACTCAACGCTCAATTCCTCCGCAAGCACGCAGGGCGGCGTTCGCCAGTTCTCGTAGTTGCTCGTTCCCCCTGTCGAATACATCCTGCAATCCGTCACCGTATCCCAGAAAAACGATGCTATATCGTAATATCTTTTCTCTCCGGTCAATTCGTATTCACGCGCTGCTCCGATTATCTTCGGTATCTGCGTATTCGAGTGCAGCCACTGAAGATTATCTCTACCTTCGGCAAGCGGCTCGAATATTACCTTGTGGTCGAACCGCTTCGCAAGCTCAAGATGCTCCGCCTCGCCCGTTATCGCGTACAGATTCGCAAATGCCTCATTCATACCACCGAACTCATTGCCGAGCATCTGCTGAAACTGCTCATAGCTCAGCTTATCGCTTCTGCCCTTCGCCCAGCTCGCCATCCCCTTGACCACCTCCAGAGCCTGCTCATTACCGCAGTACAAATACATATCAATCAGTCCCGCGTATATCTTATGAAGCGTATACCACGGTGCCCACACAGGCTGCCCCGCCTCGACCCTGTCTATGAAGCTCTCCGGAAATGCGCTCAGGTAACCGCTCGAACCCAATGCCTTCTGACACCTGGCAAGCTCCGCAACTATATAGTCGCCTCTTTTTTTCAGCTCCTCATCACCCGCCCCCGCATACATCAGCGCGCACGCCGACAGGTAATGCCCCAGGCTGTGTCCCCGAAGCTCAACATTAGGACTCTCCCATCCCCCGTAGGGCTCCGCCGTCGATGCAAGACCGGCGTTAAGCCGAAACGTATGCAGAAACCTGTCCGGCTCTAATTGATGAAGATACCTGCGGTCGCGCTCCATCGCATCCTTGAAAGGCCCGTCGAGAAGCCGAACCCGGCTCAAATCAAAAGCCTTCGCCTTAATAACTGTCTTCGCCTGCACCCTCTCAATCATCTCAGCCGGCTTATACTCTCTTGACCGCTTCAGCGATTCGCTGCACCCGCCCGCCAAAAGACTAACAGCGCAGGCAGCTACCATTGCAGACAAAATGGTTAATTTTCGCCTCATCTCGTCCTCCTTATAAAATCCTCATTTGCCTTGTATCTCTTTAAACCTTTTACCCGGTGCAATCACACCCGCACTGACGGCAAATCGAAATGCCTCCTCAATCGTCATATCAATAGGTATTGTATCTTCCTTCGGAACAACTATCACATACCCGGTAACCGGCATCGGCGAGTTGGGTATAAGAATCGTAAGAAATTCCTTCTTTTGATTCTCAGTTACTTCTTTCAGACCCGATCCCGTCACGAAACCTATCGACCATATCCCCCTCCGCGGATACTCGACCGCAACAACACGCGAAAAAAACTTCTTCTGCTCTTCCGGAGTCAGCAGAAAGTCCGTAACCTGTTTAACATACGGATACACCCGCCGCAATAGCGGCGTATTCATTATAAATCCCTCGATTAGCTTCCACAGCGCCCTGCCTATAACGCTCGCAAATATGAACCCCGCCAGCACAACTACCACCAATGCTATAATAAATCCCGCAATCGACCCCCACCCCTCAATCCAGAACGCCTCCAGACTCTCCTTCGTCCAGCTCGGAAACACAAACGGAATCTTGTACATCAACAGCACAAGTCCCTTATTAATATGGTTACTTATATTATTTTGTATAAAATTATAGCCCCATATGAAGATCCATATCGTCAATATGGTCGGCAGGACAATCGCCAGCCCGCGGAAAAAGTAATTCTTAATCTTCGCCATCACAGCCCCATCAAATAAATATATATATTAAAATTAATGCATTACTAAAATCAAATTGCCGGATAGCTTAATCCATATCTTCGCCGTAGTCAACAGCTATCTGCTTCGGCAGATGCGCACCGAATATGTGTATGGCCGCTCCCGGCAGCGAGGCCAGCATCCACACTATCCGCTGAACAAGAGCTATCGCCAATGCCGCCTCCGCCTGCACACCTGCGTATTGCGTAAACATAAACACAAGAGAGCCCTCCACAACCACCGCTCCCGAAATACTTACAGGAACCGAGCCCAGAACCCACGTCAATGTGAAAAATACATAATAGAACTTCAGGCTCACATCCACGCCGAGGTCTCTTCCCACAAGCCAGAAACCGGTTATCTGCGCAAGCTGAAGACAAACCGTAAGAGCGAAAACCATCAGAATCGCACCCGGGTTTTTGCAGTAAACAAAAAAAGCTGTGACAAGCTTGCGGCTGAATCGTTTGGCCAGCTCAAGGATTGACCGCCAAATCTTGCTTAAAACCCGCCTGCTGCGCCTGAGAAGCAAAAGAGCTGCAAAGACAGCAGCAATTACACCAACCGCCCATAACAAATATACGCGATAATCGGATAATATCCTCAAAAGGTCGCTTTGCCCGGTGCCGGCCTGCTCGGCGGGGACAATCCGCTTGCCACGCAGAAAAATGCTGTAAAAAACAACTGCTATCAGAAGCGTACTTATAAGCCCGATGACCCTGTCCACAAAAACACTCAGCGCCGCCTCGAACCGGTGGTGCGTATGCTTCGTAACATACCAGGCCCGAATCAAATCACCACCAACGGCACCGGGCATAAAATTATTATAAAAAAGCCCCAAAAAATGCAGGCTGACCGCAGCTAAGAATGATATAAAAACTTTCTGCGTGCGAAGCAGTACCCACCACCGAAATGCAACCGTCGTCTGACCGAGCAGAAAGATGAGCATCGCGACAGCAAAGAACCACAAATTGAGCTTACCGAAAATCTCAACCAGCCTTTGCCATCTGTCTTCACCCGAAAGCCACAGCCCCGCCCATAAAAGCCCCCCTGCCACAACCCCAAGCCGAATAAACAAATATATGTATTTTTTCTTCGATTTGCTAATTGCCGGCATCAGATTATTCTGCCCTAAAAAAACTTGTTTTTGGGAATAATAACGGTTAAAACTAACTAATGCAAGATGATTAACTCTTTCAGGAGAGCTTAAAAGTGGCTGAGAAAAAACCTATCGAAGAAACCGAAGATTTAACGCTGAGGTTCGATTCCAACGGCCTGATTCCCGTAATAGCCCAGGATGCGGATACCGGCTGTGTCCTTATGACCGCATATATGAACAGAGAGGCCCTTGCTCAAACCATTGAGACAGGTTTTGCAACGTATTTCAGCCGCTCGCGGCAAAAGTTATGGAAAAAAGGCGAGAAGTCAGGCCATTTCCAGAAGGTAAAGCAAATTCTTGTTGACTGTGACCAGGATTGTCTGTTGCTGAAGGTCTCTATCGATGCCGGCCAGTGTCACGCAGGGTATCAATCCTGCTTCTATAGAGAGCTTGACAAAACCAATCCTCAAAAACTAAACCTCATCGCAAAAAAGGTATTCGACCCGGAAGAAACGTATAAATAGATAAAATATCGAACCACGGACTTGTCTCGCCGTAGCCTCGGCGTAGGCGGATTTCGCGGATTTTTTACCACGAAAAAGCTTGTTTTCTTTCCACTTTAACGATATGATAATTTTTAAGGTTGTACGGCTAAAGAATATTACAAAAACTGACCAAAAAGATTTGTGGTGAAAAATTAATATTTTTGTTTAATAGATGACGCGGAAAAATATATTAACTTTACCTGTTCTTAATATTGACGAAGAAACACTTCTTTGGGAAAATAAAGCAGAAGAGTAACGGATGCTTCTATGAGTGGACAATGGCGAAAAATACTAAAAAGCTATCCGAGTGATTAAATTTGGGAGGAAATATTTTGTCGAAATTCCGTTACACACCTGACCAAGACGTAAAGGTTCACGAAGAGGGCGCGATACGTCTTTTGTGTAAAGCCTTTCAATCGCATGAAAATGGTCTTCCTGAATTGCTAAAGAATTCGTCCGATGCTTATGCTCGCGAGGATGCTCCTGAAGCTAAACGGGTAATCGTTGTTATATTCGACTCTGGGATAAAAAGTGGGCAATCGTCCATTTCTTGCTTAGACTTTTCTGGAATGACGACCGAAATGATTGAAAGTAATTTTAGATGGTGGGCCGATCCGGAAGCTGCGATTAGAGGTGGAACTTCAAAAGGAGTCCAAGGCGGTCACGGAAACGGTGGAAAATGCTATATGACTCAGATGTTCGAGGATTGTTCGTTTTTTGTTAGTGTTAAAAATCATAAAGGAAATAGATATGGTGTTGAAGGCGGTTCGATACGCTTTGGATATATTCCTGATAGAGAAAACGGGCGACATTTTCCTGTGCCAGATATTCAACAGGAATTGAAAAATTCTCTCAGAAAAGTAAACTGCGAACTTTCATCTATTTTAAAAGTAGCTGATGCTGCTATTGAAATATCAAATGGATTTACACTTGTAACTGGAGTGTCAGCAAAAGGATATGGTAAAAGAATCCAGACAGATAAACTCATTGAAAGTCTTCAAGAACATCCTCAGATGATAGGAACGCTTGAACTTTGTAAAGTGTATATCGTTGCCAATGGCAAAGTAGTGACTAAACCTCTGGCGCTACCTGAAATTCAACCTATGTTTGGAGGCGAAGAACCTCGTGTAATACCTGTACCAGATAAATTAGAAGAACCGAGATTCAACGAAGAAGTATCAACAACAGCCAATGGAAAATGTCAAAGAGGTACATTGGTGCTCAAAACATCTGATGTTAGTATGAGATGGACAAAAAAAGGACGACACAACGTGATTTATAAAGCTCACTCAGGATACATTGGGCATGTTCCCGTTTCAGAATTAGATATTCAATCATCATATAGAGATCGTATTTATGGTGAATGTCATCTAGAAGCATTGGAAGCATTTAAAACTAATGAAAGACGAAGATTAGCAGATAGCCCATTAACAAGAGCTGTTGATGCTTTCATATCTTCTGAGATTCAGAAATATGCAGAAGAATTTGAAGCACGCGACCGAAGGAAATATGGGCGAGAAGAAAAGAACGCTATTAGCAAAATAAACGAAGCCCTTGATCGCTGGAAGAATCACTTCTTAGATGAGATATTACGAGGGATGTGGGGAAAAGGCGGTGTTGGCCATCCCACTCCACCACCTCCTTTACCTCCTGGCAAGGTGGCAAGATTAGAAGTGAATTTAAGTCATGGTTTATCAGGCATAGGCATCGCATTCCGTCCGACGATTAAATTCTTTGATAAAGAAGGAAAAAGAGTAAGCTCCGTTCCCTATCATTGGATTAGTGAAGATAATAATGTAGCCATGGTAGATCAAGATCTCATGCTAGTAAATACTTTTTCTTTAGGCGAAACAAAAATACGGGCCGAAACAGAAGATGGCAGGATAAAATCAAATGCCATTCCTTTACAGGTGGTACGAATTCTTGATATCGAAATATCACCTCGAGAAATTGAAATAGCTGTTGGTACAAGGCATAAGTTAGATGCTATTTGTAAATTGGCTGATGGGCGGAAGACCAATGATGTATATCTTGAATGGATAGAAGCCCAAAACGACATAGCAAGAGTTAGCTCTTCTGGATTAGTTTTCGGATTTTCTCCTGGTGAAACACAGGTAACGGCTGGAGACGATAAATGCCAAGCAAGTGATCCGGCAATTATTAAAGTAATACCAGGAAAGGGACGAGGGCCAGGAAAAAAGCATGGAAAAGGTTATCCAAGGATTTTTGTATCGGGAGAAATAGATCAGGACCCCGATACTCAAGAATATCGTTACTTTAGTAAGGAAGACCCACCTATTGCACAAGAACCCAAAGATGTTGAGCGTAATATATGGTGGATTAATAGTGCATCGCCTATGGCACAACTTTATCTGGACAAAACAAAGGGTTATGGTTATGAATCAAGAGAATGGCGAATGTATCACTTAGAGCGATATATTGACGCAATTGTGCAGATAGCATTAACAAATAGTCCGTCAGAAACGGACTCTCTTTCTGTAAATGAATGGATAATTAAATGGGGTTATCAAGTCGCTTCAATACAGGCGGCAGCTTCTACTGATCTCAAAGAATTTATCGCAAAGGGAACTTTGCCGGAATGAAAAATTATGGCTAAAAAAAATGGCTTGAGTATTACAGAAAAACTATTAATTTCAGCTTTTTATATAGAAGAATCTGGTAAGTTACCCTTTTCAGCTGAGGATTTAGTAGTGACAGCTTGGGAAAAGTTTCCAGATTCATTCGGCCTCGCCGGTTACCGAGATGATTCGGGACGCCTATCCTATCCTGATTCTAATAGGGTCTTTGCAGAGATCATGGGTTCTAAGCCAATTCGAAAACGAGGATTTTTAAAAAAGGTAGGCACAAAAATGTACAAATTAACCGAAGGAGGCCGTGAACATGCTCGTTTACTTGTAGGACGAAAAGACAGGCCTAGCACCGAGAAAGCCGGCCTTTCCAGAGACATTGAACAACAACTGAAACGTCTTTTTGAAATGAAAGCAACTGATAAAATCATTCGCGGTCATTTAGAAGAGATTACATTTTATGACGCTTGTGTTTTCTGGGGTATCTCACCAAGAAGCTCGTCAATTGAGTTAGAAGGTAAGATTGCCAATTTCCGAGAAGTGTTGCAAGCAGCTAAAAAAGTTTTTGACGGTGGGAAAATTTGTTTTGAACATGGGGGACGTGTATATAGCTCCGAAGATCTGGAAATATTGCAACGAACCCACGAATACCTATTAAGCCGATTCACACCAGAACTAGAAGTAATAAGAAATAGAATTGACGAAAGAAAAGTATGATACAACCACTTTATAAAACAGAGTTTGGAAAAGCATACTGCGCTGATTGTCTTCGGATATTTTCCGAAATTCCGAGTAATTCTGTGGACTTAGTTATAACATCTCCTCCTTTCGCGCTGCGACGCAAGAAATCATATGGCAATGTTTCTGCTGAGCAATATTGTGATTGGTTCTTGCCATATGCGGAAAATATTTCGCGGATTCTCAAGAAAAGAGGTAGTTTCGTTTTAGATATTGGGGGTTCTTGGAATAAAGGGGTTCCAACAAGAAGTCTTTATCATTTCGAACTTCTACTGCGGCTTTGTGGCAATGATGGTCTATTCAAACTTGCACAAGAATTCTACTGGTATAATCCTGCAAGAATGCCAGCACCAGCACAATGGGTTACGGTGAAGCGAGTTAGGGTTAAAGACGCGGTTAATCCAATCTGGTGGCTTGCAAAATCAACAAATCCGAAAGCTACTAACCGAAGAGTACTTAAACCTTATACAAAGAGTATGGAACATTTATTAGCAAATGGTTACAATCATGGTCTAAGACCCTCGGGGCACGTTGTTTCCAAAAAGTGGGGTAAACGCCAAAAAGGTGCTATTCCGTCAAATCTTATTATTGCTGCTAATACTAAAAGCTATGATTCTTATATAAACGCATGCAAAGAACGAAATCTCGAAGTACATCCAGCTCGTTTTGTAGAAGCGATTCCTGAATTCTTCATAAAATTTTTAACAAGACCTAGTGATATAGTTCTTGATCCATTTGCCGGAAGTAATGTAGTCGGAGCTGTCTCAGAAAAGTTGAAACGGAACTGGATAAGCATTGAGATAAACAAAGAATATGTCTTAGGTTCGGCGTTTCGTTTCAATGGAGTGGGTGAGACAACGTGTTCAAAGCAAAAGCAAGAACTTTCCAAATAAAATCTGTAAATTTCCTTTGCAAAAAGAATAAGAGTTATAATAATCCGCAAAAATCATGTCCAATTTAAAAACCTTTTAATCCGTGTTTCAAATTTTTCCTAATGTCTTTGAAACTTTGTGGCCCAAAAATTTTTAGATTTTCATTGAACATATCGCCTTAACTGTTATAATACCTGTGTGTGTTATAAAACACACGTAACGCGGAAGCCCCGCAAGGTTCAGAACAGAAGTTCACGTCAAAATATTATTTCATAAGTCTATTTTAGCAAGGGACTTATAATGTCAAATAATCACGAGACACGAGAAACGAGTCACGGGGCACTAGAAACGTGTATCAAGCATCAGGGCTCGAAAAACTGTAAACTAATTAACAAATTCACCTGTCCTGAGCAAGGTCGAAGGACCAATTCACTTGTCCTGAGCAACGTCGAAGGACCAATTAACCAAGACTTTGTCGTATTATCCTGTAAATCCTGTCAGAACCCCGCGCGCAAATCAAACCTTTTTATGCAAAACAAAGCCAATTTGTACCACGGGCATCTTGCCCGTGGCTCTTTTCTAAGTCTTTGCAATATAAATAGATATGTAAATATGTATCCTGTTATCCTGTCCAGAAATGAGCAAAAAAACAAAGCCAAACAAAGCCAATTCAAACCCAATTTTCGCCCAAAATTGGCTTTGTTTTTCCAATATTGGCTTTGTTATTCACTAACTTTTAACGGTAAAAATACAGCAATGCACAGGTTTATTATGAAACCGGCAGAAGGTTTAGTTGTGGACCATATCGACGGTAACGGCCTGAATAATACAAGAGCCAACCTTCGTATCTGCACCTATCAGCAAAATATCTGTAACCGTAAAGGCTGGGGGAAAGACTCGAAATACAAAGGTGTCTGCTGGGATATATATAACAAGAAATGGCGTGCCCAGATTAATTTCAACAGGGAATGCAGATATCTCGGTGTCTTCGAAGATGAGATTGAGGCAGCCAAAGAATATGACAAACACGCAAAAAAACTTTTCGGCGAGTTTGCTTACCTGAATTTTCCGGACGATAATCAATCAACTTAAACCCAGGCACTCAAAACTTATAACTCAAAATGTCCTGTACGGCCGAAGATCAAATTCGCCGCATATGCTCATCAAACCCGACCAGGTCTCCGTTATAGCTTCGATTGAGCTTTCCTCAAGGTTCACGTATAAAAACGTTGTCCCGTAAGTATCTTTCCGGTACGCCCTGACGTCCTTTCTGTCTTCTCTTCTCACCCTCCTGTAACCGTGCAGACCAATATTGCTCTTAATCGTCTTAAACAGGCTTATATCTATCGGTATAGCATCTCTTTTGGTTTTTCTGTTCAGCAGCAATGCCTGCCAAAGCAATCTGTACGGAAGTTTTTTCTCCATCTTCCCCATATCAGCTAATCCAGGCCTTGACGCGTTCCGCTTAACAGCCGCTCAGTCCCTGAAGCCGAATCCAAAATCCATTTTTTAAAAATATTTTCTGTTCTCTGCCGCTTCAATTATATATATTTTTCGACAAAAAGGCAATTGTTTCTTTGCTGAAACTTTATATATGCCCTCCTTGTCCCACTGTTTATCAATAATAAATATAAAATCATAAATATTAAATCTCTCGACCTCCTGCCCATAGCCTGAAAAAAATATTGGTTAAAACTGCAGGCCGTGAGTGTTATTAGCTCACGGCCTGCTTTGTCTCAAATCCGGGCCTATACAAATAGCTATATATGCCCCGAATACTAATGCAAGATTGCTGTCTAATTAACAATCGCCCTCACATGGGTATGATTCCGCCTCTTCAAGCCACTGTTCAGCAATAACAGCCAAATCCTTAAAGTTTATTATACCATCAGGATAAATATCCGCGGTGTTGGCTTCTTCGTTAGGCCAATGCCACTTCCGAGGCGCGTACTCTCTGTTAGTGGTTAACACAAAGGCCAGGTCCCACGATGTGCCTTCAGGATATTCAATCGGCTCGCCGTTTTCCCAGAAAGAACCAACTTCCGGCGGCCACTGTCCCACGAGCCCTGTGATACGCACTGCATCATCCTTGCAGAAATGCGGCCGGGTTTTCCAGCCCCACGGGAAGTTGGGCTCATACCCTTGTTCATAAATAGCTGCGATGCTCAGCCAGTATACTGTCCCGTTCGGCTCATCGGCCTCCTGATAGAACCACTCATCCTGCGAGAGAAGCTGGTCGAACTTGAAGCACGCATCGACCCCACTTATTTCCCTCGGGTCCATATCGCAACCGCCGAAGCTCCAAACATAGCTGTCAGAGATCTTCTCCCAGACTAAATCGTTAGGATGACTGAATGTATCCGGATTATCTGGCTCTGGATCTGGTACGTCTGTCCATATTCCTATGTGGAAAGCTGTTGGCATTTCGTCCGCAGGCGGTGTCTGCTCGGTCCAATTTTTGAACGAACCCCACCAGTGAATATCCGTAATCGGACGGGCATCCATACATATCCAGTCATCGGCTATGATCGGCGAAGTGTTATAGATGGACAATTCATCCCAGCCGTTGATACATCCGTTATTATTTTTGTCCGGCGATTGGGACCATTTGACATCATCTACGTAGCTAACCGGTGGCTCGTCGCATTTGCATTTGCCTTCGGCACCGGCCTCGAAGATGGCCAGAATCTCGCTTTCATCAAGCACACGGTTAAACAGCTCGACCTCGTCGATCGCCCCGTCGAACCACTTGCTGCCTACGGCTCCTGACACAGGACAACGTCTGCCAATCCACAAATTATGGGTATTGCTAATGTCGCTTTCTATGCGAGTCGGGTCAAACGTGTGAATGACCTGCCCATCGATATAGAGCCTACCCCCATTTGTGTCAATACGCTCAACCGTTGCAGCCACATGGTGCCATTGTCCATCACGCAGGTCAGAGCTGGAAGGGTTGTTCCATTGCCACCATTCGTCAGAATCTGCTAAGAGAAGCGTGAGCCGGCCTTCAGATAAGTAAAAGATATAGCCAACTCTCGGACTCAACCGTTTGTCAACTATGGGCAGGATATCATCACTGAGTGTGTCAGCGCGGATCCAGGCATCGATTGATAGATCCCCCGTTCCAAAGTTCAGCGATGGGTCATCAGTTACTGATACATACTGACTTGACCCGTTGAAATTCAATGCGCCATCGACCTTACCGGCTACCGGTGTGGGTGAACCAACCCACGTTCCGTCATTGTCGCCGACGATGTCCTCGGAGGGACCTGCAGTCTCATCGAGAGGCCACCACGCCACCATCCCCTCCGGAGGTTGCACGCAGCAACTGGGGCATGATGTCGTAAAGCTCCAAACGTCACCGTTAGCACCATCAACATCGTCAATACGCCAATAGTAAGTTGTGCATAATTCAAGAACTCCGAGGTCATAGCTCTCCTGTCCTAATGGTAAAGTGGCAACAAGTGCTAAAGCGCCCGGAACAGTTCCGAAGTAAACATCATACGAAACACTATTGCAGCCCGGCAACCAGCTAAGAATCACAGATGTATCCACGCAACGGGCATCATCGGCTGGGCTCAGGTACGATACATGGTCCGAATTCGGACTGACAAGTAAACTCTCATACGCTCCCATGTCCACGATAGGCGGAGTGCCATAACCAGTATCGTCTATGCCAGTGTCATCAACAAATCGCGAGTTCCCCTCCAGATCAGTGGTCACTCCACCGGGCACTCGGCTGTTGTCGCCTGCGTCAATGCAGGGCGAGCAGGTTTGCAGATGATAATCAACGCCACCTACAAAAAGCGGGTTATCGTCGATGTTGTTGTTGCCCGCGTATACACTCAGTCCCTGGATGCAACTGTAGCTAACTACCGCCGGCCCAGTGCTGATCTGGGCAGACTCATCCATCGGGCCGCTGTCGCTATTACCCCAAAGGATGCAGTTGGTCAGGGTCGGACTGCCTCCGAAAGGATCGCGTATCCCCCCGGCGTTGTTGCCTGCCGTGTTCGCGCTGAGCGTGCAATTAATCAGCGTGGGGCCGGTGTCCCAGTTGTACATTGCCCCACCGTCACCTACAGCCGAGTTCCCGCTGAAAGTACAGTTGACCAGCGTCGGTGTGCACCCTGAGAAGTTGTACATCCCACCACCATTGGCGCCGGCCCCATTTCCGTTGAAAATGCAATTGGTCAACGTTGGGTTGCTATCACAGTAGTTGCACATCCCACCACCCCCGCTGCCGACTGAGTTCCCAATGAATGTGCAGCCCGTCACTGTCGAGCTGCTGCCCTGATAATACATGCCGCCGCCAACATATCCCGCAGAGTTCTCACTGAATCTGCAATTGGCCACGGTTGGGGCGACACCGAAACTGCACAGCCCGGCGCCCCGGTCGTTTGGCTCGGCGCCGTTGGCATTGCCGCCGGTGATTGTGAAACCATCCAAGACGCCTGAGGCACCGGCGCCAGTGCCGGTGACAACGTGATAACTGTTGTCCGAGCTATCGCCGAGCGTGCCAATGTCGCCGCTCAAAACTGTCTCGTGGGCCACCCAGTCCCGCTGCTTGAGGCTGGTCTCGTTACCCACAAATCCCCCGTAAATACTCACGCCATTAATAAGCTGAAACGTGGCCGTCCGGTCATTAGGTGTTTGCCCGACGCCTTGGTCAGGTTTGTAAGTACCCTCAGCCACCCATATCTCATCTGAGCTCGAGGCAGTGGCAAGGGCATCCTGAAGGTTTCCAAAAGCGTCCTCCCAGGAAGAACCGCCGCCGGTGACATCTGCATCGACATATATTATTCCCGCAAACGTTGTGCCCACAATGGCCAAATGCCAAACTAAAGCAAAACAAATACAAGGAATCAATTTACTAGACATAAATATTCTCCCTTCAAAAAAATAAACCAAAACTGTATTTTCCTTTACCCGCTGCGGATCACCCGCAGCTAAGTATCTTTGTTTTTATAACAAACCGGTTTGTTTTTGTTCCATAGGCAGGCTCCTCCTTAATCTGTAGAAATAACAGACCATATCCCTCAAAATCACAACTTATCGCCATTGGTTTCAAAAATCAAAAAACAGCATCTAAGCATCTATCAGACTCTGTGCCTGCTAAGATAACTTTCAGGAGATGAATTTGCCTCCTCTGCAGTTGTGCTCATTGTCGGTACCGGCTGAAATCTCGAAAGCCCAATTCGAGAACATACAGCCTCGCGCACAGTCACGCTGTCCATTTAGCTCGCCACGGTACCTTGCTGCCTTCTTATTGTCAATATAATATTTAAATAAAATCTCATATTTTTAACAGAATAACGCATATTCACCCTTTTCAAAACCGCATGCTTTGAGTTGTTAACACTCAAGGCCTTTTTCAAAATCACCTGTCCTTTATACAGACAACAGGACTGTTTTACTCTTCCATTATAAGAATAGCTAATATCTTTCAACCTTACATAAAACCGCCAAAAACCTATTTCCTTTTTACATAAAGACTTAGGCGATTACTGCTCTATATGCACTATCGGAAACCAAAAACCCGCGTCGTCTGATAATTTGCTTGACTTTTAAGAAAAAACAAAATACAATTCTATTAATGTAACGAGCTTAAAATATTGGAAAGTAAACGAAAGTAGGAGAGATTTTTCTGAGCGCTTCCTCACTGGAGTTGTTGTTTGCTCTTTGGTATATTAAGTTAAAATAGACCTATAATGTAATATATTGCTATTGCTTTAAGGAGGTAACAGTATGGCAGAAAAAATTTGCTGTTTTTTTAAGAGAATATCATAATCTAATATTATGAGGAGGTTTAAAAAATGAAAAAAAACAAACTTATCACTTCTTTTACCATTTTAGCATTTCTTTTTGGGATCTGCTTTCTTTTTGCAGATTGGAATGAGGAAGATGGCCATAAAATGCACTGGCCTCAACTGCCCGACCTTACTCCAACGGGTATGGACGTTGATATGTTCTGGGTGCCGCTGGCGGATGATTTCAAATGCACCGAAGACGGCCCCATTACCGATATCCATATCTGGGGCTCTTTCGCCGATGACATCCTGCCTGTCGATGGACCGGAAAGCCTGGCGTTTCAAATTGAAATCTACAGTAACATCCCTGAAGAAGAACCCATCTGGCAGCCGCAGGTCCTCGCAGACGATTTCCCCTGCGAAGTCACCGGCCCTATTACCGACATTCACATCTGGGGCTCGTGGTACCATGACTACCCGCCTTATGGTGACCCGGGTATGGTGACCTTTACCCTGAGCATACACGATGACATTCCCGCCGACCAGAGCCCGACGGGCTACAGCATGCCGGGCAATTTGCTCTGGAAAAAAACTTTCAGACCATACGAATTTGACGTTATAGACTATGCGGGCGGTCTGCAAGAAGGCTGGTACGTACCTTGCGAAGACCCGCCTTACTATGAACCGGATGCTGATACAATTTGCTTCCTGTACAATTTTTACATCGACCCTTCTGAAGCCTTTATTCAGGAAGGCGATCCTACCCAATTGAAGGTTTACTGGCTGGATGTACAGGCAGAACCCGAGCTTGACCCCGAATACCAGGGGCCTATAAGATTCGGATGGAAAACCACTGACTTATCAACTCGCTGGAACGACGACGGCGTCTATGCCGTAGGTGAAGACCCGCCCGCTGATATCTGGAGAGAGCTGCGGTATCCAATGGGACACATGTACGCGGGAGAATCCCTGGACCTCGCTTTTGAAATCACTACCGAGATAATGGATACAGATATGGATATGGATCTGGATATGGATATCGATATAGACATCGACCTGGATATAGACCTCGATTTAGACACCGATATAGACCCCCCAGGTATTCTACAATACACGACCAAGTATATTCAACCGCCGGACCTTGATATTACAGGTCTTGACGTTGATGCAACAAGGGAGAAGACATTTAGCAAACCCGGTGAGCCTTTGATGGGCGTAATTTTAGATCCGGGTTATTATACTGTTCGCGAAATAGATACACTAAATAACGAAGACTGGTATGACCCTGTAACCGGCTGGTGGAGTAATGATAACCACAGAAGAGCTTTTCAGTACAATTTCCCGATCGAGAACACCACATTCGAGCAGGTAGCGGGAAATATATACTGGCTGGTAATCAAGCATATTCTGCCCCCGGAACCCTATTACACTTTCGGATGGAAAACAACTACGCCCGACCTGCACTTTATGGACGATGCCACCTTTCAATCATTTGATTGGGGATGGCTGCCGATGGAGTACCCTGAAGGACACGAGTATGAAGGCCTGACTCTCGATTTGGCCTTTGTGATTAACAGCGAAGAGGAAGAGCCGTATGAGCAAAAACCTCTGATTGAGCATTCAAAGTGGTCTCAGCCGCCTATCGAGATTGACCCTACCAGCACAATACCGGAATATTGCGGCTGGGATGAAATATCTCTGCGAGACCCGGTGGAACCGCAATACTGGCATATTGTTGCAGATGACTTTAGATGTCTGGGCACTATGCCCATAACAAGCATACATTGGTGGGGTTCATACTTCGGCTGGGAGCAACCTGGAGGTATGCCGTTAGTTTTGCCGATTGGCTGGAAGATAAG
>Ga0307434_1000586_pt1 | contig 23210 bp, 19 predicted proteins | sample SalMarWE160220MG_FD_202156 | JGI IMG/M metagenome (GOLD analysis project Ga0307434, IMG submission 202156) | Salt marsh sediment microbial communities from the Plum Island Ecosystem LTER, Massachusetts, United States - WE1603-220 | ecosystem: Environmental > Aquatic > Marine > Intertidal zone >... | reverse complement strand
TGTTAGACACGATGTACCTCTAATCCCTTTCCCCTGAGATATTCCTTCACCTCTCTCACCCGCAGGATACGGTAGTGAAAAACTGAAGCAGCCAGCAGTATCTCAGCCCCCCCCAGGGCAACCGCCTTATAGAAGTGCTCCAATTTACCTGCACCACCTGATGCTACTACCGGGATGCGAACGGCATCCGAGACGGCCTTGGTGAACTCCAGATCGTAGCCGCTCTTGGTGCCGTCACCATCCATGCTGGTAGGAAGTATGACGCCGGCGCCCAGTTCCTGGCACTTCCTGGCCCATTCAACGGCATCCTGTCCCCCTGGCTTGGTGCCCCCTAAAACAACCAGCTCAAATCCCGATGGCATTGCCGTATTCCTCCGCGCATCGATAGCCACGGTGATTGTCTTTGAGCCGAACATCTTTGCCGCATCCTCAACCAGGCCGGGGTTTCGCACCGCTGCACTGTTCATGGAGACCCTATGGGCCCCTGCCTCCAGTACCAAATGAATATCTTCTAGGGATGAGATGCCTCCGCCCACGGTAAGCGGGATATCAATCACTGCGGATACCTTTTTTACCCACTCCAGCCTTGTTTTACGGTTTTCCAGGGTAGCTGCGATATCCAGCATGGCCAGCTCATCCGCTCCCTCACGCTGGTAAAAGTCGGCATTCTCAACGGGATCTCCCGCATCTTTGAGATCGACAAAATGGACACCTTTCACCACCCTTCCCTCCTTCATATCAAGGCAGGGCATGATCTTGATTGCCATTCTCTCCCCCTATCGTGTTAGCTCGCCGTATGCGCAGATGGGATCACAAGTGAAACGAAGTAAGTATTGCACAGTAATGCCGTAGCAATCAATACCTTTCCGTCCGCTCTAAACGCTGGCCCCAAACATGATCATATTTCTCATATTCCTAAAGCTCTTTTCTTTCCTGCTCATGTCGGCTTGACTAAGGATATATCGGGTCTTATGTTATTCTTTACCATGAACAGTTCAAGGTTCAGGGTTCAAAGGTTATCATTCGTTTTTATTCTTAACCTTATTGATGCCGTCTGAGACACTCTTCATGTAAGCATCTTGAACCCAGTGGGTGAACCGCAACAGGGCTATCTTTTGCTTCTTAACAGTCACATATGACATTTTAAACGGGAACGGTGAACGATGAACCGCTCAACCCTGTTATTCTTCAAATGCCTTGAGAAAAAAAATCATGGAGGGTTGTCTACTATGCTGAGAAAACTTGTGGTTGGCCCGTATCAAGCTAACTGCTATATTCTGGGATGCGGTAAAACAGGAGAGGGCCTTGTCATTGACCCTGGTGACGATGTGCTCCGTATCGCAGAGGAAGTATCGAGAAACGGTCTCAGGATACGCTACATACTCATTACCCATGGGCATTTCGACCATACGGGGGGAGCTGGTGAGCTTCGAAGGATTACCAAGGCGCCCGTGCTCATTCACGCCCTCGATTCCCCAGCACTCGGGTTCAAGGCCGATGGACATCTCTCAGAAGGGCAACTGCTCCACGTGGGCACCTATGAACTATCAGTGATCCATACGCCGGGCCACTCGCCCGGAGGGGTGTGTTTCCATGCGCCCGGCGTTGTCTTTACCGGTGACACCCTTTTTGCCGGCTCGGTCGGGCGGACCGATTTCCCTGGCGGGAGTCACGAACAGTTGATCCAGGCAGTTCGCACTAAGATCTTTCCCCTGGGAGATGATATACGGGTATATCCGGGCCATGGCCCTGCAACCACGATCGGCAGAGAGCGCCTTCACAATCCCTTCTTCCGCCTGCAGCAAACCGTGTGAGCATAGGTGACGGAAAAAATTGCAATGTTCTCCCTTGATCGGAACAATTCCCGGTAGCTCATCTGCTTATGCTGCACTGGTAAACCACTCAGGTAATGCCTTTACTACGGAACTCACTATGTCGCGGTCGTATGCGCTCAAGGCCTCCCGAGCTATGAGGGCCTCGATCGTCTTCTCGAGTACCAGCATCTTTTCGCCCGAGTGGATGATTGCCGGGTAATACTCGTTCACAAAGAATTGTTTGAGCCTGAGTCGCTTGACCTCGTCATCCGCCATGGATTTGATATGGGCCTCGATTATGTCATTATCCAGCTCCCGTAACTCGATTTTAGGTGAGGTCATCAGCCTGGAAGTGACCTCGAAACCCTCGACACACCTGAATTGCAGCTGCCAGTGCTCGACATTTCCCAGGGAGTTGATCATGAGCGTGTGCGTGGTTATGAGGCCTTTTTCCCTGTCTATTTTTACCCCTTCGAGTTGGGGAAGGAAGTAGTTGTCGGATATGGCGCAGAAGGCGCTTACTCCCCCTGCATAGGGTCTTTCCATGAGATCGTTCACCGTGAAAAAGGGCTTCTGCTCGAACCGGGCATCCTGCAAGAGTATGTGCTCCTCTTCGGTGAAGTGGAACCGCCCGTTCCACAACTCCTCCGGTGAGAGATCCTTTCTGGTCAACGAGCTCTGGCTCGTGATCATCCCCAGGCTTTGACCCCCCCGCCAGACAAGAGGAAGAGCGCCAACCGTCCACTCCGCGCTTCCGCCGATCTCCCCGATCATGCTGTGCAGCCCCCTGCCATCCGGAAAGCGCAGGCCCTCCAACCCCAAAACCAATGCTGGGAAGAGATCCCCGTCCTGGTCAAAGGGGGTCGCAATACCGAGCGCGTTCAGTCGATCCATGGCTGGAAGGTGACGTGGCCGATCTATAAAGTAGGCCGTTATCTCAGAGAAATCCCTTGCACCATAGGCATCTGCGATGATCCGGGCCTCCTGCTTCATGTCCGTGTCCCGGGGGTTGAACTCTGAAAAGGGTGCGCCTGCCATCCACCGCTCGATGTAGATGTCGGGTAGATGCCGCTTGAACCCTGACTCTGTTAGAAAGAGCGCTGTGAGAGAGCTGTGGATCCCCTTAACCGACTTACTCGTGCCATCGATCACATCGGAGCCCATGGAAAGCCTGGCAACATCCTGTCCGAGACCGCGTCCATACCGGTTGCAGTGCTCCTCCTTGCCGAAGAGCGCACCAACCGGGATGGTGGGATTACCTCCGGCTTCCACCCCTGGCTTGACCCGAACGCCCTCGGTTATCGTGCTCTCTATGATGACTTCCTCTCCCACGTCGAAGGTCTCGGCAGTGATCTGAAGCACCTCGCTCATGATCTGTGCGGCGAGCCGATCGTTCCGACGTTTTAGCCGATTAACCAAAGCCTTTGTTTGTTGATCCTTGGGCACGGTATTCAGCGCACCAAATCCATGGATCGCAACGGCTGCTGCGGGCAGTGCCGCGGCAAGAATGACTGCCTGGCGCAATTGCTTGCTTCTGAACACTCCTAAATTGGATTGTTCGTTGACATGATCATCGATGATAAATACCCTGCCATCGACAAGTTCGAGACCATAAAAACCCAGCACTTCCTTGTGTCTCTGATTGAAGGTAGCGATCTTTTCCTTGCCCATTTCCATTGGTTCATGGCGCCCTGTATAGGTCAATTTCGCATCAGCGATATGGTATCGAAGGGGATTACTCATAGCTGCACCTCCATTCGTTTATAAGGATAGTAAAAACATGACAACGCTTACACCGAGGAGAGGCCATGGTAAGCGGACGTAGAGATGATAAGAAGATGGGGATGAAAAATCCCGAAGATCTCACATCAATGTTGACTTGAACACACATCTCAAAACTACAGGAATTGGGGCATGAAAGTCAAGGCAGAAAATGAGCAAACAATGCCTTATGCACGGCCATGGACCAGTTCGATGATCGTCACTTCAGGAGGCGATAAAAAGCGAATGGGCGGCCCCCACGTTCCCGATCCCTTGCTCACATAGAGGTATGATCCGTTCTCAAGCCTGGTAAGCCCGGGATCAACGGGATAGAAAAGCCAAACCAAGATGTTAAAAGGGAAGATCTGTCCCCCATGGGTGTGCCCTGATAGCTGCAGATCAAAGAGACCGGCTGAATTCCCATCCACCACAGGCTGGTGCTTAAGGAGGATGGTGAATTGCTCAGGAGCTATCTTTGACAGCAGGGATTGCTCTGAGATACCCCGCGAAAGCCCGAAGCGCTTTCCGGTTGGGTCATCAACGCCGGCAATAGTCAGGCTCCCGGCTACAGCCAAGGCCTCATGCCGCAGGATCGTGAATCCAGCGTTTTCCGTAAAACGCAATGCCTGATCAAGGCCGGCATAAAACTCGTGGTTTCCTGTCACGGCAAACTTCCCGTAAGGTGCATCTACGTCCCTCAGTAGTTCCCCGAGGCCTCTAAGGTTATCGATCTGGCCATCGACAAGATCCCCTGTAGAGACCATGATATCGGGCTTTGCACGTTCTACCTCTCTCAGGATCCTCTTCAGCCTCCCGTGCCGCACGATCAGGCCAAGGTGAACATCTGAGATTTGGGCGATGGTAATCTTGTCTAGTTGTTCCGGGATCTTCGGGCTTTGGATCACAACCCGTTCGGTTCGTATGGAAACGGCCTCGAAAAAGCCATAGAGCACGATCGCCGCTGCCATAAAGGCCGGCACCAGCAAGGCCACTTGGGCTGAGGGAAGCAGAGACAGGGGATTCGCCTTGAAGATCATCCCTCCTGTAAAGACTGCCAGGCGATAGGCATCAACGAGCAGGGAACAGAGGAAGAACAGGAAGGCTATCCCCATCCAGGTATAGCCGACATAGGATAGGTGACGCGCGAGGGACTCGAATCCGTATCTCTCGGAAATGCGCACAAAAACAGGGGCCAAGACCATGATCGCCATGAAACAGATGAGAAGAACTATGGATGCCGTTCCAAACGCGATGGCAGCCTTTATCTTGTAGTAGAGGTACAGATGCAACAATCCGTATAACAATAGCATGGCCAGCAGGAAGACAATCATCGCAGCACCTTTTTAATTGCCCTATTCTTTAATGGTTTCGTAAAAGAGATGTATATCTTTACATGATCGAAAGGAAGTTTTCAATAGTTTGCGAAGGCCGCAATATCGTAACCTTCAGCGAAGTGCCCCTATGAAAATGTATGTTGACACAGGAGGTCGTATCGAGTCAAAATACCTCAATCTCGGGATCTGGATTTTTTGGGCGAATAAGGGCTCAATCTTCTTTTTGAATGAGCACATTCCAGATCGAATGATCTATGGAAAGGAGGTGAGCGCTTGGTAGGCCAACTGTGGTAGGTATGAGGCCCTCGCGGCCCCTAACCTCAACTTGTAACCATTTAGAAGAGGAGTTCTGAGATGAGAAGGTTAAAACTTTTGCTGCTTTGTTTAGCTCTGGTCTCCCTGGTAGTGTTTCCAGCCCATCTTTTCGCCAAGGAGACACTCGTGTACGGGACAACCGAGAAGGTCATTGATATGGACCCCGCCAATGCCTATGACTTTCATACCTGGGAGATCTTCTACAACATCTACCAGGGGCTCCTGGATTATGAACCGGGTACAACGAAACTGATTCCCGGGCTCGCCACGTCTTATGATATCAGCGCAGACGGAAAGGAATATACCTTCAAGCTGCGAAGAGGCCTCAAGTTCTCCGACGGCACCCCTTTTGATGCCAGCGTGGTCAAGTGGTCCATCGATCGCGTGATGGCCCTGAAAGGGGATCCCTCATGGCTTGTTACCGATTTCGTTGACCGCGTCGATGTCGTGGACACCTATACGGTCAAGTTCGTCCTTAAAAACCCCGTAGCCTATTTCCCCTCTCTGGCAGCATCCGTCCCGTACTTTCCGCTGAATCCCACGGTCTATCCCGTGGATAGGATCGTCCGTGATCCCTCTGAACTCAAGGGGGGGAAGCTGGTGGGCTTAGGGTCCTATAACGTTGTTTCCTTTAAGAGGGATCAAGAAATCGTTATGGAGGCAAACCCCTATTTCTATGGAAAAAAAGCAGAGAATGACCGCATAGTTATTCGATACTTTGCAGATGCCACTACCATGCGGCTGGCCCTGGAGAAGGGGGAGATCGACTTCGCGTTCAAGACGTTGAATCCCTCGGATATCCGCGACCTCGAGAAATCGTCCAAGGTCCAGACCATAAAGGCTCAAGGGCCGTACATTCGCTACATCTGCTTTCTCTGCGACAGGCCGCCTTTCAATGACAGGGTTCTCAGGCAGGCGGTTGCTGCTGCCATCAACCGGCCACCCCTTCTCAATAAGGTGTTTCTCGGGCAGAACGCCCCGCTCTATTCCATGGTGCCCATGGGCATGTGGTCCCATACCGATGTCTTCAAACAGGCATTCGGCGATGGGAATCTCGATACGGCAAGGGCGCTCTTGAAGTCCAAAGGTTACAGCGAGACCAATAAATTCACCTTTGATCTCTGGTACACGCCCAGCCACTACGGCGATACCGAGGTGGACATGGCAGCGGTGTTGAAAGATCAGTTCGAGGCAACCGGGATGATGAAGGTGAATGTGAGATCAGCGGAGTGGGCAACGTACCGGGATAACTGGAAAAACAAGGTGATGCCGGCCTATCTGCTGGGGTGGTATCCGGACTACATCGACCCCGATAACTATACCGCTGCGTTTGCAGGGACCGCTGGCTCCAAGGGACTGGGAATCTACTTCTCCGATCCTTACTGGGATCTGAAGTTCGTGGATGGCCAGACGATCACTGATCCTGATCAGAGGACAAAGGTGTTTGAAGAGATTCAAACCCTGTGGACCTATGAGGTGCCGACAGTAACTGTCTTTCAGGGAATCCTGTATCTTTTCGCCCAAAAGGACATCCGCGGCATCATGGTCTCCCCCACGCTGCGGTTCATGTATGGGACCATTTCCAAGGCTCAGTAAGCCAACCGAAACGAGGGGCAGGGCAAAAGGTCCTGCCCCTCTGGTTTCGAGACCTCGTGTACACGCCATGCTGTGAGCTCAAGGGCACGTACACGGATATAATGAACCATAGATAGAATTGGAATTCCCTGTATAGATCATAACATACAAGCCGGCTATGTACTTCATCCAATGAAAAACCTCCTCCGATATGTTATTACCAGGGTGCTGTTGACCATTCCCATGGTTTTTATCCTGCTCAGTATCGTGTTCGTGGTGCTCAGGGTCATGCCTGGTGATCCTGTGTCCGCCATGCTGGGAGGGCATGCGCCCGAAAGCGTCATCGAACAGAAAAAGGAGGAGATGGGCCTGAACCGCCCGATAGTCATTCAGTATTTCGATTACCTGTGGCAGGTTTGCCGTCTTGATCTGGGCGATTCCATGGTGTTCAAGCAGGGGGTTACTACAGCCATAAAGGAAAAGCTTCCCGCAACCATAGAACTCACCTTCTTCGGCATCCTGTTAACCCTTTTCATGGGCGTATTTCTGGGAGCCTATGCCGCGGACAAGAGACGTAAGGTTCAAGATACCCTTATTCGTCTCTACGGCATCGTGGTCTACTGTATCCCCGTGTATTGGATGGGGTTGATGCTTCAGCTCATCTTCGGGATCTGGCTCGATATTATGCCCATTGCGCACAGGACCAGCCCTCGCGTGTTCGCCTCTACCTTTGAGAAAACCGGGTTCTATATCCTCGATACCATTCTGGCGGGGAATTTCTCCGCCTTCGGGGATGTTCTCTTTCATCTGATACTGCCCTCATTTACCCTTGGGCTCGTTCTGTCGGGCATATTCGTGCGTCTCACCAGGGCCAACATGCTGGATGTGCTCAAGGCCGACTATATCACAGCAGCGGAGGCCAGGGGAATTAAGCATCGAAAAATCGTGTACCGGCATGCCCTGAAGAACGCCTTTATTCCTATACTCACCATGATGGGGCTCCAGATCGCCCTGCTGATGGCCGGTGCGGTTCTCACCGAGACGACCTTTTCCTGGCCCGGCATGGGGCGTCTGCTGCTTGAGAGAATATACTTGAGGGACTATCCGGTCATTCAAGGGGTGATTATTGTGATAGCGCTGGTGGTGGCCACGGCTTCCCTTATCGTGGACATCATCTACGCCATGGTGGATCCACGAGTGAGGTACTAAACGTCTTTATAGCTTAATACTTACTATTTATGTCTCATTTTGTTATCGATTTAGGATTGATGAGTTCGTAAAAAGTCAACATCGGTGTCATTGCGAGCGACCTGCCCGCCATCAGCTGCGCTTCAGGCGCTGGCAGGCGGGTGCGAGTCCGCAAGGCGAGGCGGGCGGGAGCGAAGCAATCTCCTTCAATGCAAGTACTTGAATTTACGAGATTGTTTCGTCGTGGAGTTTATCCTGCGCATAGCCGAAGGACTCCTCGCAATGACAGGTGAAAAGACTTTTTACGAGTTTGTCAGGATTGTATGAGAAAAGGCCAAAGGCGCAAGGCATAAGGCCGTGCTCCTTGCTCCCTAAGCCAAATGGCTAAAGCAATGAGGATTATGCTTTAATCCAAGCGTTACTTGTCGGTTTGAGGCGAATTTTCGTTATCATCGTTTGAGGCGTTACCATGGAGGAGAACCTATGAGGTATTCGCCGGCAGCTGGAATTGGCCGCATGATATCCGGCATCATGGGCATGGGCAGGAAGTACGGCATTGAGTGGTGGATCTTGGTCATGGGAGCCCTCATTATTCTTGCCATCGTGTTCATGGCCATATTCGCCGATTCACTGGCGCCCTTTCATCCCCTCAATCAGAACGCCGGACCTCAGCTCGCGCCCCCTGGCGGTAACCATCTCCTGGGAACGGATAACCTTCAAAGGGATGTGTGGTCCCGGATTATTCACGGCTCCCGAACCATCCTTCGGGTTGCGGTCCTGGCTGCGATTATTTCCTCGGTTCTCGGCATTCCACTTGGTTTGATCTCCGGTTTTGCCGGGGGGTTTTTTGACCGGCTCATCTCCCTGATCATGGATTCCCTCTACTCGTTCCCCGGCCTCATATTGGCGATTGCCTTTGCGGCAATGCTCGGACCGGGCGTGATCAACATCACCTTTGCCGTTTCCGTCATCTATATTCCCACCTATTTCCGGTTGGTTCGGGGGCAAACCCTCTCCATCAAGGAGGAGCTCTATGTGGAGGCGGCCAGGGCTATCGGTGCGTCAGGCCCAACAATCCTGTGGCGCTATATCTTCCCCAATGTAATCGCCACCACAGTGGTGGTATTCAGCTTGAATGTGGCAGATGCCATCATGATCGAGGCAGCCCTGACCTACCTGGGGCTCGGGCTTCCGCCTACGATCGTGGATTGGGGCATGGACCTTTCCATGGGAAAGCGGTTTTTGCCCTCTGGCCAGTGGTGGTTGATTACCTTTCCCGGGGCCATGATTTCCATCCTCGCCCTGGGCTTTACCATGCTTGGTGAAGGTCTCGCGGAGATACTCAATCCCAGACTCCTGGAGCGCTAGGAACATGGCAACGATTCTGGATATCCAACACCTCACGGTTCACTTTCCCATCAATATCGGCACGGTCCAGGCCGTGCAGGATGTGAGCCTGAGCCTAAGGCAGGGGGAGGTGATGGGCCTTGTGGGGGAGTCCGGGTGCGGTAAATCGACCCTCGGATTTTCGATAAACCGGCTTCTGAGACCGCCAGGCAGGATCGTTCAAGGAAAGATCCTCTACCACGACAAGGATATCGTGACGATGAGCGAGAGGGAGCTGCTGTCTATTCGCGGAAGGAAGATCGCCATGATCTTTCAGGACCCTCTCACCTCGCTGAATCCCCTGTTTCGCATCGATCAACAGTTCATGGAAACGCTCTTCACCCACGAGAAGGGCATAAGCAAAAAGGCAGCCTTCAAACGGGCTGAAATGATGCTGGAGAGCCTTGGAATCTCCCGAGAAAGGCTCATGGAATACCCGCATCAAATGTCAGGGGGCATGCGACAGCGCATCATGATCGGGATGGGACTTATCCTGAATCCCGATCTCCTGATCGCTGATGAGCCTACCACCTCCCTGGATGTGATCGTGGAGGCCCAGTTCCTCGATCTCCTCAACGAGCTGCGCAAACAGTTCGATCTCACAATCATCTTGATCACCCATAACCTGGGAAACGTGGCACAGCTTGCCGATCGTATCACTGTCATGTACGGGGGCACCGTCATGGAGTTGGGCGAGGCGAACGAAATCTTCGAGAATCCCCTGCATCCTTATACGAAAGGACTCCTTTCCTCCATACCGAACATAAAGCTTGACCAGCCGAAACTAAAGACCATGCCGGGGAGCCCGCCCGATCTGGTCGATCCCCCTCCAGGCTGTGTGTTTCATCCTCGCTGCCCCTTTGTCAAGGATATATGCAGGGAACAAAAACCTACGCCCTTTACCAGGGACGGCCATCTGGTGAACTGCTGGCTCTACGGATGAGGGAGAACGTGGAAGATTTTCTCAATATAACCGATCTGAAGAAGCACTTCCCTCTCCAGAAGGGCTTCATCGATAATCTGCTCTCAAAGGAAAAAAGCTTTGTGAGGGCTGTGGATGGCGTATCCTTCTCCATAAAAAAAGGAGAGGTGCTGGGACTGGTTGGCGAGAGCGGATGCGGCAAGACGACCACGGGGAGGCTCATCCTGCGTTTGTTGGAGCCTACCTCGGGGGAAATCTTCTATAGAGGGCAATCCATATTTTCCCATTCGAAGCATGAGATGGAAAGGATGAGGGAAAAGATGCAGATCATTTTCCAGGACCCCTACGCATCCCTGAGCCCTCGCATGTCTATCGGAAAGGCCATCGGGCACCCTCTTTCTATTCACCATAACTCTTCCAGGAATGAACAACGGAGGATGGTGCTCGAGATCATGGAAAAGGTCGGCTTATATCCTGCCGAGTTCTTCTATAAAAAGTACCCCCATCAACTCTCAGGGGGCCAGCGGCAGCGCGCGGTGATTGCCAGGGCCCTGGTGAGCAATCCGGATTTCGTGGTTGCAGACGAGCCCATCGCTATGGCGGATGTGTCGGTCAGGGCAATGCTGCTTGAGCTGATGGTGCAGCTCAAAGAGGAGTTCGATCTGACCTACCTCTATATCACCCATGACCTTGCCACGTGCAAGTATATCTGTGATCAGGTGGCAATCATGTATTTGGGTAAGATCGTTGAGATAGGTCCCCTGAACGATGTCTTTACGAATCCTGTCCACCCCTACACGGCCACGCTTATGGAAGCAGTGCCCGTGCCGGATCCCAAGTACCGGAGAATCCAGCCCATTCCCAAAGGGGAAATTCCAAGCGCCATCAATCCCCCTTCGGGATGTCGCTTTCACCCCCGCTGCCATGCGGCAAAACCTATGTGCAGCGAGCATGAACCCGATTTGATAGAGGTAAGCCAAGGCCACAGGGTTGCATGCTTTTCCTGATAAAATGGCTACACGATGTTATGGAGGTGTTATAAGTGCCGTTTGGAACGATACACGGGAAACAGATCTATTACGAGGTTCACGGTAGCGGCGATACCGTTGTGCTCCTCCATCACGGGTTCGGCTGCACCAGGATGTGGAAGGAAATCTACCCTTCCCTGCTGAAGGCCGGCTACCGGGTGGTCATGTACGACCGGAGGGGATACGGTCAATCCGAGAAGGGAGATGATTTTCAGGAGTTCTATGAAAGCCACAGGTTTCGCCCTGAGAGCGTCAGGGATCTGGCTGAACTGCGAGACAAACTCGGGCTCGATTCCTTTCACATCATCGGGCAGTGCGAGGGAGGAGTGGTTGCCGTGGACTTCGCCGTTTCCTATCCCCATTGCGTAAAGACTCTTTTTATCTCGAGCACGCAGTGTTACAGCGAGATCACCACGGCTGAATTTAACCGGCTACACTTTCCGCAACCATTTCGTGAGTTAAAGCCCGAGCTCAGGGAAAAATTCATTGAGTGGCACGGGGCTAATCACGCCGAGACCTTGTATAACCAGTTCCGTAAGTACGGAGGGGCCTATGGCAGGGACATTTTTGACCTGAGACCCTTGCTGTCAAGGGTATCCTGCCCTACCCTTGTGCTCTATCCGGACAGGAGTGCACTGTTTGCTGTGGAGCAGGCCATTGCATTCTACCGCCGCCTCCCCAAAGGTGAGCTCGCTGTGATGCCGGGTTGCGGCCACAACACCTATGAACAGCGACCTAAAGACTATACTCGCTACGCCCTGGATTTCCTCAAACGGCATAGTCCTTAGTCGAATCTGCAATCCCATAACTTCAAATGCTTACCTTGTAGGGGATCACTTCGGTCTCTTTACCCTCGCATGGTGGGCAGTTCGTCTTTCCAGAGGATAACCGGACCTCTTTCATCTGTCATATGAAAAAAGAAAGTAACTGCTCAGGTAGCCACAAAGGCACCAAGACCCGCCTGCCTCGCCTGCGCGAGAGCAATGGCGGGCAGGCACAAAGGATAACTATGAGTTTATCAACCTTGATGAAGTCGTAAAAAGTCTTTTCACCTGTCATTGCGAGGAGTCCTTCGGCTATGCTCAGGATAAACTCCACGATGAAGCAATCTCGTAAATTCAAGTACTTACATTGAAGGAGATTGCTTCGCTTCGCTCGCAATGACACGAATGTCGACTCTTTACGAGTTTGTGAACCTTATCTGACAATAAACAAGACATTCCAATAACACAGGAGATAATGTACCCCCATAAAAAAAGGTATTTAAAGAATAATTCTCTAATCTTAGTGCCTTGGTGGCTGAATAGTTACAAAAGAAATTGATTTCATACCCATAGCATCGTTATGAGAAGCTCACGCTGCCCATGTGGTTGATATCCTTTTTCACCATCACAGCCGTCTGTTCTATGCATATTTTAATTGCACAACACGGGAGCATTGTGCTAGTAAAATGCAGATTAGGCTTCCTTCCGCTATGTAAGGACTGAAAATAGGTATCTCAGAAGCCTTTTCTGTATGTACCAAAAGGTTTTGCAGGCCATGAGTGGATGTAAGGAAAGGAGGTCTGTGTCAAAGGAGATGGATCGCATGTCTGTGATCCAAAAAATCAACTTCAAACGCTAAAGGAGGGTCAAGGAATGAAAATGAAAAAGCTATGCGTCTTTGTCGTAGCGATAGCCATGCTTGCCGTCGCAGGTATTGCTACCGCGGGAACCCTTGATGAAGTCCGGGCGAGGGGCTACCTGATCGCTGGCGTAAACGGTGGTGTATTCGGATTCAGCATGCCTGATGAAAAGGGCGTGTGGGAGGGCCTTGATGTAGATACGGCTAAGGCTATCGCCGCTGCGGTCTTTGGCGATGCCGATAAGGTGAAGTTCGTGGCCCTGACCGCTGTTCAGCGCTTGCCCGCCCTTCAATCAAAGGAGATTGATGTGCTGTGCCGCAATACCACCCAGACCTTAACCCGCGAAACCGTGAATGGTCTGAATTTCTGTCACGTGAACTACTACGATGGACAGGGATTCCTGATTCCCAAGAAACTCGGGGTAAAAAGCGCGAAGGAGCTGGGAGGCGCCACCGTGTGCGTTCTGCCTGGTACGACCACCGAGATGAATGCCGCGGATTTCTTTCGAAAGAACAAGATGAGCTGGAAACCTGTGGTGATTGAGCAGACAGCCGAGCTTTCCAAGGCCTTTTTCGCCGGCCGCTGCGACTGCCTGACTTCGGACGCCTCGCAGCTGGCAGCCCACCGCTCCGTAGCTCCGAATCCAGATGACTATGTTCTGTTGCCTGAGATTATCTCCAAGGAGCCCCTTGCGCCGGTTGTCCGTCACGGGGATGATCAGTGGTATGATATCGTCAACTGGACGGTCATGGCCCTTATCCAGGCCGAGGAATTCGATATTACCTCGAAGAATGTGGACGAAATGCTCAAAAGCAATGATCCTCAAATCCAGCGTTTCTTGGGCGTAACACCTGGTTCGGGCAAGGCCCTTGGTATTGATGAGAAGTGGGCTTACAACATCGTCAAGCAGGTGGGCAACTACGGCGAGGTCTTTGATCGGAACGTGGGCCCGAATACACCCCTTGCGCTCGAGCGCGGTTTGAATGACCTCTGGACGAGGGGTGGTATCATGTATTCCGCGGCATTTCGATGATCTTTACCTCGGGTGCCCCTACGTGAGGGGCACCCTATTCGTTTTACCTCTCCCTGTCCTTCGTAGGCCTGATCTATAAAATAACTTCAATGGCCTACCTAGGACCTTTCTTTAAGGTACGAACTCCAAATCAGGGAAAGAAGGACGCGATAGGTACATGGAGGATACACTCACCCACAAGGTGCCATTCTGGCTAGACCCAAAAAAGCGGTCAATCATATTTCAGGTTTTCGTGTTCGCCATGGTGGGATTGCTGGCCTACTACCTTGTATCCAATACCCTGATCAACCTTCAGAAACAAAAGATCGCCACGGGATTAAGTTTCCTCAACAAGGAATCATCGTTCGAAATCGGGGAATCCCTCATCCCTTATTCGGCCGCCTCCAGCTATGGTAGGGCACTGCTCGTTGGGGCGCTGAATACCCTGAAGGTTGCCTTTATCGGCATCGTGTTCACGTTGATACTGGGAGCCGTTGTCGGGATCGCACGGCTTTCCTCGAACTGGCTCGTCTCAAAGCTGGCCTCTCTCTTCATTGAGGTCATGCAGGATATTCCCGTGCTGCTTCAGCTATTCTTCTGGTATGCTATCTTTTACGAAACCCTGCCCTCTCCACAACAGGCCCTTTGCCCCATAGATGGCCTGTATTTGTGCAATCGAGGGGTTGCCTTTACCGTTCCAGGGGCGCATCCAGCCTACAAATACATGGCATTGACCCTACTAGTTGGCTGTGGCTTGATCTACGTCATCCGGCGCTGGGCCAAGAAGCGCCAGGAGAAAACGGGGCAGTTCTTTCCCGTGTTCCGTGTCTCTATCGGTATTATCGTGGGGTTTCCCCTCATTACCTGGCTGGCGTTCGGGGCTCCTATAGATATGAACGTCCCAAAGCTCGTGGGATTTAACTTCGTAGGCGGTATGACGTTCAGTCCCGAGTTCATTGCCCTTTTGCTCGGTCTCATTCTCTATACCGCGGCATTTGTGGCTGAAGTGGTGCGGGCAGGGATCCAGTCCGTCAGCAAGGGGCAAAGAGAGGCGGCCATGTCGATTGGGCTTAGGCCTCCCCTTGTGTTGAACCTGGTGATCTTGCCCCAGTCACTTCGGGTGATCATACCTCCATTGACCAGCCAGATGCTCAACCTTACCAAGAACAGTTCCCTGGCAGTTGCCATCGGCTTCCCCGACTTTGTCTCGGTGGCCAACACCACCATCAATCAAACAGGCCAAGCCGTCGAAGGGGTGGCACTGATCATGGCAGTATACCTTATCTTCAGTTTGTCAACCTCAGCCTTTATGAACTGGTATAACAAGAAGGTAACCCTTGTAGAGAGATAGTGGAGCAGTGGAAGAGGCTATCCTGAAAGCGCGAGCAGAAGAGTTAAAACCCCCGGTAACCAGCGTGGGCGTGATTGGATGGGCGAGAAACAACCTGTTCAATGGCTGGTTTAACTCCATCCTCACCCTTATTACCCTCTTTTTCCTTTTGAAAACCGTACCACCGCTCGTGCAATGGGCCTTTATTGACAGCATGTGGCATACCACCGGGCTGGCATGCAGAGGGGCGCCAGGAGCATGTTGGTCCATCATATATACGAATTTTCGATTTATTATCTTCGGCTTCTACCCTTATGCGCAGCAATGGCGCCCGCTTCTGGCCATGATGATCCTCGTGGGGCTTCTCTTTTACAGCAGAGACCGAACGCACTGGAATAAGTACCTAGGCTATGGTTGGCCTATGGGTCTGGCTGTTATGGGCCTGCTCATGAAGGGGGGGCTTTTCGGACTGACGCCAGTGGAGAGCACCCAGTGGGGGGGATTACCTCTGACACTCTTGCTCTCTGTTTTCGGGCTTACCGCCGCCTACCCCCTGGGCGTTATCCTGGCGCTGGGACGTCAATCCAAAATGCATGGCGTAAAATGGCTCAGTGTCCTGTATATTGAGTTGATCCGTGGGGTTCCCCTGATCAGCCTTCTCTTTATGTCCTCGATCATTTTTCCCCTGTTTTTGCCAGAAGGGATCACATTCAATAAACTCCTCAGGGCACAGGTTGCCATTATCTTGTTTACCGCTGCTTATATTGCGGAGGTTGTAAGGGGAGGGTTGCAGGGTATGTCACGGGGGCAATATGAGGCTGCTGAATCCATGGGGCTCAACTACTATCTTACCATGCGGCTGGTGATCCTGCCCCAGGCCCTGAAGATCGTGATACCGCCAACGGTAAGCATCCTTATTTCCGCGTTCAAGGATACCTCCCTCGTGGTGATCATCGCGCTCTGGGACTTGCTCAAGACCACCCAGTCCGTTCTCTCCAACCCTGAATGGATGGGATTCAGCCGCGAGGCATACCTCTTTATTGCCATTTTCTACTTCTTGGGCTGCTTTTCCATGTCGAACTACAGCCGAAAACTAGAACGGGAGCTGTCAAGGGAGAATTAACGACCCGATCGTGAATAAAGGATGCTTTTATTATCGCCCATCGTACTGAGGCATTAAAAAAATAAAGGTATATGACTCGCGCGTAATGCATTGGGGTTGTTGGGTGGGCATATGTTTAACCTGCAGGCCGGACCTGCAACAATGAGAGGCTTTCATGAACAAGGTCGTATCAAAAAGTATAGAGACTCGATCGCCTGACGATGCCATGATTGACTTTGTCGACGTTCACAAGTGGTTCGGCGATTTTCATGTGCTTCGAGGTATCAATCTTACCATACGTAAACAAGAACGTATCGTCATCTGCGGCCCCTCGGGCTCCGGAAAATCGACCCTGATCCGCTGCATCAATCGCCTCGAGGAGCATCAACGAGGCAGGATCATCGTCGATGGCATAGAGATGACCAACAACATCAAAAATATCGAGAAGGTTCGTGCAGAAGTGGGCATGGTATTTCAGCACTTCAACCTCTTCCCCCACCTCACGATCATCGAAAACCTCGCCTTAGGCCCTATATGGGTGCGAAAGATTCCCAAGACAGAGGCCGAGGATACGGCTATGCACTACCTGGAAAAGGTGCACATCGCTGAACAGGCCCGAAAATATCCGGGTCAGCTCTCAGGGGGCCAGCAGCAGAGGGTCGCCATTGCCCGCAGCCTCTGTATGAATCCAAAGGTCATGCTCTTCGATGAGCCTACCTCGGCCCTCGACCCGGAGATGATTAAGGAAGTGCTCGATGTAATGATCGATCTTGCCCATGAGGGTATGACCATGATCGTGGTCACCCATGAGATGGGCTTCGCGAAAAGTGTTGCCCACAGGGTACTGTTCATGGATTTTGGGCAAATCCTTGAGGGCAATACCCCTGAGAAGTTATTCAGCAATCCTCAGCACGAACGAACCAAGCTCTTCCTGAGCCAGATCTTAGATTAAGCCTCGCCGATCCATTGCAGTCGGATAAACTGCTCAAGAGGGAGATATTAGGGCTTTCTTTTCAAGCCCGCGATGTGTCTCTCCACCGCTTTAATCGCTTGCTCCACGCTCTCCACATACTCAATGCCGTCGATACCGGACCAGGTCTTGAGACCTACCACCGGCTTTCCGATCCTGAGTGCCAGGCCGATCTCGGACAAGGTACCATATCCTCCGGAAATGGCCACCACCACATCTGATGCCCTCACCACGAGAAGATTCCTTCCCTCGCCAAGCCCTGTGGGGATAGGGAGTGTTATAAAGGGGTTCGCAGAATCTTTATTCTTCCCTGGCAGAAGGCCGACCGTCACTCCACCTTCCAGAAAGCAGCCTTCTGCCGTCCCTTGCATAACTCCGTCCAGTCCGCCGCAGAAAAGCACCCATTTATTCCGTCCAATGTATTGCCCTAGTTCACGGGCTAAGCCATATAGTTCCTGGGAGCAATGCCCTGCTCCAATTACGCCGATATGAACCCTTTGGACCATGTGATTTACAGGCAAAAAAAGATTGACAAAACTATTACCATAACAAATGATAAATAGTTCGTGTGATGTCGTTGCTTTTCAAGGTACGGTTAGTATAGGGAAGATGAAAAAGTCAAGGATTAAAAGATCGAAGTTCATCATCACCTCGCTCCCAATCGTGATCCTTCTCCTTGCTCTTATCTGGTTTCTGATGACCCTATTCGAGGGAGAAAAACCGCTCGTACAACTAGAACCGATGCCCGAGTACTTGAGCAAACCGGTTACCTTCACCGTTGTGCTTTCCGACCTCAAGATGGGTCTCAGGGATATCAAGGTGATCGTGAAGCAGGAGGGACCGGGCATTCCGATACTAAAGAAGGACTTTCCCTATAAGGGGCTTTTTAACAAAAGGGGCGTCCACCGATTCGAGCAGACATTCAGTATCGATCCAACGCAACTGAATCTTGTGCAGGGGCAGGCAACTATCGTCATCGAGATCCACGATTTCTCAAAAAGACGGGGTGGTGATGGAAATCTGACTATCATTGAGCACAAGATGGTGGTGGATACCATTCCCCCCTCAATCAGTGCCGTAACCAGAAGCCACAACCTCACCATGGGGGGATCTGGCCTTGTTATCTACAGGATCTCAACAGATACGGAGGAAAGCGGTGTTTTTGTAAATGACCGATTCTTCCCTGGCATACCGTTTCGTGAACCCTCTCATGAGTTGCATCTCTGTTACTTTGCTGTTCCGTACCAGGCCAAAAAGGAGGAGGTATCCCTGTATCTGTGGGCTAAAGACAGGGCTGAGAACGAGACAAAAGGCTCCTTTTTCTATCATATCAGAAAGAAGCACTTTCGCAGCGAGACTATTCGAATATCCGAAAGACTCTTAGAAACCATAGTCTCCTCCTTTCCCAAGGAATTATTCAAGCACGATGCCAGCCCTTTAGAGAGATATCTCTTCATCAACAGGGAGTTGCGGAAGAAAAATGACGAAGAAATACAAGAGGCCTGCCGATCATTCATCGAGAAAAGACTATGGGACGGCCCATGGTTAAGGATGAAGAATTCCGCCACCATGGCACAGTTCGGTGACCAGAGGATCTACTATTACAAGGGCAATGAAATAGACCGATCAATGCACATGGGAGTTGATCTCGCGTCATTGGCACAGACGCCCATCCAGGCAGCCAATAACGGCAGGGTTATTCTCGCACGAGATCTCGGAATCTATGGAAACTCAGTGGTGATCGATCACGGTCAAGGCCTTTGCACCCTTTACGGCCATCTCAGCAGCATCCATGTATCCGAAGGGCAAACAGTCACCAAAGGAGAGGTAATCGGCAATTCCGGGAAATCGGGACTCGCTACCGGCGATCACCTGCATTTCGGGGTTCTGGTTCACGGGGTTCCCGTAAACCCAATAGAGTGGTGGGATGCCCATTGGATACGGGACAATATAGATCGAAAGTTGCAGGATGCTGATAAGCTTATCGAGAAATAATACTGCATCTTTTGTTTTATTAGTTCTATGTGTTCAATTGGTTGAATCGGTTAGCAATAAACTGTTCATGTGTGTCTATCGTGGCAATTAAATCAAGCTGATGAAACCAATCCAACCAGTAAAACCAATTAAACGATGATGCTTTAAAATGAAGCTTGATTCCCGCTTAAAGACGATCCAGGTAAGCTGCTACTCCGGCTACAAGGTGAATGAGCGTCCAATGCAGTTCACCTTCAGGGGGCGAAAACTCATGGTGCTCGAGATCCTCGATCGCTGGTATGGGATCAACCACAGCTATTTCAAGGCATTGGCAGACGATCGCAAGATCTATCTCATACGATATGACCACCATGATGATCTCTGGACCCTGGAAAAGATACTTGGGTTACAACAGGGCTGAATCCTTACACTCCAGTTCCTTTCTCTCCAAATGATTGATCCGATCCCGGAAGCGCGCGGCCTCCTCGAAATCCAGTCTCTTGGCAGCCGTAAGCATCTCTTTCTTCAAGGATCGTATGAGCCTGGGCAGGCGATCGAGGGGGATGCGCTCCTCCTCAGGCTCTGACAAGGAGGGAATGGTTACATAATCCGCTTCATATACGGAACTCAGGATATCGGTAATATCCTTTTTTATTGATTCCGGTGTAATCCCGTGGGTCTCGTTGTAGCTACGCTGCAGACTTCTCCTCCTCTCGGTCTCATCAATCGCCCTTTTCATGGATGGGGTGATGTCCTCCGCGTAGAAGATGACGGTGCCGTCGATGTTTCTGGCGGCCCTCCCGCAGGTCTGGATAAGAGACCTCTCAGAGCGCAGAAAACCTTCCTTGTCGGCATCCAGGATGGCCACCAATGATACCTCTGGCAAATCCAAGCCCTCTCGCAGGAGGTTTACTCCTATAAGCACATCAAAGACCCCGAGCCTCAAGTCCCTGATAATCTCCGTCCTCTCGATCGTCGTGATATCGGAGTGCAGGTATCGTACCTTGACGCCCAAATCGGCATAGTACTCGCTGAGGTCTTCTGCCATTCGTTTGGTGAGGGTGGTCACCAACACGCGCTGGCCCTGGTTCACCCTCTCCTGGATAGCGGCGAAGAGGTCATCCACCTGGCTCCGTGCCGGCCTTACCACGATGCGCGGATCTATGAGCCCCGTGGGTCTGATGATCTGCTCGACGACGTGGGTAGCCTTATCCAACTCATAGGGGCCTGGGGTAGCGCTCACATAGATCATCTGGGTCACCCTGGATTCGAATTCCTCGAACTTGAGCGGCCTGTTATCAAGGGCAGAGGGAAGGCGAAAGCCGTATTCAACCAGGGTTTCCTTCCGAGACCTATCACCCCTGTACATCCCCATGAGCTGGGGAACGGTGATGTGGCTCTCGTCCAGAATGATGAGGGAGTTTTCCGGAAAGTAGTCGAGCAATGTGGGAGGCGGCTCGCCGGATCTTCTGCCGGTGAGGTGCCTCGAGTAGTTCTCAATGCCATGACAGTAACCCATCTCCTCAATCATCTCCAGGTCATAGAGGGTTCTCTCCTCTATCCTCTGGGCCTCGATCCATCGCGCTTCCCTGTTAAAAGATTCGATCCTCTGGGCCAATTCCTCTTTGATACCGCTGATAGCCTCCTGCCTTCTCGGAGCGGTGATCACATAATGGCTCGCTGGGTAGATCGCTACCCTATTGAGCTTACGTACGGTATGCCCGGTGATGGGATCGATCTCCCGGATATCCTCGATGACATCACCGAAAAAGGTGAGCCGTATGGAGGAGTATTCCTCGTATGCGGGATAGATATCCACCACATCTCCCCTGACGCGAAAAGACGATCGGTGAAAATCGATATCGCTTCTCTCATAGTGAATCTCAACCAGTTTCGCGAGCACATCTTCTCTTCTTATCTGATCACCCCTCTCCACGTACAACAGCATTCCGTGATAAGCCTCAGGAGAACCGAGCCCATATATGCAGGATACGCTCGCAACGATGAGCACATCATCCCTCTCGAGAAGGGATCGGGTCGCCGAGTGCCTCATCTTGTCGATCTGCTCATTGATAGAGGCGTCCTTCTGGATATAGGTGTCTGTCTGGGGAACGTATGCCTCGGGTTGGTAGTAATCGTAGTAGCTCACGAAGTACTCAACCGCATTGTGGGGAAAGAGGGTCTTGAACTCCCCGAACAGTTGAGCTGCGAGGGTCTTGTTGGGGGCAATCACAAGGGTGGGTTTCTGAACCCGGGCGATGGCGTTGGCTATGGTGAACGTCTTGCCTGAGCCGGTCACGCCGACCAACACCTGATGCCCGAGCCCCAGAGAGATGCCCTCGGTCAGGGCATCGATGGCATGGGATTGATCGCCTTTCGGCTCAAAGGAAGAGACGAGTTCAAAATATGAAGATCTCTTCAATGTATCTACTGACTCTTGGTCTCCTGGTGTCATCAAATAAACAGTATCATTCTCAGCGTTAGCTTTTCACATGCCATTTGCGGCTATATGACCCAGACAACGCTGGCGGCATAAAACTTAAGGCTAAAGGCTCAAGGTTACGGATTTTTTGCCCTGCACCCTGTGCCTTGTGCCTTTTTATCAGTCCGGTTTCTCTATCCTTAATCGCCATTTGGTCCCCTTCGGCCCATCCTCAAGGATAATTCCCCTCCGAGAGAGATCCTCACGGATGGAATCGGCCCTGGCCCAATCCCTTTCCTCTCTTGCCCTATCCCTCTGCCTTATCATGCTCTCTATCTCCCCGGCGTCTATCTCCACGGGGGACCTAGTGAGCTCCCCCAACAGTTGAGAGGGTTGATCCCAGAGAAGCCCCAAGGACCGTGCGCACTCGATAAGCGCTGCCCTTTCGCGCTGGAGGCACGATCGCAGGTCTTCATTGAATGGGGATGAATCAAGGAGCCTGTTGAGCTCATGAACCTTGTCAAACAGCAAGCCCAATGCCGCCGCCGTATTGAGATCATCGTCCATGACCCCAATAAATCGTTTCTTGAGATCATCGGCCTCCATTTCACCAAGTAAAGCGGCGGTAATCGTATGGGAATCGAGGGCATAGGGCCCTATCAGCTCTTCTATCCTCTGAAGGGTCCGATATATCCTTACAATCCCGGATCCGGCCTCCGCTAATCCCGATCGCGAGAAATCCAGAGGGCTCCTGTAATGCGTGGAGAGGAAAAACAGCCTCAGTTCCTGCGGATGGTATGTGGCGAGGGCATCCTGGATGGTTATGAAATTTCCGAGGGATTTGGACATCTTTTCGGACTCCACGGTCAGAAAACCATTATGGATCCACCACTTGGCGAAATCCACTCCATTGGCGGCCATTGACTGGGCCCTCTCGTTTTCATGGTGTGGGAATATCAGATCTCGTCCTCCTCCATGGATATCGAAGGTGGCCCCCAGGTATTTAGAGCTCATAGCCGAGCATTCTATATGCCACCCTGGTCGCCCTTCACCCCACGGGCTCTTCCATGTGGGCTCGCCTGGCTTCGCCTTTTTCCAGAGGACAAAATCCAATGGATTCCTCTTTTTCTCATCCACGGCGATCCGAGCACCCGCGACCATATCCTCGAGGTTACGGCCCGAGAGCTGTCCATACTGTTCGAAGGTCTCAACAGAGAAGTAGACATCTCCATCAATGACGTAGGCATGGCCTTTTTTCATGAGGCGGCTCACCATATCGATCATATCATCGATATGCTCGGTTGCCCTGGGTTCCACATCGGCATCAAGCACTCCCAAAGCGTGCATATCCTGATAGAATGAAGCTATATAGCGTTCCGCCAGGGCAGCAGTATCCTTGCCCGTCTGGTTGGCGCGCTCGATAATCTTATCATCCACATCGGTGAAGTTCCTG
>Ga0307434_1000584_pt1 | contig 23276 bp, 16 predicted proteins | sample SalMarWE160220MG_FD_202156 | JGI IMG/M metagenome (GOLD analysis project Ga0307434, IMG submission 202156) | Salt marsh sediment microbial communities from the Plum Island Ecosystem LTER, Massachusetts, United States - WE1603-220 | ecosystem: Environmental > Aquatic > Marine > Intertidal zone >... | reverse complement strand
CAATTCAGGAACTGGATAATCAGCCATTCCATCTCCAACAATAAGTAAGTACTTCATTTGTTCATGCAGACCTTCTCATGCCGCTTCTTAGTTCAGTTCGGTTACACTTGTTTTGCAATGTCTTCCTGTATTTCTTTTTCGTTTTTAGGTGCTAATTTCTCTTTCTCTGGTGAACAAACGAACGTCCACAAAAGGGATGAAGACACAGAATACACTCAGGAAATTATTAGTTAGAATCCATAAATGTTTTACCAGTTGTTGCTTCCGTACTAACCATGGATCCTAATGAATTCCTTTTCCTAATTCTGCCTCTAGCAGCGCTGGTGGCCATTCTTGTAGTTGTAGTGTTTTACTTGGCAAAAAAAGAGGATGCTATACAACATAAAGAGGTGGAGACACTGAACGAGTTAATGCGCACGGGAACAGTCGACAAGGAAAACTTCTCCGCGGCGCTTCAAGGCTTGGTTCGTGATAAAATAATTGATAAAGACTCCTGTGAACGGTTAAGAAAACTGCTTGAAGACTCCTTCAATGAAGCCGAGGGAACATGTTCCCAACCAGAGCCCGCATAACAGCCATATACCAGTCAGACTTGGAAACGTCCTTTTTCCAGTATCGTAACGGTCTCACCGTCTTCTTTGGTCACCTTTACTGTGGGATCGGAGATAAGCAGGTCCATGTGATTCTTTGATGGGTTTTTGCCTCCGGGCATGTCCGTATTTGCCCCAAAAGCCACATGAACTGTGCCCAACATTTTCTCTGCCTCAAGAAACTCCTGTACAAACCTCGCTTTAGGATTGATTCCGAAGGCGAATTCGCCCACAACATCAGACCAGTCGTCAGTCGCAAACGTTTCTTCGACTCTGCGCAGGTGATCTTTGTTCTGCGAAAACACGGTTTCCACTCTGCCATTTTTTGCTATCACTTCCACGGGTTTTCTTAGTTTTCCGATTCCGCCAATCGCCATGTCGCACACAAGTTTTCCATTCAACGAATCTTCGACAGGCGCAACGATGACTTCTCCCGTGGGAAGATTCATCCATTTCATTGACTTCAAGTCCAGCTTCGTGTCAGTGAAGAATTTCCGGTTCTGTGTGCTCAACGTCAAGTTTGTTCCCTTAGGATTACGAATCTCCACCGTTACTGTATCTTCTAGGGCGCGGATGAGCCACTCCGCGTGACCTTGCATGCTCTTATGCTCTTCGGGTGTAAGGGCTAAAGCGCCTTCAGTGAGCATGTCCGCTGTTACTCCGGGGCAGTGTCCCAGACGTGCCTTGTGGTCGTGTGTTTCAGTTTTTATGAGTTTTATTCGGAAGGGCGTCTCTTCGCGGTTACCCTGCAATAGGTTAATGTAAATGTCTGGTTTCTGGTTTAGAATCTCTTGGAGATGTTCCGGAATTTCTGTTCGGGGTTCTTTCGATGTTTCGAGAATTACTAGTCTTGTCCATAATCCGAGGGCTAAAGCGCCAGTTGCAAAAGCTTCTCCAACCTCGGTTTTCTCGTCATCGCAGACTATGAGAATTCTTTCGCCGCCAACAGCCTCAAGAACGTTTTCTAACGCGTTTTTCGATGCTTCCCACGCATCCAAACAATCACATCCAAGCTGTGTTTCATGTAAGGGGTTCAAACTATACATACATAACTATTACTTTTGCGTAAAAAGAGCGGACACTTCTAAGATGTTAAGTGTGCCTCGCCAATTCTTGTTCAATTAAGATTGGCTAGTAAGCGATTTCGGAAAAAAGCTGTTTTTGTATGACTAACTACCGTAAAAAATTATTTCTAGCATTAAATTGCGTTTTAGCCGGAATTCTGTTTTTCTACGAACTTAATCGTAAAAAAATTTTGGCAATATAACTACTGAAATTTTTTCATGTTTTAAGAGACGTTATTAGGAGGGTATTCAAAAACAACAAACGAACAAGCTAGAGATATGACTAAACATCTAGAATTAAGCCAGTCTTAGTTTTGCTTTATTGAAATTAGAGATTTTATTTCTTTCCAACCTTTCTTTAAACCACTAGTTAATTGTGTTTTAGGTCTTGAATTCTAGCTTAACGCGTATTTTATTTTTCTCTAATGTTTTCGCCAAAAACGTTTTCTGCCTCTTCCCAAAAATCTTTTTCCTTAACATTTTTTCCAAATTTCTGAATAACCAACAGGCACATCTTCTTTAGATCAGGATTTGCATTTTTTGCAATAAGAAGTGTTGTATTAAGTAGTTCTTCACGTCTGCTGTAAAGGTTAGAGAGTTTTTCAACATATTTCAGCGATGTGATTTGTACTTCTTGGTTTTGAGCTGGTGAGACATAACCACTTAAATAGTCTATTAGTCTGATCCGATCATTTTTTCCCATCAGGTCTTGGTTTTCGATTATTAGATCCAATATTGGCACATTTCTTGGTTTTGGTTCACCTGCTAGGCTTATTACCAATTGTCTTATGATGTAGTTTCTCTTTTGTTTTCGGATCATATTTTTCATTTTATTGAAATAGTCAATTCCAATAGTTTGCAGTGGTTGCGGTTTTTTCATTAAGTCTAATAATTCAAATGCAATTTCGTCCTGGGTATTTTTTGAACAACTTTGATAAATTGAAGTTAGAGTGTTATAGAATTTTGGCAAGTCATTCGGTGCAACATTCTTAGAGGTTGTAATTATTGAAGAACAAACTGTGTCAACATCTTTCTTTGACAAAAGCTTATGATTATTAGCAATAGAATTAAGTGCAATTGTATACTTAGGGCTAGTTCTACTAGAAATGTTTACAACTATTAGTTCAACAACATCTGAAATCTTCTCTTTTGGCGTTTTTTGTAAGAGATATTCCATGAGTTTTAAATCAAAAATGTTGTTTTTGCTTCTTTGAATAAGTATTTGTAATAGACTATCATCTGCGAGGATGTTCAACTTGGCTTGTGAAAAGTCTACTGTCAGCTTACTAATTTCATCAGGAGGACCTGAAGTTAATATTGGTTTCAAAACTTCCTCAAAAAAATGTTCTCTGGTGTCATTTGCCATATTATGCATGTGGGGAATGAATGGACGCAGAACTTCGATTTTGTGCGTTATATTGCGCATAGCTTTGATAATTGATTCCGTTTCTTTCGCAAAGGAATCTATTATTGATAGCGGAACGTCATCTTCTTTCAAGTTTGTTAACGTTTCTAGAACTAATTCTGTTTCTGCGTCTGGAGCAGATTTCGATACGGATATCACAGTAAGAAGTTTTTCAATAAACAAATGTTTAGTTGCGGAACTGGCAAGGTTTTTGATTTCCAGATAGAGACCAATTCGATAGCTGTTTTGTTCAACTTGTCCTGAACTGATTTTTTTAATACCCGCTTGAATGAGTTCTTGTGTTATCAGATTCTGTCCATTGTAATCACTAATGATTTTCCTAATTAGACTTCTGTAAAGCATTTCATTACGTTCATTGAGTTCTATCAGTAATCTGCTCAATAGAATTTTGGCTTTTTGAGAGAGAATGTTGTGGTTAGATAGAACCAGATCAAAGGTTTGTTCATTAACTTGATCATTTTGTATTACGAGAAGTATGTATTTGTCAAGTATCGAGTCTCTGTATGTAGGTTGCATAATAGGCAATATCGAGAAAAGCTTTGGGGGATCAAACCTTGCAAGGTCGGAACATACAAGTTTTGTTGAACAACTTTGTTCGAATTGGTGAACCAATTCGTTTGTAATATTTTCTGGAACGTCGTCTTTGATCTCCAAAAGTACATTCAGTTCATTAAACACAAAGGTATTGCGTTTTCTGCTAATATCGTTTCTTAAGATTTTGAAGATTAGTCGTACTACGTTCGATTTGTCGTTATCACTCATGTTTTTCAAGATTTTTTTAATATAATTAAAGTCATTAAGCCGAACTTTGACCTTTAGCTCTTCCTGTTTTGGAAGAAGACTTTCATAAGTTTCTTGTGCCAGTTTTATAAATGGAGAAATATCTGAGACTTCTATGGGTCTAGTCCTTTGAAGGAACCATTCTAATCCCTGATTCTGGTCTAATATCAAATCTAACTTTTCTTTCTCGTTTGTTTCAGTTATTTCATCTCTGAAATTTTTCTCGATTTGGTACAGCAGGTCATCTCTTCTCAAAAGTTCATCGTAAAATTTGGGAAATACTTCTCGTATTACCATAATCTTTGCTAGAAATCCTAAATGGTCTGTTAGTGCCCCTTTACCTATGATTCCAATGTTTTCTCTTTCCATTGCAAGATGGAATGTTACTACATAGTTATTCAAGAACTGTTTTATTCGTCGTGGGTTATCGATAGTTGCTACAAGTAAAACTTCTTTGACACCTTCGGTTATTGGAACAGTCAAGTTTTCTGTTAACCCATCAATATATTTTAGCAGATCTCCTTCTATGATTGGAGGAATTGTTATGGAGATTTGGAAAAATTTCCTGAGGAATTCTTTTGAAGTTTCACATGTGAAACTTCTTTTTCCCTTTAAATGCTCAACTAACGCATTATCGTCACAAGCAACAATAAAAAACACGCCATCCGTTTCCATAAAAGTTTTAATTGTACTGAGCATTTCAATAACTAATTCACTTTCGCATCTGTCAAGATTATCAATAGCAATAATTGTTTTCTTGCCTTTTTTCCTCTTTTTAATTAAGTCATCAAAAATTTTAGCAAACTGAACAGGTGATTCTATTCTCGGAATTATTTTCTTACCTGTTTTTGTTAATGTTTTGCTGTTTTTCGCCAACTCTTTCGCTAATTTAAGGATAAGCGGCACTGCAAAAACAGATGAAACGATTGGTGCCAAATTACGATTAGGAAGCCATAAGTCAGCTATTATTCCTATTGTTATGAAAATCGCTGCAAAAATAAGGTAAGGGATTGAGATTTCCAATAATCGCGTTATTGTTTCCTCTTTAGTTTCTTTACCAATTTTAAGCGGTTCCACTTTGACATTGAATAACTGGTCAGCAATTTCTTCCTCCCCCGTTTTTGGTTTGTATTTCCTTGAAATTTGAAAAAGTAGTTGCTGCCTAAGGCTATCCTTTGATAACTTCCAAGAATCCATATATATAAAATCAAATTTATCTCCTGCTATTTTCTGCTGCAGTAGATTCAGTATTCCGGTCTTTCCTGTTCCCCATTTTCCAAAAAGTCCTATATTGAAATGCTTCTGGTTTGATTCAAACAGGCTTACCAATTTGTTCACAAATGTCTCATGAGAAAACTTATCATCCATGGAAGACTCTATCGGATCGTCAGAAAGAAGCACTATTGGTTGAGCATGGGTTTCCTTTTCCCCTACAGATTTTCCCATGGCTTGCACTCACGATAAGGTTTTTGATGTCTGCTTAAAAAATTTCCTATCAACTGTTATTTATCAACTCCATGTGCTCTTATTTGTGATTGTATTATGCTACTTGTCTCCCTTTTTTGAAAAGTTTTATTCCCCGTCTACGGGCATAGTCTTTTGCGGGTTGCGTAAAACCACCTAAATTGGTTATTTCTTTTGTTCCTTTTGCTGCAATTCTTTTTACTTCAGGTTTTGTCACGGGTCTTTTCCAATGTTTAACTTCACCTTTTACGGAACCTCTTCGATAATCTTCTTTACCAGGACCACCTATGTGTTTTCCACGATGTTTTCGAGCCTTCAACCGTTCATATTCTTGCCAACTCGTCATTTAATCACCTCCATTACACAATATCCAGTACGAAATGGGAGAAATAACCTAAACAAAAAGCACCGATTGCGAATAGTATCAAGGTTGAATTTAGAAAGAATAACGTTGGAATGATACTAATGGGCCCAAAAAAATAATGGAATACTCCTCTATGACCTGGCCACGTTGGCGGTTCCAAAACATCAGGTAATAACCCCCCAACGCAAGCAAAAATGCTACTGATCAGAAGTCCACCAATGGTATTTTCTGCCGCTATTATCCAATATATGAAATTGAAAAGCAGTGCACCAATAATATGCTCATCTCTATTCATTTTCTAGGATATTCCTCATTGATATACGTGTGGGCCGCAATTATTAAATATGTTCACGTTATAATCGTTAACATTGTTAAGCTAGTGATGTAGATTGGAAGAAATAGTTCATATCCTTCCATTAGGACTCGAGTTTGATCGCGCAGTAATCCCGTTTGAAGGTAGGCAAGGGTTTAGACCAAATCGAGTTTATCTATTGACAATTAAATCGGCAAGAGATGCTCCGGCGGACCTGATACAGGAACACATCGAAAAAGCACAAAAAGTGAAAGACTATTTCATTTCAAAAAAAATTGAAGTTATTGAAATAGATACTAAATTAATTGATATAAAAGACGTTATGGCCAAAATAAGCAGCTTAATTTGTAAGGAAAAAGAACAAGGAAATAGAGTTTATATTAACATGTCTTCTGCTGGAAGGCTTACCTCTTTGGGCGTTTCTTTGGCAGGAATGTTTCATGATGCCAAAGTGTATTATGTGAGAGCAAGTAGGTATTCGAAAGATGACGTAGAACGAAAAGAGCGCGGCATTACAATATGTGAAAAAAGGGAAATTATTTTTCTTGAGAATTTTAAGATGCTCATGCCAAATAAATTAGGATTAAAAGTATTAGTAGAAATTAACAAAAGAGGAAAAATGAGAACAGTAGACATCATTCAGTTTTTGTCTAAGTTGGGGGCTGCTGGCTATATTGTAGATTATTTCAACTTGTCAAGATCTGACAAAACGTCCATAATAATGAAGGTAAATAGAAACATATTGAATAAGCTTGAGAATTCAGGTTACATCCATAAGAATAAATTAGGTAGAGAAAATGAGTATAGACTTACTGAATCTGGCAAGTACATAGCAAACATAAGCGGGTTAATTCCTATAAAGGATGAAGAAATTTTTAGAAAGTCTTAGTTACGTTTTGATTCCATTTTTTTATTCTTTAATTATCAAAAAACACGTTTCATGGAAAACACCATAAGTCATTTAAATTCAATTCTTGATAGAATATTTGGGGGATAAAATAATGGTTAACATTACTTTTTATGGTGGAGTAAATGAAATTGGAGGAAATAAACTCCTTTTACAGTTTGATAAAGGGTCGATGTTCCTTGATTTTGGTTTATCCTATAAAGAAGAAGGGATGTTTTTTGAAGAGTTTCTTCAACCAAGATCAAATTCTAAATACTATGATTTAACAAGGCTAGGGCTATTACCAAAATTAGATGGAATTTACAGGAAAGATGTTTTTTGTCCTGAGGGTCTTGAAGCTTGTGCACCACCTGGATTGGATTTTTGGAAAAGTGGTTTAAAATGTTATGAAGAGTCAGTTCAAGATAATTCGTGGACTCCTGATGCTGTTTTCATTTCGCATGCTCATATGGATCATTGTGGATATATTCCATATTTGGGAGATATCCCTCTGATATGTTCAGAAACGACAAAGAAAATAATGTCAACAATATGTGATGTGGCTAGTCTCGGCGGTTTCGATGGGGAATTAACACAGATAGAGAATAGAACAATAAAGAAAAGGTCAGCGAGCTCTTTCTTCCCAGATTCTCCATACATAAAAAAGGAGGATTCGCAAGATAGAACTTTTAACACAGTGGCTAATAATGGAAAAGTAACTACTACTAACAATATTGATGTAACAGGTTTTGATGTCGGGCATTCTATTCCTGGTTCTATGGCTAGTCTAATAGAGGCAGATGGCAAACAGATTCTATACACAGGTGACCTTCGATTTCACGGCAGAAACAGTCCAGAACTAGACGAATTGGATGATCTTAAACCAGATGTTATGATTTGTGAAGGAACTAGAATAGATGAAGCGATACCTGACGATGAATCTCGCGTTCAAGATGATATCTCATCTTTGATTTCTAGGACTGTTGGATTATTTATGGTTGGTTTTGCATGGAAAGACATAGAGCGTTATGAAACGGTTAGTGATGCTGCCAAAGCAGAAAATAGGATACCCGTATTTGACCCTCGCCTAGCTTATCTTTTAGCACGATTGGGACGGGACATTTACGCTGAGGGAGCGAAAGTATTTCTTGAAAGAAGTGATAGCATGATCTATTCACCCGATGACTACAAAAAACAAAAACACAAGAGTGGTGTAATTCCGGTAGATGAATGGGATAGCAAAAGCGATCCAAAAGTAACCGATACCACTCACATAGAGAATGGAGTTTCTGCTTGTGAAATTAAAGCAAATCCCGAAAGTTATGTTCTCCAACTTGACTTTTTCCGGTTCAAGAACTTACTTGACATAGAACCTCCTCCAGACTCTGTGTTTGTAAGAGCTCAATGCGAACCATTTAACCCAAGAATGGAACTGTCAGAAACTCGAATGGTCAATTGGCTAAAACACTTCAACATCAATGAACGCAATAACCATGAACCTATTCAAATTCATGCTAGTGGACATGCAAGCGGAAAGGGAATCCAAGAATTAATAGAACGCGTGAAACCCAAAAAATTGATTCCAATTCATACCGAAAAACCAAAACTATTCTACAACGACCATGGTGATGTCATCATACCTAAAAGAAATGCATCAATAACCCTTTAAACCTCATGATGAAAAGGCCTTTTTTGGCTGTTCAACTAGCCTAAAAAAATTACTTTAATGCATTAAAGTCATTTTTCAAAAATCTTGGTAAATATACATTATATATTTTTGGCCGGGTGGTTGAATATTGATTTTCCAACTAAACAGTATGGCATAATAATGGAATATTTCTGATTTCTATTTCCTTTCTTTTTGGTAACGGTAATCTTTCTTATGGTGATGTAAATGTATAGGAGAAAACGCCAAGAAGTTAAAAAAACAGAGATTAGTGGAGCAACAATACGGTCAACATCTAAAAGACGCTCAGCAATGAAGATTTTAATGTTCCTAAATCTAGAAAACATGCCGCATACAATCACTGAGATAGCCGAAGAGTTAGAAATTGATTGGAGCACGGTTAAGCATAATTTGCTAAAACTGAAAGAATGTGAATTTATAGAGATTGTAGAAGATAAGATGGACACAAGAACCCGATATTTCCAAGTTGTAAACAAAAAAGCAACCGAAAAAGCCATTGAACTATACAAACGATGGGTAAGCTACAAACTGGGCAGATTAATTCCGAACCAAAAGATATATTCTAAAAAAGTAAAATCAGATAATCGCTTCATTGAAGAATGTAAATTTTATGGTTTGACACTTTACGAAGGATTTAATGTGGTTGTTTCATGTCCAAAGATAGAAACCGAAACTGCAACTGATTATTCAGGTAGAAGTCAAGGTATGTTTTTGTGGAGAAAAGAATAAAGATACACTTTTCCGAAGAAAATAGAACGATACATTTGCTTATAACAACTACAATTGAAGACAAGTCATTTGTCTTGTAGATCCCATTTTGAATAACCCAATTTGCTTTGATTTAATTCAGCTTTAATGTGCTTCCACTGAGGCATAAAGGAGTCCATTAACAATTTAAATTTTTCAGTATGATTTTTTTCGACTAAATGAGTTATCTCATGGACTAACACATATTCTAAGCAGTGAAGTGGTTTTTTGGCTAATTCAAGATTAAGCCAAACTCTTTTGTGCTCGGGGGTGCAACTTCCCCATTTGGTTTTCATTTTTTTGATTCTAAATTCCTTGACTTTAATTCCTGTGAGCTTTTCCCATTTTTCTATAAGCGCGGGAATTTGCTTTTTCAATTCTGACCGATAAAAATCATTCATCAAGTCTTCTCTTTTTTTGAGGCTTGTTTTTGGGCGAACATACATGTCAATATGCGATTTTTGATTTATCACAATCTTTGGTTTAGCGTCTAGATAAGCAACGTTTAGCAAGTATCTTTTTCCCATGAAGAAATGGCTTTCACCAGAAACATATTCTCGTTTTGATTCGCGTTCTTGTTTTTGAAATTGTGCTTTCTGTCTTTTTATCCAAGCCATTTTTGAAAGGACTAGTAATTTGATTTTTTCATCAGTTGTTTTTAGAGGAACAGCAACTCTAACTCTTCCATTTGGAGGATAGACTCCTAGGTGTATGTTTTTTATGTCCTTCCTTACAGTATGCACATCTATATCGGAAATTTTTGTTGTATCTTCTTTAGTAATCATTTTGTTTTTTCACCAGTTCCAAAATTGTTTCTACTGCTTTTTCGTCTTTGATTTCAAATTCCTCTAGTGCCTTTCTAATTGCATTCTTGACCACTTTTTCTTTTATTCTGTTACCTCTCCAACCATCGGGCTTATACTCTACAATGTAGTCATTTACTTTCAGGGCAAGTTTTTCGTTATTTTCTAAGTTATCATATAATGCCCTTTTTGCATTAGTATTAACGCTTCCAGGGTATGATTTTGAAACAGCAGGATTTCTAACTTTTTTAGTGAGTTCCACGATCTGTTTCAAATATTGTTCATACTGTATTGCCTGTTCCTTTCTTTGCCGAATCAGTTCGTCTAATAGAACCGACATTCGCTCAAAGTATTTTGGGTTGGTTGGCTTTTCTTCAATAATAAGTTTACGAACGTTGTTTTCTATAGTTTCTGCGGTAGAGTTTTTGTTTTCTCGTATGTTTTTAGGAAGAGAAGCTATAGCAGCCACGCCATTGTTAATTATTAAATCAACAAGTGGTAGATTGTCGAATGCTGAAACTGTTCTGCTTTCTTCTGCGTCAATATATGCGTCTATGAGATGGCGCATTGCTGGCTCATATAATTTCAAGTCGATGTAGTCGCCACTTGATAGTTTGATTTCACTTCTTATGTTTTCAAAATATGTTACGTCTGATTTGATTTTTGTTGTTTCTTGTTGAGTGTATCCTGCTTCTTTCATTTCATTTGCGATGTTTGCGTATGATCTGAGTAGTCTTGATGTTATTCTGTAAAGAGAGAGCCTTTTTCGTTCTGTATTTTTTAATTCTTCTGGATTTTCAGTATTTCCACAGAAATATTCTATAAATGTGAGTGTATCTTTGGGAGGTTTTACTGGTTCACATAGAGCTTTAATGCTTTCTAAAGCTGAATCTAGATCTTCTTTCCCTTTACGAAGTCGATTTTTGAGTAATCCTTCTACATCATCTTTGTCAAAGCCGTCAAATGCCTCAGAAGTATAATCTATCACTGCTTTGCTTAAGCTATTAAACAGGTCTTTATAGTCAACAATAAATCCATAATCTTTGTCTTCACCATCAAGTCTATTTACTCTACATATTGCTTGGAAAAGACCGTGATCCTGCATGCTTTTGTCGATGTATAAGTATGTTGCGGGTGGAGCATCAAATCCTGTAAGTAACTTATCAACTACTATGAGAAGCTTCATTTGTCCCGGTTCTTTAACGAATTTTTCTTTTATTACCTCGTCAAATCCTTTTGTTTTTATTTCAGGATAGAGTGCTTCGTAATATGCGAGCATCTTTTGATATGTTTCATATTTTTCTATTTCATCCGTTTCGTCATCTTCTCCGGTGCTTTCTCCCTTAATTTTGCTAATATGAGGGTTGTAAGAGGTGATTATTGCACATTTTTTTAGTCCGTTATTTTGGAATAATTCGTAGTATTGGCATGCTTGGTAAATGCTTCCAGACACTAGCATTGCATTGCCTCTGCCACTTCTTAGTCTGTCTTTTGTTTCCATGTCAAGCATCATGTCTGAGACGATTCGGCTTAGTCTTGGTTGTGAACTGAGAACTTTTTGCATTGTGCCCCATTTCTTTTTTAATACAGCTTTTGCATAGTCTGTTAGTCCTCTTGTTTTTGCTTCAAACCACTGGTCTATTTTGTCTTGAGAAGAGATGTTTTGGTCAATTTCTCTAGCTTCGTATTGTAAATCTAAAACAATATTGTCGGAAACTGCTTCGTCGTATTTGTAGGTGTGGATGTATCTTCCAAATACTTCTATGCTTTTTTTCTTGTCCTTTTTTAGTAAAGGAGTTCCTGTGAATCCTATGAGAATTGCAGTAGGAATAATTTTTTTCATGGCTTTATGCAATTCTCCAGATTGCGTTCTATGACACTCATCTACGAATACGTACAAATCGCCTTTAGCTTTGAAATTACTTGGTAAATTTACTAAAATGTCGTCAAAATAGTCTTCAAAATATCGTTCAGTGTTAGTACCGAATTTATGAATAAGTGTACAAATTAGCCATGGAAAAGCTAGGTGTAGTTTGTTAATTAAATCCCTTCCGCTTTTTGTTCGGTATATTTTTTCGTTTACAGAATTGAAGAAATCCTCTATTTGCTCGTCTAATTCTTCGCGGTCTGTTATGATTAAAACCCGAGAATTAATTATGTGTTCTCTTATCCATTTGGCAAGCCAAATCATAATTAGGCTTTTTCCGCTTCCTTGAGTGTGCCAAATGATGCCCCCTTCTCGCCTTTTGAGGTATTCTTGGGATGCTTTAACTCCAAAGTATTGATTGTGTCTGCAAATCTTTTTTATTCCACTATCAAAGACGATGAAATCATGAATTATTTCAAGAAGCCTTTCCTTATTGCAAAGAAGGCTTAGGTCTTTGTCGAGCTTGTTTTTTATTGGGGAGTCTTCTTTCCATTTGAGGTAGTATTTTTCTGGGGTTTCTGTTGTAGCGTATCTTAGTCCTTCTGTGTCGTTGCCTGCCATTACTAGTTGAACTGTTGCAAAGAATTGTCGTATGAATATCTCTTTTTGGTTGTCAAGGTTCTGTCTGATTCCTTCTGACACGGAGACAATGCTTCTTTTGATTTCAAGAACAGCAACGGCAATTCCGTTTACGTATAATACTATGTCGGGTCGTTTGTTGTGTTTGCCTAGTACCGTTACTTCTTCTGCAATGTAGAAATCGTTGTTTTTGGGATTTTTCCAATCAATTAGCCATACTGTCTGTTTTGTTTCGCTGATGTCTTCTTTTATTTTTATGCCGTATCTGAGTAGGCTGTATAATTCTCTGTTTATGTCATACAGTGCTTTATTTTGGTTTGAAGCCACCTGATTTAGTTGGTATATTGCTTTTTTGATTAAGGTGTCACTGAAGCTCTGTTTTTTTAAGAATTTGACTAAAAGCTCATTTTCGATGTTGCTGTTTTCTCTTTGTTCCCAATTGCCAAGATAGCAATAACCCATCTTCTTGTCTTGAAATAACTTAACAACTCTATCCTGAGTTAATCTTTCACGTTGACCAACACTCAACTCTTCCATTTTAACCGAATTCTCCCCGTTAAAAGCTGCTGCATCGACCCAACCTTCAGTTGTCTGTACTTATCCCTCTTTCGCTCCAGTCTATTAATGTCCTCGTCTATGTCAGAAAGGACTTGAGCTATGGCTAATTGCTCTTGTTTTTCTTCAGGTATTTTCATTTCAAACTCCTGAAATGTGGGCAATCTTAAAGAATCAACGGTTGCTTTAACTGAGTGCTTCATTGCCTGTTTATAGAAATTTTGCATCATATAATAATAGATGAATTTTCCGCAAACATTTTCCACAAAATCACTAATTTTGTAAACTCTTTGATGATAATCGAATTTTCCGTTTATGTAGTGAAAAATGTTCCCAATCCCTCCTTCTCCAGGTATCAGTATTGCTTCCCCATCAAACGAGTAACTATCAATTCTTTCAACAGTTTGAGATCTTACAAAGAACGGATACAAGCCATCTTCAGTTTTATCTTCATTATTCTTTTTACCAGTTTTTATTTTAGTAATGTCACCAAGTTTTTTTGCTGCCCATTCTTTATTGAACCCACGTAATCGCTTTTTTCCTGTAAGAAGCTCCTGCATCACCCCTTGTTTGATGTTCTTCTTCTTTTCAATAAGCTTGTCAACAGATTCAATTAACAAGTCCATATCAGACAGAACACTAGAAATTGCTGATTGTTCTTCAATATTTGAAGGAATAACTAAAACTAACTGACCCAAATTCTTGCTGTAAATGTGAACGATTGCATCTCCTTGGGCCATTTTGGATTTTTGTTTTACAATCAGCGGATGATTCATAAGATCCCCCAGAAATTTTGGGTCATCTTTGTAAGGTGAAAATATTATAATATCCCCACCAGCATAGGCTTCTTCATCACCAAGAAATGCTACACATTTACCAATTTCTTCAGCAGTTTCCCCAGAACCAGTGAATAAAAGATCGCCTTTAACGATTCTCTGACTACTATCTGAAATCTCAGGAGGAATAAATGAAAAAAATTGCTTAATGTAATTGTTATGATGGGTGTAAATTTCTCCATATCTAATACATGGAATACCATCTTCGATGATTTCTTCTTTTTTCAACCCCTTTCCTTTCTTAAATTTACCAATTTCAGAAAGATGAATGACTCTCCAATCTTCAGGAACAAGACCTAATTCTGTCTGCTTGTATCCTTGTTTTGTGTTAGTTACCATGTAAAACCCATTTTTTTCAGGTGAATTTCAACGTTCTTTGATAAATCATGAACGTTATTTGCTAGTTGTGGCAGAGGCGTCTGGTATCTTTCGGCAAGTTGAACTATTCTTTTTTTAAGCGTTCGAGAAATCCGTTGTATCTCAGAATTTGTAGAATCATGCAAATATTTAATCCATTCATCTTCAATAACCAGAGTTTTAATTTCTTCTTCTGTAAGCCGCTTGTATTGGTCTAACAAGTTTTTGTCAAGGTCAGTTTCTGTTTTTTTAATTGTTTTTTTGATTTGTTTTTCTTTTTCGGTGAGCTTAAGGTATTCTTGCAGTACTTTGAGTTCATCAGCGAACTCGTTATCTTTCTTTATTTCTTTGATTCGTCTGGTAAGTTCTTTCTTTGTGATGTTTCCTCTGTCGTTTCTTACTTCTGAGAAAAGATCATCTTCTTCTCCAGAGTTTTCTTCATCAAGGTTCTGTATTTGTTGAACAATGTTTTCCATACTGAAATACAGTTTATCAATTTCTTCCTGTTGCTTCGAAAAATACTTGTCAATAACTAACCTTTTTGGGATGAGGTCACAATCCCAACCCGTTGCTTTTCCTTTCTTGTTTTTTAGAATGTTAATTTCGACTTTCCAACCATTCAAAGCAATCAAATAAACATCATCTTGCATTGTCTCAAACCAGTAATCCATCAAGTTTTGATAGACATCATATTTGTCAATTAATTCACCCTTTAAAAAGACCGAAAGCAACTCTTCGGATATGTGAGAGATTAATTCCTTAGGCTTAGAACCAACAGTCAAATTCTTCAATCTGGGAGAAATACAATTTATCCATTTGTTGAAATTTTCCTTTGTTCTCTGTGAATAAGAAACAAAATCAGGATTTTCCAAAATGCTAGATTTGATTTCTGATTTTTCAACTTTCAAAACAGAATAACCATCTCTTTCACTGGGTACAAATAGAACATCTTTTAGTGAAGGAAAAATACTCCAATACGCCGATAAATCTTCAATGTCCCTGTTTGGTAATCCGCCAAGCAGATGCGCTTCTATATCTTGTATGTCTTCTTCTTCTAAGCTGTCAATATACCGTGGAATGTTTAAGTTATAGTCATTTTTTGGATCGCTTATTTCGGAAACTGGAACCATACGCGAATATTTTGGAACTTCCAACTGCTTATTGAAAACATCCACAATTTTGTGAATGTCCTGTTCTCTTAACCTGTTTTTATTTCCATCTTTAACGTATCCTTTGTTTGCATCTATCATAAAAACGTCCTTACGGCTATCGGCATTTTCTTTATCAAGAACAATTATACACGCAGGAATACCCGTGCCATAAAAAAGGTTTGACGGAAGACCAATTATACCTTTTATGTAGCCTCTTCTTATGATATTTTTTCTTATTTCTGCTTCTGCATTTCCTCTAAAGAGTACACCATGAGGCAATATTATTGCACCTTTTCCAGTACTCTTCAAAGAGTTGATCAAATGTAACAGGAAAGCATAATCACCATTTTTAGCTGGAGGAATCCCAAAACCATCAAAACGACCATATTCATCATTATCCGGATCAAAACCAATACGCCATGATTTGTTTGAGAAGGGAGGATTCGCTACCGCAAAATCAAATGTTTTTAGAGTTCCATCCTTATTTGTAAAATGAGGACTCGAAAGCGTGTTACCTTGCCAAATCTCTGCTGTAGGATTATTATGCAAAATCATATTCATTTTAGCCAAGCCCCTAGTTGCTACATCCATTTCTTGACCGTAGATAGTGACGCCATGTTCTGTTTCAGCAGCAGCCTTCAACAACAAAGAACCCGAACCACATGTCGGATCATACACCGTCTGATCTCGCCTTTGCGCTAAATTAATTCCAATTACCTTAGCCATTATTCGGGAAACTTCAGACGGAGTATAAAATTGACCCTTACTTTTACCTGATTCAGTAGCAAAATGCCTCATAAGATATTCATAAGCATCCCCTAGCAGGTCATCTCCTTCTGCCCTATTTTTACTAAAATCTAATTCAGGATTCTCAAAGATTGCAATAAGATTTGAAAGACGATCCTGCATTTCTTTACCTCTACCCAACTTGTCTGGATCGTTGAAGTCTGCAACATCAATAACCCCTTTAAGATCGTTAGCTTCAGCAAGTTTAGCAATAATTTTGTTCATTCCGTCACCTATCTCAGGTTTGCCTTTAAGAGCAACCATATCTGAGAAACGGCCACCTTTTGGAACATCTATCAAACTATACGGGTCTTCAGAATACCTATCTGAAACATATTTCACGAACAATAATACTAAGACGTAATCTTTATACTGAGAAGCATCCATGCCTCCCCTTAATTCATCACAGCTTTTCCAAAGGGAACTATATAACTCACTTTTCTTAATTGGCACGAACACTTACCCCGTTAGTCTAATCTGTTTACTTGATAAAATACTCTTATCTTCTATTTCACTTTTCAATATTGTTAGAAGCAGCAGATCATTATAGATCATATTCCCCGCTTTCTGGTATGATTAAATTTTAAAGACCCATAATCGTCGCCAAATAAATTTTTACTTAAAATCAAATCTATACTTTTTCAATATTTTTCTAGCGAATATGCTATATCAAGTAATAGAAATGGGATTCAAACCAAAAATCAAAAACGGGTTAGTAAATTAGGTTCATGGGAAATTATGGGATATAAAAAATTAGTAAAAGATATTTTAAATAAAACAAAGTTGAAGGTCAACAATTCGCTTTTTCTTATTGTTGACCCAGTTGTTGAGTGATTTCAGGCATTTGTGTGCCATATGGCTTTTAGTTTGTTTTCTTTTTTTGTTTTCTCCAGTTCAATTACATATTTATCTGGATAAATTAAATATAAGTCCAGTAACTGTCGAACGAAATCTGCCATTATGTTTTTGGTTGACTTGCTCGTGTAAAATATGTCCCTGTTTTTCTCGTATATCTTTTTATGAAGGTTTTTGCCAACTTCTTCTGTGATTGATACGTTAAAAGCGTAAGTGGGAACATTATCAACGACTCGCTGGTCTCTATTCAACAAATCGTCAATATGGTCCAGTTTCATTTTTGGGTTTTTTTCTATTTTGTCAACAACTTTCTTTAGAACTAGCATGTTGTCTAGGCGTTTGGATAGTGCATACAACTTGTTTACCGAAAGCGTTTTCAAATAATCAAAGTCATGGTTAGGGTGTTCTTTTTCAAGTGCAGTAATAACTTCATAGACTTTACCATATTGGGAAAGCAAAGACTGCTTAGCATTCAATTCCATCTTAAAGAGTTGTGGATTTTCTTGGAAACTTAATGATGTTTCAATTTCGACAAGTGCCTTGGCTACCTCTGTTTTTGCGCCATTTTGTGTTCCTAATTCATTTGCTTTAGTTTTTATCCATTCATGATAAAAAACGGCTCGTTCAAAAGCTTTTGCGGGTTTCTTCTTCTTTTCTGTGTTATAATAAAGCCGAAATACTTCTGACTCCGTCAAACCAGATCTGATGTCACACAGAATATCGGGTGCAGTCTCTTCGTTGAACAACCGTATATATTTATGTTCACCAATAATTGCAAGCCGTCTGCTATTTCCATCGATTAGTCCAAAGTGACCTAATTTTTGTGGATGAGGCCTAACAATAATTGGTTGTTGTTGTCCTTCCTTTCTAACAGAATCTATAACCTCTTGGCTTTTCTCCCTTTCAGGCAATATAGTTGAAGGCTGAATATAGTACGCTGAAACTAGTTTTATCTCACTTGTTTTAACTGGTTCTTCTTTTATCGGAAATTGGTATTTTATTATTTCTTCCTTCGAACGTTGAAAATCTATTCCTAATACAGGCATGTTCATTATCACCTCCTTTTTTTGAAGTGGTAAAAAAAAATAATTTATTACGCGGGGTGTACCTGTCCGCAAAATATAATGACACAGAAAACATATTTATATTTTACGAACATTTCCTCTATAATATTGATACAACTTTAAGTATTTTATCTTCAAACATTTCGTTAAATCATCAAAATTGTATCTTTAATTATTATTGGAGGACTTACTAAATTCTAACTTCTCTCTTCCGGTGGAACAGGTCTTAGGTCTAAAAGATTAAAAATTTCTTTTTCTGTTGAGGCAACAATCTTGTCGTCTTTGATCAGTCCTTTATGGCTTAGTTTCATTCCTTTCTTTCGTGCTATCATTGAAAGTTTGATATTATGTTCTGCTGAGCCTGTGCGAATTAACAAAAGTGGTTCCCAAGTTTCCTCTGTTGTTGAATACAAGTCAACATTTATTCCATCAATTGTGAGTTGAGCAGCTTTTTCTCCATGTTTCAACACTTTGGCATCCATGTTTCGTTGAAGTGAAGCAACTATTCTATGCCATAGTAATGGTTTTGGAATAAGAACAAAATCAACATCTCGAACTTCACTTTTCTTCCGGCGTATACTCCCTGCAACTACTAGTCTATCGCAAAATGGCCGTATCTGTTCCATAATTCTCTCTGCAAGTTTCTCTGCGTCTTTCAATTTCATTCGGTTCCCTCCTTCTATAATGAGTTTATTTGGGAATAATTTGTTAGGCGAGATATCCCTGTCCGCCACCCTAAAAAACACGGGGAAATTACTTACTTGCCCACGAACATTTTTGCCCAGGAAATCAGGGTCAATTTCAGATAATCTTTGACTATATCGTATCTTTCAATTTCTACACCGTTCATGATAGTTTTCACCATTGAATCTATTTCTGCTTCTTGTTCTTCTTCTAGTTTACCTGTGTTCATTTTCTTGAGAGTTTGGTAGTATCTTTCCATATCTCGTTTTTTCTCAATTACTTTCTTGTATTCCTCTAGATCTAACGGCATAGCACATAGATCACAGTTAGAGTTTGTATATGGGTTTGATGCTTGACAGTGAGGACAAGGTTTTGAAGTTATTTTCTGCTCTGTTGGTTTTTCAACAACAAACCCCATTCGCTCAAGATAGGCATTATTTTCTAATTCTGCACCAGAATGAATGTATCTCCTCGCCATCGATGTGTTTGTCCATCCAGCTCTCCACATCAAAAGCTGTTCATTGTAATTGTTGTTGTTGGCAAAGAATGATAACCCTGAGTGTCGTAGCCAGTGAGGGTTAACTCGTTTGTTTATGCCTAAGCTTTCGCCTGCGTTCCAAAGAGCGAGTCCAACACTATCACTAGTAACTGCATTTCCATTCTTAGTTGACGATGGAAACAAATAGGATTGTTTGTCACTCTTGTATGGATGGTTATCGTACCATCTTTTCAGTTCTGAAGCGAACATAACTAAATTAACCGGTTGTTTCTTTGTTCCACCTTTGCTTCGCTTGAAATGTAAAGTTGCGATTGGTTTCCTATGACCTTCTTTGTCAACTACAGAAGTAAATACTACATCGCCGAGCTTGAGTTGTAACACTTCACTTATTCTGGCGCAGCTTTCAAAGAGAGTCAAGATAATGACTTTGTATAGTTCTCTTCGTTTACTTGCTTCATTTGCTAGTTTGATCACTTCTTCAGGTGTTAGTGTTTCTGATGGAGTGATTTGTTCGGGTTGAATTGGGTATAATCTAAAATCTTTCGTAACTTCTGTCAAATTGAGGAAGGCATAGAACTTTTTGATTACATAACTGCACACGTTTAATGTGTACTTGTTATTGTATTGGGCTAAGAAAAGGTTCAAGTCGATGGCTTTAGCGTCTTCGAATCGGTTTATTTCTCTTTTTTGGGTTAGGTATCTACCTAATACTTTGGTTTTTGAGATGTATAGTGCTTTTGAGTTTTCGCTGATTCCATGTAATGTTAGAAGGAATTCTGTCATTTTTTTCTTCATTTCTTTAGATAAATCCCCGCTATTTTGATACCCCTCGATTATCCAATTTTTAGGGAGATCCCTAACTTTCATACCTTTTTGCAAAAATACACCTCCTTTCTCATTTAAAGGCTTAATATTATATTATAATAGGTGCTATATGTAATTTTTTCCTGTGGTTATTCCATCAAAAGCTGTTTTTCAACAATACGCTGTTATTAGGAGCCTAATAGACTCTTGTCTTCAAAAACAGCGAACTGAAAGCTGTTATCCTCACCTGTTTCCTGTTCATTTATCGTCTCCCCGTTTTTTGTGTTTCAGGGACAGGTAACCAGCCAGCGCAACTGTGACCATCACTATCACAGCTACAAGGGCATAACCATGTTCTGTTCGTAAACTTGAACCTAAGAAACCGGAGTTAGTTTGTTCCGACTCCTTTCCCTCATTGAAGGATATCAGCAGGTCTCCGGGAAGTGGTTCTGAGTACTCGGATACAACTTGAAGCGATGCTGTTTCTGCTGTAGTCTCTTTTGTGATTGTGTAATCTACTGGGTTCAATGTTCCATCAATTGCTATGGTATTAGCTTGAAGGCCAGTGTAGTCTGTTTCAAATCTTATGTTAAAGTGGGCTGTGGATTTGTTGCTCCACGGCGACAGATATGGGCTTATGTTCAGGTCATACAGAAACGTGTAGCTCCCGTTTATCAGCATAATCGGATGTTCATAATGAATCTTCAGCATGAATTGGTCTAGAACAGGGTAGATTGTGCAAGAAATCATGGGCCAATCGCCAATGGCAGTATAATGCACTGCGTCAGGAACGATTTGGGTGTAGTTGCTCCACTTGAGTTCTGTTTCATTCACTTTTACGGAGATGTTGGTTGTGCCTGGAGGAGTGGGATAAACCATTGGCAGTGTGTCGCCAGTAAACGTAAACCATGTGTTGTTGATCGAAAGGGCTTGATCCTGACATTCAATACCGAATTTATATAAGGGATATGTTCCATCCACTTTTGCCCATAAGCTTCCGTTAACCCGAGAAATCGTGTAGTTGATGTATTCTTCAGGCATGTTAAGCGAATAAACTGGAGTGGGATTCGCCGCTGCAAATCGGACAAACTGTAATCCAGCAATCGCTAATATTAGGCACACGAAAACTGTGGAAAACAAATGTGCTTGCATACCCGTTTTCCTCGAGTTTTTCAATTATTTCTTCTCTAACAGTTCATGTTTACAGCTCATACGTTTTTTGTTCCTTAGTTTTCTTAGTCTTTGTTTGTAGATGGTTACGGCAACTGTAAACACTGCGAAAATTAGTAGCATTGGAGTCCATCTTGGGAACTCCGGTAGTATGTCCGGTATCTCAGTTTCGGAGATTTCGATGGGTTTCATTAATGGATAATTATCTTGATTGTTCGCATCTATTACGTAGGGTGTATCTCCTATGCCGTCACCATCATTGTCTATGCCGTTGTAGTCGCTCCAGTAATTGCCTGTGACCCCATTGTTCCAACTGTTCTCCGAGGGAGACGCTGAATCGGGATGCTCGTTAATAGCATCGTAAACGTGTATTGTGTTATTGATGAAGTTATTCTTGTAAATGTTGTTGTTTGAAGAGTGGCTGGAGTATATGCCCTTATCGTTGTTTGTTATGTTGTTTTCAACTATGTTATTGTACTTGCCAGCTCCTAAACTGATGCCTTCATTGTTGTTTGCAATGTTATTTTCAACTATTGTGTTATATTGACAGGAAGATCCGGAAAGAACGATGCCATAATAGTTGTTTTTTATGCTGTTTCCTTCTATGCGGAGATTAGAGGAGCTGCGAAATAGGGTGCCAAATTTTTTGTTTTCTGATATGTTGTTTCCAATTATGTTGTTGTAGCTAGAGGGATTAGGACTGCGCTCGGACCAGATGCCATTTCCGTTGTTTGTTATGGTGTTTCCAATTATGCTATTGTGATTAGAGGCGTTATAGAGTAGAATGGCTAGGCTGCCTCCTGATATTTTGTTGCCTTCTATGCTGTTTGTAGAACAAGAATGGAGTGTGATTCCATTCCCGGTGCTTGTCAGGTTGTTTCCAGTGATGGTGATGTTTGAAGAACTGAACATGTTGATGCCTGTGGCGAATTGTTTGAGTTCTAGATTCTTGATTGTTACGCCGGTTCTGTTTTTCAGTCTTATTCCTGTTCCGCTTCCATTTCCTTGTAGAGTGTAACCTGCCCCGTCAACAACAATGTTATCACGCTGAACATCAAGAGTATAATTGGCAATGTTCCCTGTGAAAGTGTAAACCTCTCCAACTCGCTGAATAGGCGCTGAAGGATAAACCCTCCCATCCTTTATGATACAAATACTCGGCAGACTTGGTTGAGGCGGAAGAAAATTTGCTTCTGCCAACTTAACGAACTGCACTCCAATTAATGTTGAGAACAAGAGCACCGCAATAAAGGCTGTAGTTACTTTTGTTTTTCTTGTTTGTTTGCTGTCACCCACCTTTTGGTGCTTAAAGAACAGCAAGCATCCAGCTATTGCTACAAGAACTGTTGTTACAGTGGCTATTGTGTAAATGTGTTCCATTTTTGAACCTGAAGCAAAGTAACCCAAGAAAAATGATAATATTACTAAAGGAAGTATTAATGCGTATTTGTTCATGTTGGATTCTCCAACAATTCATTTATTGTCGGATAGAAAATAAAAGATTTTTTGTAAAGGTTTCTTGACCTATCAAATGATACAGAAAAAAGTTTTAGTCAAGGTTTCTTGACCAACAGATTTGTGGTCAAGCCTTTGGATGCCTTCTGCTTTCCATTTGAAAAAACGGAGGGTTATGGAAGCGATTTTTCTGAAAAAAGCTGTTTTTCAACAATCTGCTGTTATTAGGTTCCTAATATCCTGCTTTTTGCATTATTTTCTTTACTGAGTTGTAGGCGGGGGATGATTCGGGTATGTCGAGTAGGGGCTTCCCATGGAGAACGTAGTTTTCCACTTCTTTGTCGTGGCTGATTTTTCCCAGGTATTGCAGCTTTGTTCTTTTTTCAACTTCTTCCGTCCATTCTTCTGGAACTCTGCTGCCTCCGACCAC
>Ga0307434_1000582_pt1 | contig 23350 bp, 28 predicted proteins | sample SalMarWE160220MG_FD_202156 | JGI IMG/M metagenome (GOLD analysis project Ga0307434, IMG submission 202156) | Salt marsh sediment microbial communities from the Plum Island Ecosystem LTER, Massachusetts, United States - WE1603-220 | ecosystem: Environmental > Aquatic > Marine > Intertidal zone >... | reverse complement strand
AAGATGCTACCGTCCACGCCGACCTGGATTACACCACCAACGAGAACGGCGAGGTGGACATTACCATCTATAACAACGCCACCATCGAGGTCTACGCCGAGAAGGACGGCTACATCCGTAGTAACCGCGTCACCGTTACCGTCTCGCCGAGCATCTCGCTGTCCGAGGGCTGGAACCTGATTTCCCTGCCCCTGATACCAGACGACCCATCCATCGACGCCGTGCTGAGCGGTATATCGGTGCCAGACACGGTAAGCAAGGTTTGGGCTTATGATGCCCAGACGCAGGGCTGGAGCTACTATGTTCCCGACGCTGGTATCGGTGAGCTCAGTGTGATGAGGGATGGCGTAGGCTACTGGCTCGAGATGAGCGATGATGCTACTCTCACCATTAATGGTTCAGTTTTGCCTGAGCCGCCCAACCCACCGCAGAGCTACAATGTCTACGCCGGCTGGAACCTCATCGGCTTCAAGTCAACAGCGGACATGGATAACACAGATTACCTCACCAACATCGGCTACTCCGTCCTGTGGGGTTATGAGCCAGACGAGGGCTACTTCAATGTCCACCCGATGAACCAGCATCCCGATGGCGGTGATGACCCTACCATAGGTGATATGGAAGTAGGACATGGCTACTGGCTGTGGGCTACCAGCAGTGGTACCATCGTCCCTTATCCCTTAGACTAACAGCTTGAATACCAGCAAGGGCGACTTGCCCTTCTGGTATTCAAAAGGAGGTAGACCGATGCAACAAGCCTACTGCGTGAAATGCCGTGCCAAGAGGGAGATGAAATGAATAAGGTCGCGATAATTGTCGTTAGCCTCATTCTGGCTGTGGTAGCAGGACTGGCTTATGCTTCCATGGCCTGCTCAGCAGGGGTACCTACGCCAGCACCTGAACCTGTTTCAGTAACGGATAACGCCGTTAGTAAAGAGGTAAGACTGGAGGCCTACATCATACCGGCACTAGAGTTTACGGTTGACCCCGGCAGCATAGATTTCGACACAGGCGGGCCGCGCACGGTAAACATAACCAACACCGGCGCCTGGGACTTGTCAGTTACCGGCCGCGTTACCGGTCTCTATGGGGACGGACTCAAGCTGGATGGCGAACCGTGGAGTTCGTTTAATGCCACTATCAAAAGGGACGGCCATCAAGAGATTGATGTCACGCTGCCTGTTCTTGAGAGTTACCCCGGGGTTGGTGAGAGTGGGACGATAATTTTTTGGGCGGCGGAAGCACGCTAACACTATGAAGAAGGTATTGGTATAAAGGAGGTAATTGGCGACTCGCTAGTAATTGGAATGAGTGCTGCTCTGCTGTGGCACTTCTCCAATATCTGGCGTTACGGTCAGCACTTGATCCAGGAGCCAAACATAATAATCTTAAGCCTGGAGACGGCGATGTTGTTGCTTATCTTCGCCTTCGGTGTGTACAAACTTGTGGGTGACTTCAGGAGGTAAATGTGGCGGGCTCTGCCAGGGGAAACTGGGGTGCTAGGGGCTATGAAACTGAAGACCAGAGTTTTTGAGTTGTCCAGCGGGAAGTATGCGAACTTATCCGACCTGGCCCGAGCTATGGGAATATCACTTGCCCAGATTTACCGGGTGAGAGACGGCAAACGTGATATCGGCGAGAAGTTCATCATCGGGGCGGTGAAGGCCTTCCCTGGATATAAGCTTGATGACCTTTTTTATGTTCTTCCAGACGGAAGCGAAATGACAAATAGCAGGAGTGCCTTAGGAGTGAAGGGTAATTTAGTAAGCACGCAGCAACTGCGTGAGGCTAGGCGTGATGAGGTAGTTAAGCTCAGGAACGCTGGCCAAACTTACGTCGAAATCGGGAGCAGATTCGGGATAAGCAAGGAGCGGGTGAGGCAAATTCTCAATGAGAAACCTGTACAACAAAAGTCTGCCCTCGGCGTTATGCTGACAGCAAGAGATGTAGCTTGTCTTCTCAATGTACATATTAATACCGTAAGGCGGTGGAGCAACAGTGGAATGCTAAATGTATACCATATCGGCAACCGGGGTGATAGGAGGTTTAAGCGGGAGGATGTGGATGACTTTCTCAAGGTAGGAGAAATTAGGTGATAATCTAGGCAGAATGCTTAAAGGTGGCAAATGGGAACACAAAATTTAATAGAGATATACCAAGCCGACAATATTCTGAGAGACTATATGATATTCGTGAAATCTGCCGATAAAGTAATGAAGTACGCGGACGCTCGTCTGCGTGAAACAGGTTTCTCTTTCATAAAATACATGGTGCTACATATCATAGCCGCCAATGGGGGGATGATGACTCCTTCTGAGATAGCGAATCGGACGTTCAGGAAGCGGAACGATATTACTACATTAATGCGGCGCTTGGCGCGGGATGGACTTGTTGTGTCCGAGCGCAATGATAGAGACAGAAGGTTTGTCAATGTCACACTGACGGATAAGGGGAGAGGTATGCTGCCACAGATCATATCGGTAGTAAAGGGGATCGCTGACCAAGTGATGTTGTCAATTACTGAAGCTGATGCTGTTGAGCTAGAAAAGTTAATGGGAGTATTGGGGCAGAACGCAGACGATGGCCTGGAATATGTTAGTAGGGTTTGCCAGCCTAAGTCAGCCCTCGACTCTAAAGGAAGGAGAAATTGAGCAACGACCTAGGTAGAATACTGAAACAGCAGAGGGTCATGGTGTCGCTGACATTACATGAGTTGGCCGCTGCTTCAGGTGTGTCCGCATCACACTTGGGCCGCATAGAAAGGGGGGAGCGTTTCCCCTCAGCTCATACGCTGCGCAAGATTGCCCCGCCTCTGAATTCTAGTGAGGACGAGCTATTTACTCTAGCCGGCTACCTGTCTCCCCAGCCTCCCAGCGAGGCTGAGAAACCCGGTGTTAGGAGATTGGACCCCTATGTAGCCGAAGTTCTATCACAGGAGCCGGTGGAAATACAGCGTGCCGCTGTTAATATTCTCAGCGTTTTGAAGAGCATGGCCAGGGCATTGCCAAAGACAGATTAGGTATGTAATTAGCATGAGCACGCAAGAAGTCAATATAGTTTCATTCTTAAAAGAGGTAATGCGTCGTCGCCAGCGCTTGCCGAGCCAATTGGCGGCTGATTTGGGTGTTAGCCATGCTACCGTCAGACGCTGGCTTTCCGGCGATGATATCCCTAGCACCCGCTCCTGCCAAGGCTTGGCTGAATATAGTGGCGTGCCACTAGAAAAGGTTCTTTCCGTTGCCGGTCACCTGCCCAAAATAGGTGACGGGGGACCTGCTGAGTGGCCTAAGTTTGGCGAGTATGCCCGTCGGAAATATCCCGATGAGCTGGATGAAGACCTGGTTACAATGATCGAAGGCTTAATCGAGCGCCGGAGAGAAAGAAAATACGCGAGGAGCAGTACGAGGTGAAAAGCCATGATTAAAAGCGTTCTGAAGATAGAGAATGGGATAGTCCTTGTCTTTGACGAGAACGATGGCCGGATTCCTGAATATCAGGGCCGGTATGAGGAAGTCAGGGATAAAATTTTGGAGGATGCCCCGCCGGACGTAGTATTCGGGCATATCGTAACCGGCTTGAAGGCTGTGTCCAGGGAGGAATGGTGAAATGAAAAAATTATATCCTTGTCTTTATCATCCCTGTTACATTACTTTTATTGGCATACCTAGCTGGACTTTATAGCTTGTTATGATGATGCTTCACTTGAGGGCTATCGGGGTGCTAGTCAGGGTACTTTTTACTGTGCCCGTGACGGAATGGCACTTCGAGTCCGAATCTGAAAAGAAAGGAGGTGAAAGCTAGTGGCAAGGAGGTAATGCTCTTCGACAGAGTGGTGCTTTCATAATGTTGTTTTAGTTAGATTTTCCATAGCTACACATCTTTTGTAGATAGTGACCAATCCGGCTCACTATCTATTTTTGTGCTCAAAAATGGGGCCATGTACCTTCGTATAAGTGAACTCCCCATTGGCGTTAGCAACAAAAACAACATTTTGTAGTAGATTTGCCTAAGAGAGGGGGTGATGCCTATGGGGTAGTACGACTGAATAGAGGATGAGGTGGAGGAAAAATAATAAGAAGAAAGGAGGTAAACAGTAATGGCAGTACAGACTTCAATGGCGCCTTCAGGGCTGGCTGAGGTTCTCGACCGTATCCTGGATAAGGGTATCGTGATCGATGCCTGGGTCAGGGTCTCCCTACTCGGCCTGGAAATCCTCACTATTGAGGCTCGCGTGGTCATCGCCGGTGTCGAGACATACCTGAAGTATGCTGAGGCAGTTGGGCTTACGGCTCCAGCAGCCTAAGACCGGAACGGAGGATTTTGCCAGGGCATCCTTGGAGATTCTAAGCGTGCCTTGCCAAACATCTTCCCCTCTGAGTCAGATTGAGAGTGAGATGAAGGAACTGGTTTTGGACCTTATTACCTCTTATGAAAACAGTATCTCAACGGTGGAAGAGCTGATTACTACCGCCTACCGAGCAACGGCAAGCCCTGACGAAGGTCTGGCCGAGCTCGATAGGGAGAGAGAAAGGCTCAGAATTAGCCTACGAGAAACATTGGCCAAGGACTGTTCTTTACGAAGGAAAGACTTCAATAATCTCATGGAAAAGATCCTTTCTGATTCTGAGAGAAAGAGGAAGGAGATCGAAGAAGGGCAGAAGCAGGTTAGGGGAAAGCTTAAAGAGTATGTAAACGAACAGAAGGAATTGGCTGCTTATCTGAAGAAACAAATGATGGAATTTGCCGAAAACAAGGGAGATAAGGGCAAACTCAGCGTGATATTAAATGAGTTTAAGACTGTATACCAAGACAAAGGAGGAGAGGTTCTTGCCTTGCTACGCGACTTTGAGTTGCACTTAGAGACTTTCCGAAGAGAGCAGGACGAAATAAACCGCGAACTGCAAAGGCTTTCGGATAGAGGTGAATCTTTGAGGCTGGAAGACCTGAGGCAACTTGAAGCAACCAAGGATGGTCAAGAGCGAAGAGCCGAAAGGGAACTACGAAGACAGGAAGTGGAAAGGCTACTGACCCACTTCAAGGAGCGGCGGCAGGGAGGCAGCCGCCAGTAGCGGTAGTAAGAATTAACGAAAGGAGGAACAACATGGGAATCGCGTCAAGCATGAGGGATCTGGCTCAAAACATTGCCTCCTCGCACGAGGATAGAACGAAGACAGTCGCGAAGGTGAAGGAAGAGGCGAGTCAGACAAGAGAAGAAGCCAGGGACTTAATAAAGGGCTTCCAAGCCTCCCGTAAGGAACTAAAGGCTGAATTAAAGGAGGCTTCGGATTCTTGGCAAGGGTTAACGGCGGCAAAAGCAAAAAACAAAGTAGGGAGGACCAAAAAATGGGAATCGCAGCAGGAATGAAAGATATAGTTCAGGACATTGTGTCTTCTCGTGATGCGAGGGTGGCTGAGGTTAAGGGGCTACAGAAAGAAGCTAACGAAATGCTTGGTTCTTTCAAGGCTTCTCATAAGAAGATGAGTTCAGTATTGAAGAAGGACTTGGCTGAGCATACTCAGGCAGTAAGGGGTGAGGTAGCCAAGCTGCGTCAAGAAATGGGAGCTTCTCACCAGGACATGAGCGCAAAGTTAAGGAAGAATTTGGCTCAAGGTGCAGCTGCTCGGAAATCCGAAGTCCACGTTATGCTCAATGACTTCCAGAGAGCACACAATCAGATGGGCACACAGCTAAGGAAAGAGCTAGCCGATAATGACCGAGGAATAAAGAGCGAAGTGGCGGGAATGCGGCAAGAGACCAAGGCAGATCTAGGGGAAGCCCGAACCGCCTGGCGGGAGCTAACGCGTGGGGTAAAGAAAGCCACGGTGAAGGCAACACCAGAAGCGGTGAAGGCAGAGGTGGCGGAAGCTGCGCCAGTGGAGGAGGAAACTCCTGACCTGGAAGCGAAGTTGCTGGCGGCTATCACCGAGCACCCTGAGGGAATAACCCTGACTGAGGTTGCCAAGAGCCTGGGTGTTGCCCCTATCGTCTTCGGACGGGCAGCAAGGAAGCTCGTTGACGAAGGGAGAGTGCGCAAGGAAGATAAGGCTTACTTTCTTGCGCCTGCTGAATAGGAGGTTGCCGTATGAAAAGGAAATCGCCGGGCTATATCAAGCTCATGGATCATAGCAGAAATAGCACTGGCATACCAAGGGTGCGTGATATTAGAACCGCCAGTTCACTGTTCATGACCAGGGAGGAGCGAGAGTCTCTCGGGTCGGCTATGGACTTTAGGGCACTGGGGCCGGAGGCAAGGAGGGAGAGGGATAAATTTGCCCGCCAAGATGCCGCAGTAGAGAAGTTCCGAAAGAACTATTTTAAAGCCAGAGAGAAGCTAGCAGGCAAGGTAAACAAAAACCGAGCCCTTATGGAGTTGAGGCACGAACTGCAACAGAGACGCCGAGCGGGAGAAGAGTCTGCCTCACAAGCATCCAACAGTGGAGATGTGAAACCACCCGTAGGCGAAAGCAGTTTTAATGAAGTGGAACTGAGATATTAAGGGAGCTAGACTTAATCTTTCTCAGACCAGGTAGGAGGAAAGAAAAATGTATAGTCAAGTCGATGTGGTTGTCCCTCGGCAGAGGGAGGATTTTGTGGAAACGCCCCATATAAGGGAGATAACTTACCGAGTCATTGATTACATTAAGGCTGGCTTCCCGGTCCACTTCAGCGGACCGTCTGGGGTCGGGAAAACTACCTTGGCTCTGCATATTGCCGCTCGGCTAGGTCGCCCGTCGGTGCTAATTTGTGGAGACCATGAATTTGGTACTTCCGACCTGGTTGGTGGACTTTCTGGCTACCATAAGAAATATGTGAGGGATAACTTCATCCGCTCGGTGCTCAAGACGGATGAGAGCATGACCTCGCACTGGGTGGACAACCGGCTTACCACCGCCTGCCAGTATGGGCTTACCTTAATCTATGACGAGTTCACCAGGTCACGGCCGGAGGCAAATAATGTCCTGCTCTCGGTGCTTGAAGAGAGAATCCTTCCTCTCTCCACTGCCAGAGGCTATGAAAGTTACCTGAAGGTGCACCCCAGCTTTACTGCCATATTTACCTCTAACCCCGAGGAGTATGCCGGGGTCTACAAAAGCCAGGACGCCCTCCGCGACCGCATGGTAACCATTGAGCTCGCCAACTTTGACGAGGAGACTGAAATCGCCATCACCCGGGCAAAATCCGGGGTTTCGCCTGAGGACGCCCGGCGCATCGTCAGCCTGGTAAGGAAGGTCAGAGAGGCCAAATCAAACAAACTCACCCCAACGGTTCGGGCTTGCATCATAATGGGCAAGGTTCTGAAGTTAAGGGAGGAGACAGTACTCGGGAGCAGTCACATTTTCGGGCAAACCTGTCTTGATATTTTGATGCCTGAGGTTCCTCGAGAGGAAAGGGAGGAAGTGAGACAGGTGATAGACGATGCCCTTGCTGTCTACTTTTGAAAGGAGGCGAGGTATGGCTGGCAAAGAAGAGGACAAAAATAGGGAAAAGGATGAGGATAAGGTCGAGATTGATTTCGGTGTCGGCAAGATAGGCTTCGGCGGGCTATTCAAAGGACTGGGCAACCTTATTGACCTGGCCGCCAAGCTGAATGAGGAAGGGGTTGCGAAAAGTGGTGAGATTAAGGGGTTGCCCAGGGGAGCCAAGGGGGTATATGGCTTGAGTATCAGGACTCTCGCCGGTAAGCCCGTGATTGAGAGCTTTGGCAATATAAGGGAAACAGCCAAGGGGCCGGTGGTAGAGGAAGTTCGAGAACCAATCGTGGATGTTTTCGACGAAGAAGACCACATCCTGGTTATTGCTGAACTATCTGGAGTATCTGAAGATAAAATCAAAATTGAAGTGACCGGGGATATTCTGAATCTTACCGCTTCCGATACGGACAAGAAATACGCTAAGGAGATTCTACTCCCCGGCAAGGTAAACCCAGCGTCACTAAAGACTGCCTACAAAAATGGGATACTGGAGATTACGCTGGAAAAAGAAAGATAACTGAGATGAGTGTAACGTGGTGAGTACTAATGTTAAATCGCTGACCCTTCGCGTTGGCGAAGCGAAACCGAAGGATGTGGGACGGGGTATTGCCCGAATTGACCCGCAGGACCTGGAAAGGCTGGGCGCTGACGTGGGAGATGTTATCCAGATTGAAGGCAAGCGAAGGACAGTCGCCAAGGTTATGCCTGCCTATCCCGAGGACCGGGGAAAGTCACTCATCCAGATGGACGGACTGTTGCGGGGCAATGCCCAGGTGTCGCTGGACGAAAAGGTAAGCGTGCAAAAAACCAGCTGCTTGCCAGCTGACAAGATAGTATTGAGTCCCCTGACGCTGACCAGGCCAATCAGCCGGGAGAGAGATGCCAGATACATCGGTACCCTGCTCGATGGGCTGGCGCTGGTCGAGGGAGATACCATAAGGGCCAATCTTTTTGGCACACGTAGCCAGGATTTCACGGTTGTCAGCACTGTGCCCAAGAGAGCGGTGTTAGTGCATTCCAGAACGAAAATCGAGGTTGCCGAAAGGGGTGAAGCCAAGGCTAAGGGTTTCAAGGTATCCTATGAGGACATCGGCGGGTTGGGGAAGGAATTGCAACGGGTCAGGGAGATGATTGAGCTTCCTCTGAAATACCCTCAGGTATTTGAACGGTTAGGTATAGACCCGCCAAAGGGGGTGCTTCTCCATGGCCCTCCCGGCTGCGGCAAAACACTGATTGCTCGGGCTGTCGCCAACGAGACGGCTACTTATTTTTCGCATATCACCGGACCGGAGATTATGGGTAAGTTCTACGGTGAGAGTGAAGCCCGCCTCAGGGCCGTTTTTGAAGAGGCTAAAGCCAGTGCGCCAGCTATCCTCTTCATCGACGAAATCGATGCCATTGCCCCCAAGAGAGAGGAAATGGGGGGAGAAAAGCAGGTAGAGAGGAGGGTGGTCGCCCAGCTTCTGGCTCTCATGGATGGGCTGGAGTCACGGGGAGAGATAATTGTTATCGGTGCCACCAATATTCCCAACTCGCTCGACCCGGCGCTACGCCGTCCGGGTAGATTTGACCGTGAGATTGCCATCAGCATTCCTGACCAGAGAGGACGACTCAACATTCTTCAGATTCACACCCGGGGCATGCCTCTGGCTAAGGATGTTGATCTTGAGAAGCTCTCTCAAATTACCCACGGCTTTGTTGGAGCTGACCTTGAAGCCCTATGCCGCGAAGCTGCGATGAATGCCCTGAGGAAGATAATGCCCAGCATTGACTTCCAACTGGATGAGATTCCCTACGAAACCCTGCTTAAGCTTGAGGTGACAATGGCTGACTTCACAGAGGCGCTCAAGGAGATAGAGCCCTCAGCGATTCGGGAGGTATTTGTTGAGGTTCCCAATGTAAAGTGGGAGGACGTAGGGGGCCTGAATGATTTAAAACAGAAACTCATAGAGGCGGTGGAATGGCCACTTAAGTACCCCGACCTGTTCCAGCAGGCAAAGGCCAAACCGCCGAAGGGTATTCTTCTCTCCGGGCCGCCGGGAACAGGGAAGACTCTGGTTGCCAAAGCCCTGGCTAATGAGAGCGAGGTCAACTTCATCTCGGTTAAGGGGCCGGAACTCATGTCAAAGTACGTTGGCGAGTCGGAGCGGGGGGTGAGAGAGGTATTTCGAAAAGCAAAACAGGCAAGCCCCTGTATCCTTTTCTTCGATGAGTTTGACTCGCTGGTTCCCGAACGGGGACTGGGAACAGATTCGCAGGCCACCGAGAGGGTGATAAGCCAGTTCTTGACCGAGCTCGATGGGCTGGAAGAACTCAAAGGGGTGCTGGTCCTGGCTGCCACCAACCGCAAGGACCTTATTGATTCTGCCATCATGAGACCGGGCAGATTCGATTTCATACTAGAGGTTCCGCTACCTGATGAAGAGGCACGGCGAGAAATATTAATGGTTCACACCCGAGGGAAGCCTCTAGCTAGTGACGTCGACACCCAGCTACTAACGCAGGAAACAGAAGGTTTAGCTGGCTCAGACATTGAGGCAATTTGCCGCGAAGCTTCGCTAAGTGCCATCAGGGAATCTATTCAGAGCGGACACCAGCAGAACAAACTTGAGATTTCACAGAAGTATTTTAAACTGGCTATGGACTGGCTAAAAAGGCAGAAAGGCGAATAGATGTCTTTGGAGCGTAAATATATCTACGGTATTATCGAGGAACCTGAGCCCAGGAGATTCAGCTTCTCCGGGGTGGGGGATGCCGACGTGTACACCATCAACCATCGAGAACTAGCCGCCGTGGTCAGCGATACCGGGCTTGAAGAGATTGACCCCACCCGGAAGAATGTCCGGGCCCATACCGTGGTTCAGGACGAACTGCTAAAGAATTATACTCTTCTCCCTATGGGCTTCGGTATGATAGCGGGTAGCAAAGACGACGTGCTAAAGCTGCTGGAGAAGAATTACCAGGGGCTTACCCAAGAACTAATGCGCCTCGTCGGTAAGGTAGAAGTAGAGCTGAAGGTTTACTGGGACCAGGAGGCTATGATTAAAGAGCTTCAAGGCGGAAGCGAGGAACTCACCAGACTGAAGACAAAGGTTAAAAATGCCCAGTCTCCCATTGAAGCACAAAGACTGCTGGTAGAAGCGGGCAAGCTGGTGGAGCGTATTGCCCTGGACTGGAAGGCCAGGTACGCCGACCGGGTTTACACCGTCCTCAAGGGACTATCTATTGATGCCAGGCTGAATAACCCTCTAGGTGTGAAGAACGTCCTGAATGCCTCCTTTCTAATAGAGAGAGCCAGGGAGAGCGACTTCCAGAAGGAGGTTTTCAAGCTGGACTCGCAGTATCAGGGTAAAGTTAATTTCAGGTACGTGGGTCCCCTGGCCCCGTATAATTTCGTCAACGTAAACCTGGAGCCGGTGAATTGATAGTCAGGTTGCTCTATGACGTTCTGCTTGGCGTTCCAGTTACTCTCAGCAAGGAAATTATGCTGAAGATTAGGGATGAGATTGATAAGGGACGTCTGATAACTGAGGAGTCTATCAAGGAGAGACTCCAGCAGCTCCAGCTACTGCTACAGGATGGCGAGTTAAGTGAAGGGGAATACGAGGAGCTGGAAGCCCAGCTTATGGAGAGGTTGAGGGCAGTAAGGGAATATCAAAGGGGGTAAGTAAATGCCATTACAAGCAACAAAGAATGAAGCCTCTGGTCTAGCCGATGTAATTGACCGCGTCCTGGACAAGGGGCTGGTCATCAATGCTGATATTTGTGTCTCAGTAGCCGGGGTGGAGCTTTTAGGAATCAAAATAAGGGCTGCCCTGGCTTCCTTTGAGACCGCAGCCAGGTACGGGCTGGAGTTCCCCAGCGGCACCAACTATGAAAAGGCAGCCTGGAAGGAAGCCCAAGCAGGTAACAAAGAGGCGTGCCCTGAGTGCGGTAAGAAAGTCCCTGTTGCCGAGCTCTTGGGAGAAGAGGGCTGTCCCTGGTGCGGTTGGATAAGTGCAAAAGCAAAGAAAAGTTGGACAATCCCTGACCTACGGGCAACTTGAAAGGAACAGAGTCGGATTTAGGCTATGGCTATTCATGTCGACGAAGGTAATCTGAAGAGCGGCGTACTGGGGCTGGTCCTAGCTCTGGTTGAGGTCATCAGGGATGCTCTCAAAATCCAGGCGTTAAAGAGGATGGAAAGTGGGGTCTTGAGCGAGGAGGAGTGTGAGAGGTTGGGGAAAGCCCTGATGGAACTCGATATCGCCCTTGAAGAAATCAAGGAGGAGCAGGGCATAACCGAGTCGGTTCGGGCAGTGAGGGACGGGCTGGACGAAATTGTAGATGATGTTATAGACAAACTAATTAACCCAGAAAAGTGGCAGGAGGAAACCGAAGAGCGGGGAAATGGTAAGCAGACAAGGGCAGGGATATACGCTGGCGGTAGCTAACCCGAAGGGAGGGGTGGGCAAGACAACCACCACGATAAACCTCGGAGCGGCACTTGCCGAGAAGGGGCGAAAGGTGCTTCTTGTTGATTTTGACCCGCAGGGGCACCTGACGGCAGGATGCGGTCTTAAAACCTTCTACACACGTAGCGATTTCCCTCTTGCCGACCTTATATTGAAAGGTGCTGTGGAACAGATAAAAGGGCTTATCATTTTAGTGGAGAACTTCTGGATAATGCCGGCACATGTGTCACTAATCCGGCTCGAAGACGAACTGGTTGTGCAGAGAGCGGGTGAAAGCAGACTCAAGAAGGTGCTTGAGGCTTTCGGCACCGATTTCGAGTTCTGCCTGATAGATTCACCGCCGGCGGTTAATATCCTGGCGGATAGCGTTCTTCTTGCTGCCAGGAGGGTGCTGGTGCCAGTTCAAGCCGAGGATACTTCAATCCGGGGCATAGAGGCACTGGAGGCCGAGATGCGGGAATTGAAAGATATCCTGGATGCTGATATTGAGGTTGTGGCTACTGTACCCAACATGGTGACTTCTAACTCGGTGTCAGAGAGAGTCCTGGCAGAATTACGGGAGAAGCGGCTGGCATCAGAAGCCTGGCGGAATGCGATGGCCGAAGTTCAGATACGGAAAAGGGTCGACCTGGCCAAAGCCTGGCGTGAGGGGAAGTCAATTTTCAGTTACAATCCTCGATGTGACGTCATCGAAAGCTACCGGAAACTTGCAGATTTTGTGTGTCAGGTGAGCAGCTGAGAAATGGAGAATAGAGGGCGGTACATATATGGAGTCGCTGCCGGCGTAAAGGCAGTCAGTCTGGGGCCAATAGGAATAGAAGGCAACGAAGTATATACCATCCCCTGCGGGGGCTTTTGTGCCATCGTTCATAGCTGCTCCGCCGAGCCATATCAATCCGGCGACGAGGAGACCGTGAAAAAGTGGGTAACGACACATCAGGGCGTTCTGGATGAGGCACAGAAAGTGCTTGGCGCCGTAATCCCTATGGGCTTCGATACTATTTTACAGTCAAAGGACGATGCCGTTTCCCCTGACCAGGTAGTGAAGGACTGGCTTAAGGAAGATTATAAGCGGCTTCAGGACATAGTGGAGAAGATAAAGGATAGAGACGAGTATGGGGTGCAAATCTTCTATGCCCCGGGTTTAGTGGTAAAGCAAATCTCAGATGAAAGCCAGGAGATTCGCAAACTCAGGGAAGAGATGGCCTCCAAATCACCTGGAACAGCTTACCTTTATAAACAGAAAGTGGAAAGAGCAGTGAAGGCTGAGATAGAAAGGCTTGCCGGTGAATGGTTCAGGGACTTCTACAGGAGAATTAAGGGTCATTGTGATGACATCGTGGTAGAAAAGACTAGGAAGGCAGACAGGGATAGAGTAATGCTACTTAATCTCTCGTGTCTGGTAGCGAGGGAGAAGGTGAGCAATCTGGGAGAAGAGCTGGAGAAAATCAACGACACGGAGGGCTTCTCGGTTCACTTCTCCGGCCCCTGGCCTCCCTATAGCTTCGTAGCAAAGCCTGTTGTACCGGCTAAAGAGGAAGTCAAATGAATCCAACTCGAGATACGCATGCAACGCTGGTAGACCTTCTGGACAGGGTGCTGGACAAGGGCCTGGTACTTGATGCCGACCTTATCATCCACGTAGCCGGCATTCCTCTGCTAGGCGTAAAGCTGAGGGCTGCTCTCGCCGGTATGGAGACCATGTTAAAGTATGGCATCTGGCAGGACTGGGACGAAGCACAGCGAGCGATAGCTACAAAAGAGTACCGGCAGAAGAAGGCCCCGGCTTTGGAAGGTGAAGTCGCTAGCTTGTGCCACAAATCCGTAGGCATGGGAATCGCTCCTTTGTAGCGGCTAGTAATGTTTTGATTTGGAAAGGGAGGTGTGTGATGAGAGTAGTAGAGAGGATTAATGCATTCTTTAAACGGGGGAAGGCTGCAACCAAAGTCGAGCCGAAACCAGCAGCCGAGAAAAAGACTACCGAAGCCAGTGGAGAGGAAGGAACTAAAGGATAGGACCTTTGAACCTTTGGCGCCAGGTGAGTTAGAGATATTTACCAGGGCGATAGCCAGGCAGGCTACCCGTGGTGTTAGCTTGTGGCTAAAAAGGAGGGTGTCAGTATGAATGCCGATGAGATAGTCAAGAAGGCACAGGATGAGTTTGCCAGCCTCAGCAAGCTGCCTGTCAACGCGGTTATCGGCCTGGCTAAGGGAGAAGAAGGATGGGTGGTCTCACTGGAGGCACTGGAGAGAAAGGCTATCCCGGATACGATGGATGTCTTAGGCCTGTATGAAGTCCGGCTGGACGGCGAGGGTAACCTCCTTGGTTTTGAAAGAAAGAAGTTACGTAAGCGTGGTGAAACAGAAGAAGACTAAAGTGGAGGGACAGATGACAGAATGGAACAAGTGTCCTGGATGTGGAGCTACCATCAGCAGTAGCGCTGACTATTGTCCCAATTGTGGTGAACCCTGGACGGTAAAGTGCTCCCGATGCGGAGCAAGCTGGCGCTTCTGGAAATTTCATAAATTCTGTCCCGATTGCGGGACTGCAGTAGAAGAGCCCGGCAATATCCAGGGTAAGCAGAGCCAGACCGCAAGGTAGTGAGCTGAGGGCTATGCCTTAAAGAGACAACGGGTGACAAAGGATGAGGAAGCTGTACCTTGTCCCTATCGTTCATATGAGTGCCGACATGGGTTCCTTGGCTTCAACTCTGGATGAAACGGCAAGGGCCAAACTCGGGCAGGAGGTATGGCAAAAGCACAAAGAGGCTGTGTCCAGTTTCTGGGACTCTATTAGGCAATTCTTTGATGCCCTAGATGTGAAAGGTTTCAAAATCTATCAGGATGGAATGGTGGCCAATGGCGCAGACGGGCTCAGGATTATTAGAGAGGGTGTCAGCCAGGGGAGCAAGAACTTTGAGATTATAGGAAGGCTTCTGGAGCGCGGGGCAGTGTTGGTAAAGACCGAAGACCCCGTTCTGGTGAAGCAAGAATATGCCTATATAGCGAAAATAGCTCACTCCAAATCGCCGAAGGAGAAAGAGGTTTGGGCTCTCAGGTACAAAGTAGCTCAAGGCAGACTGCTGAGGCAACGCGATGATTTCATTGCAAAGAAAATCGAAGTGACTTTAGGTGAAGGTGAGACCGGCATCCTCTTTATTGGTGCTTACCATGATATCTTGTCCAGACTACCTGAGGATATACAGGTGGCGCAGATAAGAGATATCATCAAGGTCAGAGAATATCAGAAGGATCTTGCTAGCGCCAAACCCCGAGGTGAAAAATCAGAAGGGGGTCACTAGCCGGCTCCCAACGAGTATCGTTAGGTGCGAATGGTGCTGACGACGCAAGGGCTTCCCCGCACCCGGCCGCCGTTCAGGTCTTCCTTGGCTTCTGTGCCTTTCTCCGCCTCTTTTGCCTTGTCCGCTGTCGGGCTTTCACTAACCTCGAACCCCTTCTCAGTTGTTTTAGGGTTATCATTATTCCGCTCCTTTGTGACCTCTCAACAGTTGCAGATATCTGCCCATCCAACAATATAGCATTTTGTTCAATGAGGTAATTATTCAAGCTTTTATGTAAAAAGTAACGCTCTTGATAATTGTTGAGTCTGGGATACGTGTGTCGATTACTTTTAATCAGTGTGTCGCAGGTTCTTGACCTGCACGGCCTATCAGGTAAAACTATTCAACACCCATAAATTCAAACTTTTTTAGAGTTGTCCGTTACATATTAGGGGTCATGAGTTCGAGTCCCCTCAGGTCCACCAAAGGGGACAATACCTAGAACCAGACATTCCAAACAAGAATTGCTGGATAGAGTCTTTTCGATAACCTTTACGTGGCCTGCTCCATAAGGTAAGCCACAGCCGGCAACGGCTAGCGAACTATAGTCTCAGCGAAGGTTAGTTCGACTACACTAAGATGAAGCTAAGGCTATCAATAGGTAGAACCGTCAAAGATTTCAACGTTACGTTTAATTTGAGTGCCTTGCTCTCCCGAGAGTCCTCGCGAGATTTGCTCTATAAGTAATCCCCAATTCTGGCCCCTCGCTCGATACCGTTATTCCATTATATACCGCTATTGTATTCCAGCATCCAGAAATACAACCAAAGCAATTTGAGATTTATATTACTTTTGAACCCAAAATAATATTGACTTGAGTGGCAAAACATGCTAATATGCTTGAAAGGGGAGGTGTACCCTTGAACCAGGCTATCAGTACGGCATCTAGACAGCTAACGTACGAATACAAGAGTCGAAGAAAAGCCTTTGATGCCTTGAAGAACTTGGATAATGTCTTTTCCACCCAAAGCAAGTTACTCAAAAGCGTAGACGTCTTTGTCTCAGCTAACGGTACTGTGCTAATTGGTATCACCCTTTCATCAAAAACAACGGCCACTGACATTGCGAAGGCTGAAGGGGTCTTCTCCGGTGGGAAATCGACTTCGACCGCAATGCCGCAATTGGATCCCTATCTAAGGTCCTTCAAAGAAATATACCTCGGTAATGGCTGGAAGATGTTCCGGGCATTCGGATGGCAAAAGGGTCAAAATGAATAATAATCTCGCCCCAGAAACGTACACATATGTAGACTTATTCGCTGGCTGCGGTGGTCTTTCGCTCGGCCTTATGAAAGCTGGTTGGAAGGGTCTCTTCGGGATAGAGAAAGAAGCCAACGCCTTTTCAACACTGAAGCATAACCTGATAGATTACAATGATGAACTTAAGTTCAAGTGGCCTAGCTGGCTTCCTGTATCAACTCACGATGTTACTACTCTTGCCAGTAATTATGCTCGCGAACTAGAGGAGTTGCGGGGGACCGTCACCATGGTTGCCGGTGGACCTCCTTGCCAGGGATTTTCATTACGCGGGAAAAGGGACAGCAGTGATAAGAGGAACCGGCTGTTTGAACATTATCTTCGCGTCGTCGACCTGATTTCGCCTACAATAGTATTGTTAGAGAACGTCCACGGAATTGCTTTACCTTTTGGACAGAGCAGAAGTGACGATAAAAAGAAGGTTAAGCTAACGGTGGCCGAGGAGATTGCAGAAGAACTCGACAAGCTCGACTATAGGTTTTTTAGCGATCTCGTAGATTCATCACTTTACGGGGTACCACAATCTCGTTCCCGCTATATCATGATAGGGGTCAAGAAGTCATTCTTAAGACAGTCGAGTTTCGCAACTATGGCTAACGCTCCTTTCTCGCTACTTGAACAACTCCGAGAGGATTTCCTGACCGGAAAAGGACTGCCAACCGATGAGGCTATATCAGCCGAAGGCGCCCTCTCCGACCTTGAGCGAAAGCATGGAGAACAAGAGAGTGTCGAGTTTCCCCGATTTCAAGAGGGAAAGTACGGGCCGATGTCCGGCTGCTACCAGAAGCTCATGCGAGTGAACAGGGACGGGTCGGCAGTCTCAAAAACGGTCCCTGACAGCCATAGGTTTGCAAATCACAAGGAGTCGACCATTGAAAACTTCATAGAACTGATGAAATGCGAACGGGGTGTGCAGTTGTCCCCTGAAGAACGCGAGCGCCTTGGTATTGGAAAGCACGATACTATCCCGCTAGCCTTGGATAAACCATGTCATACCCTGACCACGTTACCAGATGATTGTATACACTATGCCGAGCCCCGTATTTTCACCGTGAGAGAATATGCCAGGATTCAATCATTTCCTGACTGGTTCGAGTTGAAAGGGAAATATACAACAGGTGGCAAGCAACGTAAGGACGAATGTCCCAGATATACCCAGGTTGGAAACTCAGTCCCCCCGCTTCTCGGGGAAGCTCTAGGACTGGCTTTGAAATCAATTATTCGTGGGGTTCTCCTGCCAACACTCGTGGTCCACCAGCAAAAGGAGCTGAGCGTATCCACCGCGGGTGTATGAAGAGAAACGATTGAATGCTAACCAGACTAATGTAACCGATTGTTACCCGATGGAGAATGTATGGCTTATTGCAAGAGCCAACTCGTTCAGGATCTGGTTTCTCTTGGATATGGCCAAAAAGGCACCGTTGCCATTCCTGGAAGTGCAGTGCCACCAGCAATTGGACAAGGCAAATATCCTTCAGGTGTCAGCGACGTCCTTAACCACTTGATCAATGAATACTCGAAGTGGGGAACTGGAGCCGCAGACCAAGAGCGTGTAGAGTGGCTGTTTCTGGTTGGCGGCCCAGGTAATGGAAAATCGCAAGCATTAACGACCTTTGCTGGAGCACTAGCTCTGCCCTTGCAAGTAATCACTGAAAATCAACAAGCCCCGAGGGCGGTCCCTCCCACATGGCCTAAAAATGGCTTCCCTATTTGCGGAAAGCTGGAAGCTATATTCATCAATGATGCTTCTATCTCTAGACTTGGCGCTGCTTCTGGCGCAGGTGGTTCGCTATTCCAAGACATAAGAGACATTTGCCTTAAGCTGGCCAATAAGAACCCGGCCGTGATCTTCGCCAACGTAAACCGGGGTATACTGATAGAGGAATGTCATAGCCTGCCTGCAGCAAGCAGCAACATCGCCGATACAGTGGCCAGAGAAACAATATTCTGGCTCGTAGAGCCGAAGGTCGGTTCAGCCTCAACGGGCTCGCTCAAAGAAATAACCTTTGCGCCTGGGGCCAGATCCCCGTACTATGGGCAGTTGCGTTTCAAAGCGGCTGCAACAAAGTACCCATATGATATTATCGTGCACGCAGTCTTTCTTGATACGCTCTCTCTCTTAGAACCTACACCCCTTCTTGACACAAATGGGCTGACTATTGATTTGTCCAAGGAGCCCCCGGACGTCGCGCAATATAACCCAGACGGGGGGCTCTTGCCGACGCCAAATTGCCGGCTCAATACGATTGCTGGCGAACGTACTAGCTCGGTGTCGAATGAAGAGAAATGGGAAAAGAACGGATGCGCACAACCGGATGGCAGTTCCATGAAAACATGCGAAGCCTCTGACTACTGCCCGTTTTTGGCTAACGCGAAATGGCTTCGTGACCCTAATCTTGTCGACAGGTTTCTGGCAACCATTCGGGCGGCAGAAATTGCCTCAGGAAGGCGTTTTACCTACCGAGACTTAATGGGGCACCTTTCGCTTGCCATTCTGGGCAGACTGGAGGAGGAATGGCTTAGGGGTGTACACCCTTGTTCTTGGATTGAGGGTTTGCACAAGGAAATCGTGCAGAATACTGCTGTCAAACCACATGCACTTATCAAGTTCCTCGAGCATCGAATCTATTCTAACCTATTTTCCGGTAGGGACTTGGGTATATGGAATGACCTGGGTAAAGAAAAAAGTGGCGCGCCTTTGCATAGTGCGCTTTATCACCGAAGAACAGAATCAGTGAGCACAGGTCGTCCGCACCCCCTCGAAATGGGCTTTGAACAAATTGACCCTGCTCGTGACATTGGGCCGTGGCGCCAACCGGTATTCGATGCGATAGACGGCATTCAACTTGAATCTCCATCAATTTCCCTGTCCAATCTGGGCATTATGCCAGCTGCTGCATCTGCAGCTTTGGAAGAGAAAGTTGACCAGTTGTTGACACAAGAGCTGGGTTCCGTGCACAGTGGCCCGACTAACGAGGATACCACACGACGTAGGGCGTTACTTCATTGGCGCTGCGTGGTTCTCCTGCGACAAGTCGGATTGGCGTCTAACATGATCGCTTTCCGACCTGCAATTGAATCTTGGCTACAGGAACAACTAGCTGCTCTAAATGGCACTGCGCCTCAAACCGAGCTGGGAAACGGGCTACACTCCTTGGTTATCCAGACAGTAACAATCGGGGGAGGCCTTCAAATGTTGCTGGCACCTATACGGCCAAGGACATACGCCCTAAAGAATCTCCCGCCGGACACCATCGTGGTTGGATTAACACCTTCTCAAATCCGCGTTTTACCTGTCGGCGAGGGAGATACCATGTCAGCCGAAATCCAACTGCTAGCTAATAATCAGTTTACCCGGTTAGCGAGGTTTCCAGTAGATCTTTCTATTGCCCGAGAAGCTATGGCCCAATCTCGCTCTTCTGGAGTCGGATTTACTGAAATCGGGCCTGCTACTTTTGCCAGAATCGAACGAACTCGAGCTGTGCTGATAGGTAGAGAAAGGTTGTTCCGAGGCAACGTGCTTTTCCTCGGGAAAGATGGCAAAGCTCGTGTGATAAAGCAGAACTTGGCCGGGAACGTGCCCTTTCAGGTTATATAGGGAGCGTGTCGATCATGGCTTCTTGGTTAGAGAAGAACATCTTGCTTGACAGACCGGAGTACGTAAAGCAACCGGAAGGAATACTCACGGACCTACTCTGGCGTTCCCACGGGTCTTCTCTCGGTGCGCAAAACGAATTGAGTAATCTGCACAGCCTAGCATTGCAGGGGCAACCCATGGAACGCCTGGTATTCCAATCCATAACTGGCAAAATGTTACCGTTTGAGACCCGTGGTTTGTTAGAAAAGACCAGCCAGGCGAGCTTGTTTAATAACAACACCGGGGAGAATCCGTTCTTGCCCATCATTGGGTCGTTGGCGGCGCCGCGTGCCAGGGGGAGCAAGAGCGGCGCATGCGTGCCTATCGACCCAAACCTTGTGCTCCTGCAGACCCTCCATGGTTTAGCAAACAAGAAAGCCCCTCCTAACATGGCCGAGGTCGTTGAAACTGCGGCTTGGCATGGTGGAGCATCCGGTGACGGCGACGCAGCTTATTCTTTCTTGCTGCCTTTCGAACATGGTGTCCAAGCTACAGGTGGCCTGAGCCGACTGCTGACCCTTGTCGCACCGCTGTTTGCCGATACGGCTTGGCAAGCGTATCCAGTGGCGTCGGATTCTCCCCCGATGACTTGGCCGAAGACACCACTACTGAACCCGCATACCCCTTCAGCGAGACCTTACAAATCGTTGCTTAGTCCGCACCCAACACCGTACAGATGGTTTTGGAAATACTGGACACGACTTTGTGACGTGCACGCTAGATGGTTCGATGTGTTACCATCAAGGCGTTGGATAGATTGGGCACTATGCCTTCTTCGCACTAGCCTTGCCCTGTCCTACGTGTGGGAGGCTCAACTTTTGTATCGGATGGAGTCGGCCGCGAGAGAACACGCAGCTGGACCCAGAGGTCCTTCGTGGTCCAGTCTAACTGGCCTTCTTTCAGGAGATTACGTTCTGGCAAGATTTGAGGATCCATCGTTGCCCGCTAATCAGAAGAACTGTGCGCAAGGGATCCGGCAAGTTCTTCAGGATGGCCAAGCCGCACGTGAACTGCTGAAAGACGAATTCAATACGGCGATACAGACTAATGTTGTACAGTCTTCCGATTTCCTTGGTGAAATAGACAACTGGCTGAACACCGCGGGGAAACCCGGGTCTGGCAAACCAAACCTTGGCCCTCGAGATGCTTTTCAGCTACCAAAGAATACCTATGAATTCATCCGTTACACGTTGCTCCAGCGACCATCAGACGATGATACATGGGATCAAGCTGACTTCTACTATCTAGCGAGAGCTGACAAATCTCGAAAATATCTCTGGTTCGAGCCTGGACCAGAATGGCTGGTAGTAGCCGTTAGCTTGTGTGCAGGCAAGCCTCATGGGACATGCACGCTCAGGGAACTGCGCAATGACCTCAGATTACTGGGGATCAGCGTGGAACGGGGGATACTCGTGAAAATGCTCGAAAACTACGGTTTAAGTACCGATAGCCCAGACGCCGACGACGCACTTGTAATACAGTCAGGCTTTTAGGGGTATTGGATGAGAGTACTAGGAACTGCGATTGGTAATTACCTTAAAGGAATAGGTGGACAGTTTTCTGTTGAGCTGCCTGCCCAATTACATGACGAACTATGTGATCTGGTGAAAGCGTGCAATTCTCCTCAACATCCAACTTCCGCCTTATTGGTTACCAATCAACCTGTCGCGGGCATACCGACCACTATCTGGCAAGATTTGCTTTCATGGCGCACCGGGCACAACCGCATCTTTGCTTGGGTCAGAGGAAGTGGTCAACCTGATTCATCTTTCGAAAGCGTCGTTCGTAAGTTCCTTGACGGGCAGTTCCCCGGCGGTAGTACATCGATACTACCAATCGAGGAACTAGGCAAGATGGTGCTGAAAGAGATTTGGATACGTCGCGCTATTCCTGCTAACCAAGCTCTCTTTGACAAGTTCCTCGAGGTACTCGAATGGCTCTTCGATGCAGCTAGGTACGCTTTTGAAGAGAATGGAAACGGCCCGCTAGATTCCTGGAGTGACCGGTTCTTGGTTTTCATCGCCTACTTATTAGATAAACTTGATGAGACCGTGGCCGTTTACCAGTCAACCGGAGGATTGCTTCCAGCCCACGCTTGGGAGATATTCAGGCTAGGGGGATTACCTGCTCCCGTACATATTCAAGGTGGGGCGACTCCTTTTTCGGCCGCGCCGGATCTAAACGATTTGGTCGAACAGGAAGTCGCGGTCAGTACTTGGGATAGTATTTTTAACGACTACATACTTAGTCCCGGCGGGTCTACGCTTCTCTTCACAGTGCTCGACCAGGTGCTGAGCGCACATACTACTACGCAGAACCCGTGGTGGAACTTTAGTTGGCCAAAATCCACTTCGTCTTCTGTGACCCGGCCTGCTTTTCTGCCTGGACAAAGCGTGTTTTCGCAGGTATCGACCGCCGCATGGAGTTCAGTGACAATCGGAGACCTCGATGAGGCACTCTCTCGGTTGCGTCAGCCCATACCACTAACATTGGAGCCGGACCCACTAGTGAAGCCGTTGCTCGGCGCTCCAGAGATAATGCTACTCGCGACAAGGCAAGGGGCCGTATCCCAAGGGCATACAGCCCATAGGTGGCGCACGAGGGTTGAAATCAAAGGGCTTTTGGTCACTTACAGGGGAGAGTGGGGGCAGTTGTACGTTCAGCCCCATTCACCCGGTCAACTTCAGGCTTCTGACGCCTGGGTTGACCCAAGCAATGTGACAATAGAAGTCACTCAGGGTAACATTCGATGCCTCAATCTTAAGCCGTCAGTAGCTTTAGGGCAACGCCTGCAAATAGCATTTGACATGGAGGTCGAGTACCCAGCGAATCGCAGTAACAATGACATTGTTGGACGATGGAATCCAGATAGACGCCTTAAACTAGCGTTTTTCCTAAAGCAGTGGACAGGGACGAGCTGGTCTGAAAATAGGCAAATCCGCGAATCCAAAGAACTACTTATTCCTTCTCCGTTTGAAGTTACACTAGTCGTAGTAGGACCCGATTCAAAGGTGTTGTTTAGCCCGGGCCGGGATGACCAATTTACAAACACGATAGTGCCCTCGCAGCCTTGGACCCCAGACACGTCTCTGGGCTTACAACTGGATGAGTGTGAAACCTGTTTTGTTACGGCTTACGACGGTAGGCTGGATTCTGGAAGTGTCTCTTTCCTGCCCGTGGCAACACAAGT
>Ga0307434_1000580_pt1 | contig 23414 bp, 24 predicted proteins | sample SalMarWE160220MG_FD_202156 | JGI IMG/M metagenome (GOLD analysis project Ga0307434, IMG submission 202156) | Salt marsh sediment microbial communities from the Plum Island Ecosystem LTER, Massachusetts, United States - WE1603-220 | ecosystem: Environmental > Aquatic > Marine > Intertidal zone >... | reverse complement strand
CTCTCGGACGATGCGATCGGCAAAGGGCCAGATGGTCTTGAGCCGGAGAAGGCCCGCCCTCTTGCCCTCACTCCTGAGCTGATTCACCGCGAAAAGGCAGCTTCTGGCGGTGAATCCATAGGAGACGATCACCACCTCTGCATCATCCGTGTATAATGACTCTGTCTGGATGATCTTGTCTCTGTTGGCAAGGATCTTGTTGTTGATCCTGGCAACGAGCCGTGTGTGGGCCTCGGGGTCATCGGTTTTCCTGATTCCACGCTCATTATGGGTAGATCCGGTCACCAGAAGCTTCTCCCCCTCGCCAAATGCGGGCATGGGTGGAATACCGTCGTCCTGTTTGGTCCCGAAAGGGGGCGCCCCCTTCTTTTTTTCCCGATCAAAGACCGTAAGGGCAGTCTTCAGTTCGACCCTTTCCCGTAAATGGCCTATCGCTTCCTCTCCCATGAGAAAAACAGGGACCCGGTATTGCTCTGCCAGGTTAAAGGCATCGATGGTCAAGTCATACATCTCCTGGACCGACCATGGACACAGCGCGATAACCTGATAGTCTCCATGAGAACCCCACTTGGCCTGCATGAGGTCTCCGCTGGCTACCCTGGTTGCCTGGCCGGTGCCCGGGCCTGCTCTCTGGATGTCAACAATCACCAGGGGGGTCTCTGTCAGTGCTGCATAGCCGATTCCCTCCTGCATGAGGCTGAAGCCCGGGCCTGAGGTGGCGGTCATGGCCTTCGCGCCGGCCCACACTGCGCCGATAACCGAACAGATAGAGGCAATCTCATCCTCCATCTGCATGAACACGCCATGGACCTCGTTAAATCGGACGGAGATTCTCTCCATGATATCGCTTGAGGGGGTGATGGGATAGCCTGCATAGTAGCGACATCCGGCAGCAATAGCGCCTTCCGCCACCGCCTCATTGCCCGAGAAGTAATGACTTCCAGCGGGAAACGTGTTGTCTACTATCTTGGAACTCATAGAGTCGGCCTATATACTATTTCGAAAATTTCCTGAAAAACCCCGGCACCGGTATAGAGGCTATATATTCAAGATCTTTGTAACTTGGTTTCTCACAACATCCTCTACATAGCGTAAGTGGCTTTTAATCAATTTCTTAGCATCCGAATAATCCCCTTTTCTAAGGCAGTTAGCAATGCCCTGATGATGTTCCAAGGAAATATCTCTTTGTCCCTTTTTACTATGATAAATCAGCCAATATCTTCGTAGTGATACTGCCAATGTCTTATACAATTCTATCAATCGAGAGTTGCGAGATAATGCTACCAGGGTATAATGAAAACCTGAAATAACGCTATAGGGGTCATGTTTCTTCAACAGGCTTCTATCGAGTTCTTTCATCATGGCCGGCATCTCATCCGGGGAGTTTATTGCCCTCTTCTTTATGCAATCTATTGCATAAAGTTCTAATATTCTTCTGATCTCAAAAAGTTCTTTCAAATCCTGAACGCTTATATCGGTAATATAGGAACCTTTACGGGGCAACGTCGTGATAAGCCCATCTCTCTCCAGTACCCTAAAAGCCTCCCTTACCGGTGACCTGCTGATCCCCAACCTCGCGGCGATCTCGGATTCGTTTATCTTCTGACCCGCTTTAAAATCTCCGGTAAGAATGCGCCTGCGCAGATCATCCAGCACTACCTCCATCAGGCTTTTAACCTCGATTTTATTCCACTCATTTCCCTCATGGCTGGTAGCGTTCTTATTCACGATGATTCCCTCATGAGCAATAGTCGGCTGTCGACAAAATACTGAATGGCACATCTTCTGTCAAGGCAAAACGTCATGCCCCTATCAGAAATCCATATTATTTAATAATTCATAATAGTTATACAATATTTACTACCTGACGCCCGACCGCCTTCCCTTGCATAAAAGGACCACCATCCTGGACTCCTATTGTGTGCCAAATCGCTTGACAAATGAAAATTCTATGATATGAATAGTGTCATGCTCGATAGAGAAAAAAAGAAACCCGTTGTCAATAGGGAATGGTGCAAGGGGTGCGGAATCTGCGTTGAATTCTGTCCTAAGGATGCCTTGGTTTTGGATGAGCAAGAAAAGGCTCAACTCGCATACCCCGATACCTGTAACGGCTGCGGCATGTGTGAACTCCTATGTCCCGATCTTGCAATCGAACTGGCATGAGGCCATCAAGTCGCCAAGACCCGCACGCCTCGCCTAAGGCGAAGCCGACCCGCCTGCCAGCGCCTGAAGCGCAGCTGATGGCGGGCAGGTGGCGGGCAGGCGCAAAGGAAAAAATGAGTTATTATACAATCATGAAGCGAAGGCCTTGTTTCAACCTGCCGGTCATAAGACTAGGTACAAAAAAGTATGTCATTACCTTGGTGATTTTGTGTCTTAGTGGCTACATTACATAAGGAGACATTTTTCATTGAAAAAGAATGTCCTTTTCCTGCAAGGCAACGAGGCTTGTGTGGAAGCAGCCCTCTATGCGGGCCTCGACTTTTTCGCGGGATACCCCATCACCCCGTCTACGGAGGTGGCTGAACTGCTTTCCTACCGGCTTCCCGGAAAGGGTGGGAAGTTTATCCAGATGGAAGACGAACTGTCCTCCATGTGTGCAATAATCGGGGCATCACTCACCGGCAAGAAGACCATGACCGCAACGAGCGGACCAGGGTTTTCCCTTATGCAGGAGGCGCTCGGTTTTGCGGTAATGACCGAGACACCCTGTGTGATTTTGAATGTGCAGAGAGGGGGACCATCAACCGGCCTTCCCACGAGCGGAAGCCAGGGAGACGTCATGCAGGCGCGCTGGGGTACCCATGGAGAACACGCGATCATCGCCCTTACAGCATCGAATAACCAGGACGTCTTTGCCATGACGGTCGAGGCATTCAATCTCTCCGAGACATTCAGGAGTCCTGTCATCCTGCTGCTTGATGAGGTGGTCGCCCATACCAGGGAGAGGCTGATAATACCGGAGCAAGGTGAAATCCACGTCGTAGAAAGACTCAAGACCTCGGTGCCCGAAGGAACCGATTATCACCCCTATCTGCCCCGTGAGGACGGCCGGCTACCTATGTCTGATTTCGGCGGTATCCATAGGTATAACGTTACGGGGCTCGCCCATGATATGTGGGGTTTCCCCTCCACCAACCCGGAGGCGGTGTACGAGCTGATGCGACATCTGGTAGATAAAATCCAGGGCCACACCCATGAAATCGCCATGAGCAAGGAGTTTTACATTGACGACGCAGAAATCCTGCTGATCTCCTATGGATCATCAGCGAGAACCGCACTTCACGTGGTAGAAGACAGGAGGCAGCGGGGCCAAAAACTCGGGCTTCTGGAGCTCCAGACCTTATGGCCCTTTCCCGATGGGATAGTCAAAAAAAGGTGCGCGGGAGTTGAGTGTGTGATTGTCGTTGAGATGAATATGGGCCAGATTCTTCATGAGGTGAAAAGGGTTTCCGATAATCCCGGCAACGTGTTTCTTGCCAACAAGATCGACGGCAGCTTTATTGCCCCTGCCGACATCTTGAATATCCTCAGGATAATCCAGGGAAAGGGGGCATAAAAACATAGTGGCTTAAGGCAAAGGGCCTAGGGCTTCTGGCACAAGGAACCAAGTATTGATCTAGTCATGAGCCAGATACCTGGTAGCTTACGCGTTCAGACATGCGCGCCGTTCAACTAGTAAGGGAAGGAACTACGTTATGGCGGTGAAGGACTATATTCGGGAACGTTTCTTTCCCCATCTTTGGTGCCCTGGGTGTGGTCACGGCACGATTATGGGGGCTATGATCCGTGCAATTGAAAACCTTGGGATGAGGAAAAATGATATCGTTATCGTCTCAGGCATTGGTTGTTCCTCGCGTATCTGCGGGTACCTGGATTTCCACACGCTTCACACCATCCACGGAAGGGCTTTGGCCTTTGCCACGGGCGTCAAGCTCAGCAGGCCGGAGCTAACGGTGATTGCTCCCATGGGGGACGGCGATGCCTTCGCTATCGGCGGCAACCATCTTATCCACGCGGCGAGAAGAAACATCGATATCACCGCCATTATCATGAACAACAATATTTACGGCATGACCGGGGGACAGAACTCGCCCTCAACAGGCTATGGCGACTTTGCTACTACCGCTCCCTTTGGCAATATAGATCGCCCCTTTGATGTGGTGAAGCTCGCTATAGGGGCCGGGGCATCCTTTGTGGCGAGAACCACCACCTTTCATGTGACCTCGATGATAAAGATCATCGAAAAAGCGATCAACCATAAAGGATTTTCAGTCGTGGATGTGCTCTCTCAGTGCCCCACCTACTATGGCAGGAAGAACAAATTCTCCAGCGCTGTGGAGATGCTCAAATACTACAGGACCAATACAACCCCCATAGGGAGCAAGGATAAGGAGAACAACCCTGAGCTAATCGAGCGGGGGATCTTCGTTGACGAACAACTGCCGGAGTACTGCGAGCAATACGAGAAGATCATGCAGACGGCGTCTCAAGGAGGATAGGGATGGAAAGACGTAGGATCATCTTCTCAGGCTCCGGGGGGCAGGGTGTGATCACCGCAGCGATCATCGTGGCTGAGGCAGCGGTGCTTTACGAGGGCCTCAATGCAGTGCAATCACAATCCTACGGCCCGGAGGCCAGAGGAGGTGCAAGCAGGTCCGATGTCATCATCTCCGATACCGACATACGGTTCCCCAAGGTGATCCAGCCGAATATCCTCGTGTGCCTCACCCAAGAGGCTTACGATAAGTTCTCCGGCCTTATCCGTCCGGGCGGACTCCTGTTAACCGATAACCACTATGTGCGGCAAAGGAATAAGGTGGATGCCAAACAAGTGGGGCTTGACCTGTACCGATCCGTGATCGAGACGATCGGAAGGCCGATCGTGTTCAACATCTGTATGATCGGCGCCTTTGCAGAGCTCACCCAGCTTGTCAAGAAGGAATCGATCATGAAGGTACTTAAGGTCAGAATCCCCTCAGGCACCCTCGAGTTGAATAGACAGGCACTGGATCTAGGCGTTCGGTTGGCCATAGATTTCAAACAATAAAACCTTGAAACCACCGACACACACGGACAGAGAATAACAAATAGCTCCGAACGGGGCTTTATATTTTTAACCTTGATGGTCTCGTAAAAAGTCTGAAATCTGGCTATTTTGTCATTCCGGCGGACCCCGGATCGTGGTCCGGGGCAGGCGCCGGAATGCAGAAAATTCAACAGGTTCTGGATGCCGGATCCGTCATCCCGGACCCTGATCCGGGACCGGCATGACGATTATTGGACTTTTTACGACTTTGCCAAGCTTATACGCCATTGTTCTCTCCCGGCCGCCATTGGCTTAAGCTCCCTGGCCCGGGGCGGGCGGGCCGGCCGATTAAAACAGCCTGCGTTATTCTGCGGTTAATGTATGAACATGGATAAGGAACGCGTGGTCACACGATTTCCACCGAGCCCGACAGGAACATTGCACATCGGGGGAGCCAGAACAGCGCTCTTCAATTGGCTTTTCTCCCGCCACCATCGGGGAAGATTCATTCTCAGGATAGAGGATACGGATACGGCCAGGTCAACAGAGGAACACACTCAAGCCATTATTGAATCATTGAGGTGGCTCGGCCTGGATTGGGATGAGGGGCCATACTTTCAATCCCAGAGGTCGCAGTTCTACCATGAGGCGCTTGAAGAACTGCTTTCCTCTGGCAACGCCTACTACTGTCACTGCAGCCCTGAGGAACTGGAGAAAAAACGGAAAGAGGCCATTCAAAATGGCTTAAAACCCAAATACGACGGCACATGCAGGGATAAGGGCCTCGGAGAGGCGCCGGGCGCCGTGGTGCGATTGAAAAGCCCCTTGACCGGGTCGACCACGTTCAACGATCTGGTAAAGGGCGCCATCTCCATTGAAAATGAAGAACTCGACGATCTGATCCTGCAGCGTTCCGACGGCACGTTTACCTACAATTTCGCCGTGGTGGTAGACGACAGCACGATGGGGGTGACCTACGTGATCAGGGGCGATGACCATATAAACAACACACCCCGTCAGATTCTTATCTACAAGGCCCTCGGAAAGCCAATTCCCCACTATGCACACCTGCCCATGATCCTCGGTCCGGACAGGACACCTCTCAGCAAGAGACACGGGGCAACCTCGGTGCTGGCCTTTCGAGAAATGGGAATCCTGCCCCATGCCCTGCTAAACGCTCTGGCCCGTTTAGGGTGGTCCCACGGTGATCAGGAGAAATTCAGCATCCAGCAGCTTATCGATCTATTCTCCCTCGAGCAAGTGGGAAAATCCGCGGGGATCTTCAACATGGAAAAACTCCTCGACCTGAACGCAAAGTACATCAGGGAAGAAAACGACGAGGTTCTCACCGATCTCCTCATCCCATTCCTCCATAGCCTGGGCTGCGAGCAATTGAAAGGGGAAACGGTAACAGGTGCCGTCAGAACCCTCAAGCCGAGATCCAAGACATTGCTTGAGATGGCACAGAAGTCGCTCTTCTACTTTGAAGAAATCACCTATGAGCCCGAGGCCGACAGGAAATTCCTGGTGCCCGAATCCTTGGATCTCCTCGAAGAATTGCTCTCCGTTCTCACGGGAGCGGTGGTCTTTACGCGGGATGAGTTGGAGCGCATCCTCTCCGCCTTCATAGAAACGCACGGGATAAAGCTCGGCGTAGTTGCCCAACCCTTGAGGGTCGCCCTCACGGGGAAGACGGTGAGTCCGGGTGTCTTCGAGGTGATGGAGGTTATGGGCCGGGAAATGGTAATCAAAAGGCTATCAAATGCCATTTCACATATAAAGTCCAAGAAAGGCCCCTAAAAAAGCATAAGGGAAATAGTGCTTAGAGCTATCCTCTTGCAGGATATACAGTCTCAGAAACATTATAGAGGCTTACTCTGTCTAAAGGCATAAAGCGATACTTGTGGCAAAAATCTAAATAATATCGCAGCCACTTCCGGTAATGAAAAGATATCTTTGGGCACTGCTTTTTTATCCAAAATTGTGTAAAATTGAACCTGTAAATCTGAAGCCATCTTTAGCATATGGCAATATCCAGCTTTCTTCATAACAATGAACTACCCCGCCGCAGAGCAGCTGGGTATCAATCGGAATATCCACAATCACCCAAGGGGCGGGGAATTAAGCCCTTGTCCGCCGGCGGATTAAAAAAGTTATGTTATCCAGATAGGCATTATGACAAATTGTTTAAAAAACCTTGCCAAGCGTTTTAATTACGATATTATAAGGAAAACTATATACTAACTTGTCGCAAAGAGATTACCGAGATAATGGAAATATTAACTGCCCTTTTGGTCTTAATTACTGGCGTCTATGTGTTCGTCACTTACAAGATCCTTCGTGCAAATGAACGCGTTGTCAGCACAATTCAGGAGCAAATCAATTCATCTGTCAGGCCTTACATTTATTTCGATCTAGCTCATGGGCCGCTAATCAATGCAAAGCTCAAGAATACTGGAATTACGGCAGGTTACAACGTTTCCGTACAGCTTGATCCACAATTATATGTCTTTACTGGAGAAAAAAAACTGAAAGCTCGTATCACCTCGAATACAATTTCCCTGATGCCTCCGGGTAAAGAAATTGAGGAATTCATCGCAGGCTATCCTGAGTTAGAAGAGCAAACCCCCTCGCTTAAATACAAGGGAACTTTGAATTATTGTGACGTAAATCACCAAGAGTACATTGAGGAGTTTTAGATTGATCTATCGATACGCAAGGACCTGAAGTACATAAAAAAAGCGAGCATTCCTGAAGAAATCAAAAAAGCAACTGAGCACTTAGGAAAAATTTCAAGCTATCTCGGAGCGTTGCAAAAAGAGAAAAACAAAGCAAGCGACTAACCACAGCTTCGAGCGACCTTGCTCCTCACTGGTGCTTGTCTCTTGCCACTTAAGCTGGGCATTAGGAATCTAGGTAGTGGAAATCCATATTATATTTCGTGATTTTCTTTAATCTTTTATTATTTAGGATTCATCCTGATACGCTATGTATAGAAGTTTTTGGAAGCAGGTTTTACCTGTGTTGTATAATAAACAATATTACAAATGATAGAATTCCATAGCTACAGGACAGGCATACAGGGGACTTCCCTTGCCCTGAGCTGGGCCGAGGGGGCACCCCATAAGTTCACGCCCATACCAGGCGTACACAACTAAATCCAGCGGATGCTAAATAGCGCTCGCTGATTTTGGTCGTTAGAAATTTTTTAAAACAACAGGGGTCAACATGGTTGGGAGATTAGAAAACGTTGATTTGAGAAAAGTGTGGGTCAAAGAAGCTAAAGATTTTACAACATGGCTGGAGAGTAATTTGGATATTCTTTCGGAGCATCTAGGTTTTGATTTATCCCCATTGGAGAGAGAAAAATCTGCCGGAACTTTTTCGGCTGACATATTTGCTGAGGGACCGAATGGAGACACTGTAGTCATTGAAAATCAACTTGAAAAAACAGACCATGATCATCTTGGAAAACTCGTGACTTATTTATCTAACCTAGAGGCTAAAACAGCCATTTGGATAACGAGTAATCCTAGACCCGAACATATAACCGCTGTCAATTGGCTAAATGAAATCTCCCCACCAGATACATCCTTCTTCCTAGTGAAGGTAGAAGCTTACAAGATCGGCGATTCAGAGCCTGCTCCTCTTTTTACCTCAATATGTGCGCCGAGTGAGGAAGCAAAACAAATTGGAGAGCAGAAACAACATCTTGCAGAAAGGCATTTAAAACGGTTAGATTTCTGGAAGCAATTGTTGGAAAAAGCAAAGTCAAAGACCAACCTGCACTCTAATGTTTCGCCCAGCAAAGATAATTGGATTACCGCCGGAGCTGGTAAATCTGGTATGGGATGGAGTTATGCGATCACAATGGACAAAGGTTCTGTGGAACTTTTTATAAATCGCGGACCAGATAAAAAGGATGAAACAGATAAGATATATGAAAGAATCTCTGAGGATCGAGACAAAATTGAAAATGAATTCGGCGAACCCTTAATTTGGGATAGGGTTGAGGGCAGACGAGTCTGTAGAATAAAGTCCATATCTGAAATTGGCGGGCTAAAGGATACAGATTCATGGGATCAGATCCAAGAAGACATGATAGACAGAATGACAAGATTGGAGAAAGCCCTTAGGCCATCATTATCCAAGATAAAATGACAATATATCAAGCCGCTCGAGCTGACGTGTGTACAGCTTCGCTAACCCACGCAGCTTAGCGCCAGGTTAGATCATTATGCCTGTCCATTCGAAGTTCATAGTCCACTGGACAAAGCCAAAGGACAAAAAGAACATTGACCCCAGGAATTGGGGCAAGGGGATAGGAGAAGAGTACGATAAGTTGTATGTCCAACTCCTAGAAAGCATCTTAGATCCGAAAAAGGGACTATTGATGAATTTCGAAAAGGGCGAGGTTAATGCCGATTTGACGACAAACCTTAAACAGGTTTGTTTCACTGAAATGAGATTGCGGGATGTAGCATATCCTTCAACAATAAACAAGGATTATGGGTATTTAGGCATAGCGTTTCATCGCGAATTTATTATCGAGAGAGGGGGCAACCCTGTATTTTACCTTGAAAATCGCGACAACTCCAACATAATCAGGAACTTCGTTAAACTGTACGCTGACATCAAGACGAAAAAAGAAGGTTCACAAAGAAAAGAGCTGCTTATTTCTATGCAGGCCGTTCTTGGCTATCTGAAACCAATGTCAAAATCGCAAGATATCGAGCACTTTGCGAACTACGAGGATCTGGAGTGGCGTGTAGTTGATCAGGAACGCCTCAGAAAGAATAAATACGCCGTAGAAATGCCTGATACTGGAGAACTGTATTTGAAATACGGCCCAGAAGACGTCAAGTTCATCATTTTCCCACGACACCAAACAAAAAAAAGAGCATTAGATTTTTTGGCTGAATACTTCAGCAACTTCAAGATCCAAATTCCCGGATTCATAACTGTAAACGAAACGACTCATTTCTGACAACACTGAAACCTCCAACGAGGAGAACTCTAAATTTTTGTTGTACAAATGACCGCAATTGGTCCCCGCTGCTTCGCAGCGCCCATTGCGGCCGGTGAACTTACCGTTAAAAGAAAGACTGTGCCATGAAAGGAGATGATGAATAGGGCAAGATGTTAAAGTCGTATTTAAAAAGAATATATGAGATTGCTAATCGTGGAGACGCAAGGGAAGAAAGTTATTACTCTATTCTTGAAGGCTTGTTAAAGGAATACACAGAGTTTGTTGGCAAAACAAATATCCACATAACAACGCTGCCAAAGAAGACCGAAGCCGGAAATCCTGATTTTAGAATCTGGGATGGGAAACAACATATCGTTGGATACATTGAAGCCAAAGCGCCAACAGTTGAGCGCCTGGACCACATACAAACAACAGAGCAATTAAAACGTTATCGGCATACATTCCCGAATCTGATTTTGACCAATTTTTTTGAATTTAGACTTTATCGTAATGGCAATTTAATAGATACAGTTCTTATTGGCAGACCTTTTATTGTACATAAACTTAAAGCCATCCCGCCTGTTGAAAAAGAATCCGATTTCTTAGATCTTCTTGATAAATTCTTCTCCTTCTCCTTGCCAAAAGTCTATGACGCCAAAACCCTGGCAATAGAATTAGCAAAGAGGACACGTTTTTTGAGGGATGAGGTCATTGCAGAGGAGTTAAGAGAAGAAGGAACAGGAAAAGGTTTTATATTAGGATTCTATGAGGCATTTAGAAAATATCTTATAAGTGGATTATCAAAAGAAGAATTTGAGGACCTTTATTCACAAACCATCACATACGGCCTTTTTGCCGCCCGAACCCGCTCAGAGAACGGGTTTAATAGAAAACTTGCATACGATAGCATTCCGCATACCATCGGGATTTTAAGGGATGTGTTCAAATTCGTTTCACTTGGAGACTTACCGCAGCAGATGGAATGGATTATTGATGATATTTCAGAGGTCTTAGCAGTTACTGATGTAAAAAATATTCTTCACCAGTATTTTCACGAAGGCAGGGGAAAAGATCCTATTGTGCATTTCTACGAGACCTTTTTGGCTGAATACGACCCAGCGATGAGAGAAAAGAGAGGTGTCTATTACACTCCGGAACCAGTAGTCTCATATATTGTCCATTCTTTGCATAATATTTTGAAAGAGCATTTTAATAGAGCACATGGATTTGCAAGTGATTCGGTTACTGTTTTAGACCCTGCCGCAGGTACTCTTACCTTTTTAGCCGAGGCAGCCAGATTGGCGGTAGAGGAATTTGTCTCTAAATATGGCGAAGGGGGGAAAGAGAATTTTATAAAGGAGCATATTCTCAAAAATTTATATGCCTTTGAACTAATGATGGCTCCCTATGCGGTCGGTCATCTAAAGATGTCTTTCCTTTTGGAAGAACTTGGATATGGACTCCAAGAGGATGATAGGTTCAAACTTTATCTCACCAATACCTTAGAGATGGAAGAACTTGCTCAAACCGAACTTCCCGGTATGGCTTCGCTTTCTGAGGAATCCCACTTAGCAGGTAAAGTCAAAAAAGAACAGCCAATTCTGGTGATACTTGGAAATCCACCTTATTCGGGAATATCCGCAAATTTGAGCGAGAAAGAAATGATCATTAAAAAAGGAGAAAGTTATACAACTCATTATCTAATTCAAAAAAGTAACGGGTACTATAAATTAATCGCGCAGACTAAAAAGGCAAAACGAGAAATAAAGAAAAAACAAAAAACCTGGATTGGTGAATTAATAGAACACTATAAGATCATAGATGGCCAGTGGCTTAAAGAGAAAAATCCCAAGTGGTTGCAGGATGATTATGTCAAGTTCATCCGTTTTGCTCAGTGGAAGATAAACCAGGCAGGTGAGGGAGTTTTAGGATTTATCACCAATCATAGCTATCTGGATAATCCAACATTCAGGGGTATGCGGCAGTCCCTTATGAACAGTTTCAACGAGATTTATATCCTGGATTTACATGGTAACAGCCTGAAAAAAGAGAAGTGCCCTGATGGTTCTAAAGATGAAAATGTCTTTGATATCCAGCAAGGAGTAGCCATTGCTCTTTTTATAAAAAAGCGAGATGAGAAAAAAGAAGCTAAGGTTTACCACTCAGAGATTTGGGGATTAAGAGAAAATAAAAACGATTGGCTATTGAAGAATGACGTAAAAACGGCAACTTGGGAGAAGCTATCTCCGAAGTCTGAATTTTATCTTTTTATTCCGAGAGATGAAAGGCTTTTGGAGAGTTATGAAAAGTCCCCAAAGATAACCGAAGTGTTTCCATTGAATAGCGTTGGTATAGTAACATCAAGGGACAGCTTCGTAATAGACTCTGATAAAGAAGCACTCAAACGGCGTGTAAAAATGTTCTGCGATGAAAAAATGCCTGATGAAGTTGTTAGACAGGCATTTAACCTGAAGGATAAATCAAACTGGAAATTAGAAATTGCCCGAGAAAAGGTAAGGAAGGATGAGGACTGGGAAAATTCAATAACGAAGATTTTATACAGGCCCTTTGACATTCAATGGATTTTTTATCACGACGAAGTTATTGAACGCTCCCGCAAAGAAGTCATGCGCCACATGATGCAGGAAAATTTGGGCTTAATTACTAATCGTCAGGTGAATGGTGGATTCAGGCACATACTTTGTTCAAGTATGATTGTTAATGACTGTACTGTCTCCTCAGAGACAAGAGAGCGGTCGTACCTATTTCCCCTTTACTATTACCCAGACACAGACAACACCCCAAATCACGTTAGAGGCACTAATAGAACAATGATGATGATATTTGAAACAGCAGAAGCATATCGGCCTAAAAAGCCAAATATAAATCAAGCCCTTATCGATTTCTTAACAAAAACTTATGCTAAGATGGCTAAACCGGAGAAAATTTTCTATTACATCTACGCTATTCTCTATTCCAACATCTATCGCACAAAATATGCAGAGTTTCTAAAGATAGATTTTCCAAGGGTTCCTTTTACAAAGGATTACGAACTGTTTAGCAAAATGGCTGAATATGGCCAAAATCTCGTTGATTTACATTTACTTAAATCAGCAGAAATTGACCAACCCATTGCCAAGTTTCAGGGCAAAGCTAATGAGCGAGTTGAAAAATTGAGATATGATGAAAAAGAAAAGCGTGCATATATCAATGAAAGCCAATATTTTGAGGGGATTACAGAAGAAGTCTGGCAATATCAAATTGGTGGCTATCAAGTTTGCAACAAATGGCTTAAAGATAGAAAGAAAAGATTGCTATCACTTGATGATATTAAACATTACTGCAAGATCGTAACATCTCTTCAAAAGACAATCGAAGTCCAGAAAGCGATTGATGATATCTATCCAGAAGTGGAGAAAGAGACCATAGAGATTGAAAATAGATAAAAAATCATATCATTTGAACAAGATCGTCACGGCACAGTGTATCGTATGACACAGCATATACGCATCGGGTTAGCACCCTTGCCCTTCGGGACATTGCTCCCTTCGGGCGCAACGTCGTATATGCTGGAAACGTTATCTGCCATGCGTAGGAATATGTGAATGTGATAATTATGTGTTATGGTGAAAAGGAGGAAATATTCTGGGGGTAATCGATAAAATACGCAAAAAGGTGATCGACAAAGAATACGAATTCACAATCCCTCACTTCTTTGAAGAGATGGCGACAGATGAAGGTGATAAAAGTGTATAATTATGGGAAATGCGAAATCTGTAATACTCCACTAGAGGAAAAGAGCATCCAGCAGGACTTTTGGATTAAGGACAAATTGGTAGTGATTGATAAAGTTCCAGCTGGGGTATGTCCTCAATGTGGCGAAAAAGTTGTCAATGCAGAGGTAGGAGAACATATCGCTGTGCTACTTAAGGATAGCAATCGTATAAATGAAGCGCCTACCATATCTGTTCCCCTTATTAAGTATGAAGCGGAAACCGGGGCAGTTTGAGTCTGTCTGGACGCACAGCAGATAACATAGCATATACGCTGCGCTTCGGCTGGTCGCTTGCCCTTCAAGGCATTACTATCTTTAGTTTCAGCGGCGTATATATTAGGAAGGTTATTTAACGCCTTAAGGCATAAAGAGGTAACAAATCCGCCGCAGCATGAAATGCTAGCAACTGCCCATTAACCTGAACACTTTACGTGATCATTGTACAAGGAGGAGAGATGGAATTTGAAACCATTATTGTTGAAAGGGGAAATCACATCGGGATCATCACCCTGAACAGGCCTGAGAAGCTCAACACCTTTACCACCACGCTGGCAAAAGAACTGAACCAGGCACTGGCTGATATGGAACAGGACAGGGAGGTCAGGGCAATCATAATCAAGGGGAATGGCCGGGTCTTCAGTGCCGGTATCGATGTCTCTGTTATGCCCATGAAAAGCATCCTTGAGTACCGGGCGTGGATACAAGACATGGAGAAGATGAGCCTGACCATCGCCCATATGGTGAAACCGGTGATCGTTGCCGCCCATGGGGTAGCGGCTGCAAATGGCGCCGGGCTGGTGGCAGCGGCTGATCTGGCCGTTGTGGCCGAGGGAACCAGGATCGGCACCTCTGCCATCAACGTGGGGCTCTTCTGCATGGGCCCTGCTGTCCCGCTGTCCCGCTGTGTTGGCAAAAAACTTGCCTTGGAGATGCTCCTGACCGGGGATTTCATCGATGCGGAGAGGGCAGAGAGGATCGGACTCGTCAACAAGGTGGTCCCTCAAGAGAAACTCATGGAGGAAGCACTGGCGCTCGCAACCAAACTCGCCTCAAAAAGCCCGATAGCGCTCCAGATGGGAAAGCAGGCCTTCTCCACCATGTCCGATATGGAGTTCGAAAAGGCCCTTGAGTACTCGAATGAGATGTTCGCCGAGCTCTGCTTGACCGAGGATGCCATCGAGGGGGTGAATGCCTTCAAGGAAAAGAGGGATCCTGTGTGGAAGCTGCGGTGATCCCCTAGGATACCAACCGCTGTGCGATAAGATCCATATCGGTGAGGTATTCCTTGAAGACCTGGTGCATGGAAAGAGAAGCCAGTCTGCCTGACAGCTCGTCAGGGAGAGGGTGAACGCCGTTTATGATCTTCCAGAAATTGATGTAGATCTTCTCTATGGCCTCCCTCGCAAACAGCCTCGCAACGGCCAACATGAACTCTGCCGGCTCGGCTTTGCCGCCTCCCCGTGATGCCGCCTTGATGCATGTTGCCTTTGCCACCTCTGCCCATGTCATCATATCTGCCAGGAGAAACATCACATACTGGGATCTGGTAGCCTTGCGCTGTCGAGCAATGAAAATGAGCTCGTTCAGAAACTCGATCGCATGCGACAGCAAGGGGCCGCCGCTTTCCCCCGGAAGCCCTGAGAGCTCTTCTGCCATGTGCCGGTAGAACTCACCCTTTGTATGAACCGTCTCCCTGAGTCGAAACACGGATATGATACTCTGCTGGATCTCGCTCGTCCCCTCAAAGATGGTGGTGATCTTAACATCCCGTTTGATCTTTTCTACCTCGTAATCCCTTATATATCCGTAGCCTCCAAGGGCCTGGATACCATCGTTGGCCGCTGCATCTCCGGCCTCGGTGGCGAAGTATTTCGCAATGGAACCCTCTACCTGCAGATCCTCGTGCCCTGCATCAATCCGTGAGGCAACCTCCTCGATATAGGCCCTGGCCGCCTCCATCCTCACCGCATGGATAACCAAGAATTTATAGGCGTATCCCTGCTTTTCCGCTAACGTAGTCCCGAACTGCACCCTCTGCTTCGCGTAGGGGATAACCTTCTCCAGGGTGGCAGCGCTCGCAGCGAGGCCGAAGGTGGCAACCATGAGCCGGGTATACCCGAAGACCCTATTGGCCTGCTTCAATCCCACTCCCTCAACACACCCCACGAGGTTCTCTGCGGGCACGTACACGTCCTCTAGCGTAATAGAAGTGGTATTGGAGGCCCTGATACCATGCTTATCCTCATGGGCTCCCGGAACGAGGCCCTGCGTCCCCCTCTCTATGATAAAAAACGACGGTCCTTCTGGAGTATCAGCGAGTATGGTGTAAAGATCCGCAACCCCTCCATTGGTGATAAACTGCTTTTGCCCGTTGATCCTGTATCCCTTGACCTCTCCACCTTCTCCGAGTACCCGTTCCGCCTTGGTTTTTAGTGCCTGGACATTACTTCCCGCTTCTGGTTCCGTCACCCCGTAGCCCACGATGAGACCTTCATCGGCAATCCTCCTGATGTAGAACTCCTTCTGGGCCTCCGTGGCCCCTACCCGAATGGGGTCCATGCCCAGACAGATGGCCAGAAATGACGTGGCGATGGCCATATCTATCTTGGCCATTTCCTCTGACATCCTGGCGATCTGAATGGCACTCGCCCCCAACCCACCATATTCCTCTGGAACGAAGATGAGATGGAGGCCAATATCGGGCCCAAGCATGAATCGGATAAGATCCTCCGGGAACTCCCCCTTCTCATCCAGCTTTAACCTTGTCTCCAAGGATAATTTTTCCCTCTCGACCTTCTTAAGGGTATCAAGGACAATCGAGTACGTTTCTTGATCCATTGCCATAATTACAACCTATACAGGTCCTCGTCCAAAAGCCTGATCCAGTTATCCCTGAGAACACCCATGGTTCTATCCCTGTCTCGGTCTGCCACTCCCAGGATGAGTATCGCGGTGGCCTTCGTCCCCAATCGCGACAGACAAGGGTAGATATAATCCACGTTTATCTTCTCTTCCTTTAAGGGCTTCAAAATGGAATTGAGACCACCCGGGTGATCCGGCGTTTCGCAGGCTATCACCTCTTCCACCCTTACCGGGTAGCCTCTCGCCTTCAGCACCGTGGCAGCCCTCTCCGGATCGTTGGCTACGAACCTCAGGCTTCCCTTATCGCCCTCTGTGCTCACATAAAAGGCAATAATGTTCACCCCGCTGGAGCCCAAAATATCGCTCACCAGCGATAGTTGTCCCGGCTCATTCTTCAGGACTAGATTGATCTCTTTCACGGGCATCTTCCATCTCCCTTCAGGATATGGGCAGCGCCCATCTCCAAGCCCTTCCTGTTGATCTCCATCAGCCTTGCCTTCTTTCCCTTGACCACCTCCGCCAACGCATTCATCAAGGAATCGATACGGGTAATGTTCGTTGCCCCTGCAAGTGCACCAAGCATAATCATGTTTAATATCCTCTCGCTCCTGAGCTTCCTCGCCATGGTATTGGCCGGTATCTTAAAAACAACAATATCCTTCCTCGTGGGCTCAATATCTATCAAATCGGAATTCAACAGAAGTGTCCCCTTTGCCTTGATCTGGCCTTCATACCTGATCAGAGAGGGCTTGTTCATGGCAATCACGTAATCCGGAAAGGATGCCACCGGAGAGGCGATTTCCTCATCTGAGATGGATACCGTGCAGTTCGCCGTGCCTCCCCGAACCTCGGCGCCATAGGAGGGAAGATAGGTGACGTGCAATCCATCCCTCATGCCGGCCACCGCAAGGAGGTAGCCCATCATCAATACTCCCTGACCGCCGAAACCCGAAAAAATCACCTTTGTAAGCATAGCGCAGCCCTTATTTCCAGGCCCCTAGGTCTCCCGTCGTAGTATCCTTGATTACCTTAAGCGGGAAGACCTTCGTCATCTCCGAGCCAATCCATTCATTGGCCAGTACCGGGGACATCTTCCAATTCGTGGGGCATGCGGAGAGGATCTCTACCAGGGAAAACCCCAAATCCGACATCTGTACCTGAAAGGCCTTGTGGATCGCCCTTTTCGTGCGTGCAATATTCCTCGGAGTATTGACTGCCGTCCTCTCTATATACACGCTCCCATTGGCAATGGCCAGCATCTCGCTCAAGTCAATCGGCGCCCCATCCCTATTTGTATCTCTCCCACCGGGGGTCGTTGTTGAAACCTGCCCCACAATGGTCGTCGGCGCCATCTGACCGCCTGTCATCCCGTAGACGCCGTTGTTCACGAAGATAACCGTGATGCGCTCTCCCCTGTTCGCCGCATGGATCGTCTCCGCTGTTCCAATAGCCGCTATATCCCCATCACCCTGATAGCTGAACACGATCCTTTCCGGCAGCGACCTCTTGATGCCGGTGGCCACTGCAGCCCCCCGCCCGTGAGGTGCCTCTCCCATATCCACATCGAAATAGTTATAGGCGAGCACTGCACATCCCGCCGGAGGAACACCGATTACCTTCTCACGTATATTCAACTCATCCATAACCTCTGCAATCAATCGATGAATCACGCTGTGCCCGCAACCGGGACAATAATGAAACACAGCATCTTTCATGCTCTTCGGCCTGCCGAATACCCTTTTCATCTATGCCTCTATATCAAGTCCTTGACGGTAGTAAATGTTCGTGATCACCTTCGCAATCTCGTCCGGGGTAGATATGATCCCGCCCGGTCTCCCGTAAAAGTGGGCCCTTCTCCTTCCCTCCAGCGCCAGCTTCACGTCCTCCAGCATCTGACCGGTACTCATCTCGAATACCAAGAAATCACTAACCAGGCGGCTCAACTCGCGCAATTGCCTCGCAGGAAACGGCCAAAGTGTCTTCGGCCTGAACAGCCCTACCTTGAGTCCCATTTCCCTCACCCTTTTTATCGCACCCTTTGCGATCCTGCTCGCCGTCCCGTAGGCAATCGTTACCAGATGAGCATCATCGGTGAAAAATCGCTCTGCCTGAGGAAGTTCCCTCTCGATCATCCCGTACTTTCTGAAGAGCTTCCAGTTATGTTCCTCCATAGCGGCTGGATCCAGGATAAGGGATTTTATGATCCTACTCGATCTGCCCTTTGCACCATCGAGCACCCATGGCTTCGGTGGAAGGGAAGCCGGATCGATTGGGTCCGGAAACACGACCGGCTCCATCATCTGACCTATCATCCCGTCTCCCAAAATCAAGGCCGGAGTTCTATAGTGATCGGCGTATTCAAAGGCCATCCTCGTGAAGTCAGCGAGCTCCTGGCCGGAGCTGGGCGCAAGGACAATCGTCCGATAGTCCCCATGGCCTCCGCCCCTTGTGGCTTGAAAGTAATCGCCCTGAGATGGGGCAATGTTCCCCAACCCGGGTCCTCCCCTCATGGTATTGATGATGACAGCGGGAAGTTCTTGAGCAGCCAGGAATGATATCCCCTCCTGCTTCAGGCTTATCCCGGGGCTGGATGAGGAAGTCATAACCCGTTTTCCCGTCATTGAAACGCCGATAACCATATTGATTGCAGCCAGTTCGCTCTCCGCCTGAATGAACACGCCGTCGTCCAGGCTAGCCAATGCGCTGGCCATATATTCGGTGAGCTCGTTTTGCGGGGTTATGGGGTATCCGAAATAGAATCGGCAGCCGGACCTCACTGCTGCCTCGGCAATTGCGTGCGTGCCTCGCATGAGCAATTTTTCAGACACGGTATACCTCAATGGCGATCTCAGGACAGACGACGGCGCACAGCGCACAGCCCTTGCACTGATGCTCCTCTGGTGCCGTATCCTGTTCCGTGTACTGCACGGGATAGTAGCCTTTTTGATTCAACCTATCGGAAACCGATAGTAAACCCAGTGGACATACCGGTTCACAAAGGTAGCAGCCCTTACAGAGCTCCCTGTCAATCCGTATGAACCCTTGCTTTACGTTAGCGGCCATATCCTCCTTCTCTTCCCTGTACCACGGCGGCCTGTTGCCCCTTACCCCGCCTCAATAGGTGATGTATGTAATCGTTTATCGCTCGGCTGTCAATCCATTTTCATCGAATAAAACATGGCCTTGACCTGCGATAACATTTCGCTTAAGATAAAAAGTGATGAAATGGATGGAAGGTATGTAGGGAAAGGAAGCATGGAATGATACATCATCTCAGAAGGCCTTTTGAAAAGGTCTCGTTGCCTGTGGTCGATTTCCTGATCAGACGCCGCGTCTCTGCCTTCCAGATGACCTTTATCGGCTTTTTCGGTACCATTCTCTCTGCAGTGCTCATCTATTTTGAAATCTGGAAGGTAGGCGCATGCCTCTTCTTGTTCTTCTCCTTGTTTGATGCCCTTGATGGGTCGTTGGCAAGGAGGAAGAATACTGCCGGGCCAATCGGCGCCTTCTTCGATTCGGTAATGGACAGGATCGCGGACAGCACCATCCTATTCGCAATCATCTTCTACGGTTTCAAGGCCGGGAGCAAGGGAATCTTTATCCTGGGCCTCCTGGCACTCATAGCATCCTTGGTTACGAGTTACATCAAGGCCAAGGCCGAGATCTTTCTGGAATTCGGCTCCATAGGCCTCTTGCAGCGACCGGAAAGGATTCTGATTATCTTTCTCATGCTCCTGTTCCACCACTATCTCCTCCTGGGCCTTTGGGTGCTCGTGATCGGGGGCTACATCACCATCGGACAACGGTTATACATCGCCTACAAAAAATTCACCCACCAATCCTCCCAACCGGAACAAGCACCTCAATCGCTCGAGGATAACTCTTCACCGTTATCACCTTAATTCACGAAGAGCACTGCGGCGAAACTCACTGCGGATTGCGTCGCCTCCTCCTTGAATATCCCGTAGTCCAACAGGTGTCCCTGGCTTAAGGGCAGGATCTCAAGAAGGCATGCCAGGGCTGAAAAACCACACACGTTATACCGGTCATTGAGCTGTCTTGACTCCGTCCAGAATCCATCAGCGTTCATCTCGCAAAGAGAATCGAGAAGCCGTTTATCATGCGCTTCGGAGCGATTGACAATAAAAGAAGCCGGCATATCATGGCCAAACTTCGGCCCCACGTGGGAGAAATCAACCCCGGCTACCACGAGCGTGCGTTCATCCCTTGCAACATCTGCGAGAAGCCGTAGAAAATCGCCGGCCATGGATCGATACCGCTCCCTGCTGTATTCATCCATACTCCCCAAAAGCGATCCGCACAGTATGGGGACTATGGTGAAGTGCACATCTCTGAGTACATGTTGAAGGAAGATAACCTGAAACTCTATCGAGTGCTCGTCCTTGTGAGCGAAATCATCGCTCGAGGTGCATCGACTATCCGTGCCCAATAGCTCTTCTACCAAGCGATGATCGGTCTCTACCATGCCCAATGGCGTTTCAAATGCCTTTGTAGTGAGCGAGAACATCTCCCTCTGCATAGAGTGCCCCACACCCAAGATAATGATCCTCTCGGGGACGGCTGATGGTATCGCCCCATAGGCAATCGAGTACACCCGCTTGCCGGCCTCTAAATCGATATGGGGCGCCACCAAGGCGGCAATATTCCCTTCTGGAATCTGTGGCCTTTGCCCGCCAGCAAGGATATCGTCCAGCCGCCTTTCAAGCTCTCCGGGATCCTTTGGGTATGAAAGCCCGGCGTGAGCAGGGTGCCTGATTGTTTGAGCGCAAAAATCCTTGACGATTTGCTCTTTCATCTCCCTGTACCGAGGGGCGTCCAGAAGATAGGATGATTCCAGTTCCTTCAAGATGCCTTCGAGATCCTCAAGCGGTATCAATCTGCCTCCCTGCTGCCGCATCATATCCAGTTGGATATCCCGAACGGATCTCGTCCCATCCAGCATGGCTATGAATGTATAGAGCTCGGGTTTAATTACCCTCACCTCTTTCACCAGGCCGAGCCTGTCGCGTATCATGATAACCGTTCCGCTCTGTGATCGCGCCGGAATGAATTCCAGATCCTCCCGTATCTTGGGCTTATCTCTGTCCATTTCGCAACCCTTTCTCATGCTATGAGCCACACAATCATCGGGTAAGGAGGTGAAAGGCCTTGACCAACCTCCCTATCTACCCTATTATCCCCCACGGTTTATCCAGGGATTTATACCTTTAATACTAGTGATGGTTTTATAAAAAGCCCGTAACATCGTCACTCCGGCGTAAGCCTGAGTCTATAACCTATTGAAAATACTGGCTTCCTGCGCCTGCCCCGGACCTCGATTCTGAGTTCGCCGGAATGAGGAAAGAGACAGATGTCAGGCCTTTAACGAGTTTATCAAGAGCATATGAGCTACAAAAAACTAAAGAGAAGGCTAAGGAATATGCGATCTGCAAACACCTTTCAGGAGCTAAAGGTTCAGTATGATAGTCTATACAACATAAAGCTCAAGGAAAAGGACGATATCATCGGCATTCAGAAGGCCGGCAGGGTGGCTATTGCCATCCTTAAGGGCGTTGAAGAGCATATAGTCCCTGGCATTACCACCAACGACATCAATTCCATCGTGGAAGAAATAACCACACAACACAACGCACGATCCGCACCCCTCAATTACCATGGTTTCCCGAAAAGCGTGTGTACCTCGGTGAACGAGGTGATCTGCCATGGGATTCCCGGTGATACCGTCTTGCAAGATGGCGATATCGTAAACGTGGATGTCACCCCCATCCTAGACGGCTATTATGCCGATACGAGTATGACCTTCTTTGTCGGATCTCCAGGCAAAGAGGCGCAGAAGATCGTGTCCGTCTCAAGGGAGTGTTTACGTCGCGGCATCCTGGCGGTTAAGCCCGGCAATAGAATCGGCGATATCGGCCATGCCATTCAGAATTACGCGGAAGCTCAGGGCTGTTCGGTGGTGAGGGAGTATGTGGGACACGGCGTCGGCTTCGATTTTCATGAATCCCCTCAGATCCCCCATTATGGCAAGAGGGGCGATGGCATTCCCCTTGTTCCCGGCATGGTGTTCACCATAGAGCCGATGATCAATCTCGGAAAACCCAACCTCCATGTCCTTGCCGATCGGTGGACGGCTCTTACCGATGATGGGAGCCTCTCGGCCCAGTTCGAACAAACGGTGCTCGTAACGGAAACAGGTCGTGAGATCCTAACGCCCTTCGATTAATCCTCAAGTATTCTCCTTTTCCCCCACCGGTCATCAGTCACCCTCAGCTCAATCCTTTTATGCCTTGCCTCCTCATCGGCAACACTCTTCTCCTCGGGGCTGAGATTGAGATAACAGGCCGCACACAGGCCGGTCTTGTTCACACACATCTTCGTTTTCTCGCAGAGGATACAGTTTCTCTGCCGTATCGCCTCAGCAACCCTTTTGCTGTCCCTGAGGGTAGCGGTAAGATCACCCGCCTCCCCTCTCGCCTTCAATACCTCATCGAGGCGTATTATCTTATGATCCTTATCCTTATTGACCTTCATATGCCCTGCTTCGGTTAGACGCCCTTTATACTGTATCTTACAATGTCAATGGGAATAACTCCAATAGAATGTGTCGATTATTGCATTAACTCCATAACTAGTAGAATGATTCCCAACTATGCAGGCAATACAAGAGGTCATTGCGAGCGAAGCGAAGCAATCTCTAACATCATGATATTGCATTGAGATTGCTTCGTCGCCATGCTCCTCGCAATGACAGGCAA